>Ga0209085_1001555_pt1 | contig 14062 bp, 19 predicted proteins | sample C_131016_EF_Meta_FD_187310 | JGI IMG/M metagenome (GOLD analysis project Ga0209085, IMG submission 187310) | Freshwater microbial communities from Lake Croche, Canada to study carbon cycling - C_131016_EF_MetaG (SPAdes) (version 2) | ecosystem: Environmental > Aquatic > Freshwater > Lake...
TTTTATAGCATAAAATATAGTCTCTAGTCAAGATAGGGTAAAGATTCTAAGTTCATTAACTTATCACATTACTTTTGCTGATAATTATTTTTTATCATTAAATCGTCATAACTACCCTAGGAGAGCCAGATTTTCTCCTTAATGATTAATTTGAGGACGAGTAACTTTTCTCAATCAGATAATAATTACCAACAAAAGGCATTCTACTGAGGTAACATACCAGCAAACTGTTTTTCAACTGCCTTTAAAGGAGTCTGAATTTCTTTAAAAACATTCTGAGAGAATGGATCTGGATAAACATCTTCAATCCCTTTTTCAACTGCTTCTAAGGTGATCTTAGCTACTTCGATAGGGGCAATTTTCTCTAAAGGAAGTCCTTCTGCCATTGCTGTATCTACTGGACCTGGAAATACTCCTATGACTTGTGTTCCTTGTTGTGCCAATTCTGCCCGAATGCCTTGTGTCAAAGAATAGAGAGCTGCTTTAGAAGCACTATAAGAACTAAAGACAGGAATATTAACAACAGAAACAATCGATAACAGATTTACAATTGTTCCACCCCCATTGCGCTGTAAAATCGGTGCAAAAGCCCGAATCATATACAGAGTACCAAAATAGTTAGTATTAAATTCCCACTGAGCAGTTTCTACACTGTTTGGAGCAAATAAACCTCCAGTACCTGCAACTCCAGCATTGTTAATCAATAAGGTAGCATCTTGGGCAATTTGAGCGATATTGTTAACCTGTTCAGGATTAGTCACATCTAACTTAATGGGAATAATCCGTTCTGGAGCAATTGCTACTACTTCCTGTAATGTTTCAACCGACCTTGCAGTAGCATAGATCCGACGGGCTCCCCCTAGTACCAAAGCCTGAACGTAGGCTTGACCAATTCCACGATTGGCACCTGTCACAACGGCAACTGAATCTTGAATCTTCATAACAATCTCCTAATTTAATAATTGAAGAAAAGCCTTATGTCGTTTAGTTTGGGGCTTATCTGTTTTCCATATTTATCATCTTGCTCTATTTTAATGAGTTTGAGAAGTAGGAAAAATAGAATATAACTTATTAGCTTTTGGAATAACTAAGCCAATGGATCGTCTTGACTGCATTCAAAGTTTTGTGCGTGTAGTAGAAACAGGTAGTTTTTCTGCCGTTGCACGAGAATACAACACAACTCAACCCACTATTAGTAAAAAAATAGCTGCCCTAGAAGAATATTTGGATGTACAACTCTTAACCCGTTCAACCACTAAATTACAACTGACCCCTGAAGGGGAATGTTTTTTTGAGCATTGTCAGTTTTTATTAGATACCGTAGCAGAAGCCGAAGCTAGTGTTGGAAGAAGACAAAACCCAATGGGAACCTTACGGGTTAACTGTCCTGTTGCTTTTGGACAGTATCAAGTCATGCCTTACCTGAAGCAGTTTCTGGAGCGTTATCCCAATCTTAAGCTCAACCTTTCCATGAGTGATCATTTTGTTGACCTCATAGAGGAAGGTATTGATCTAGCAATTCGTATTGGCAAGGTGAAAGACCCAAATCTAATTGTTCATCGAATTGGGATTACTCGTCGAGTGACGGTTGGTTCTATTGAGTATTTTCGTAGTCATCAAGAACCGAAAACCCCTGAAGAATTGGTTAATCACAACTGTCTTGTCTATACTCGTCTAGCAACTGGAAACCAATGGACATTTCAACTTCCAACTGGAGGAACAACTCAAGTTACAGTTAACGGGAATTTGCAATTAGATAATTCTATAGCTATTAGAGAAGCGGTCTTGTCAGGTTTAGGGATAGCTGTCTGTCCTGTTTGGCTGTTTGGTAATTTGATTCAATCTGATAGTCTAAAAGTGATTCTTCAGCAATATCAACCTACACCCCTACCAATTCATATTGTTCATCGTCGTGGGCGATTTGTATCAGCAAAAGTTCGTTGTTTTATCGAATATTTCACCAATGAATTCAAGCTTAATCCTTGGGTTTCTGACTATGGAGTTAAACAATCAGTATATTTTCACTAAGATAAAACAATATCTATGTGCTTTGCCAATTGTGACTTTTAGCAAAAGCACAAAACCTTTCAATTATCTCCGATTCAGAAGATACACGCCAAACTAAACTCACAGTACGATGTAAGGGCAAATCAGAAATAAGAATAAAAGATATCTGAGAAATATTTTCCCATTCTGGCATAATAGCAATTCCTAATCCGGCTGCTATCAAGGAAATTACCCATTCTTCCCAATCAGTACGATAAACAATGCGAGGATGAATATCTTTACCTTCAAATAACTGCCGAGATTCTGACCAAAGTTCACAATGTAGACGATCAATATAAGGTTGTCCATCTACCTCTATTAACCGTACTGTTCCTTTTTTGGCAAAAGGATGATTAAGAGATAAGCTAAAAGGCTCTTAAGCTGCATTAACAGCATTGCCTTTATTTTTTCGCTTTTTACTTCATCTTATAATTAAGAGACCTTCATTCAACAGTTGATTGACTATTTTTTCTAATTCTTCTTTAGTTTTAAACTCTCTATGAGCAATATATTCTTTTGCAGAATGCGACACTAATTCTATTAAGTTATAATCTGGACTATAAGGTGGCAGATATTCTAACTTAATATTAGGAAATTCTTTCTCTATTTTATCAGTTATTTTTTGCTTTTTATGGTAACTAGTGTTATCCAATATATATAATTATAATTTTTGGACTTTTTTCTAAAAAATCTTCTGCTTTATTTCCTGCCTCTATCCATTCTTTTATAATTTCTTTATAAAAACTATTTATTTGTTCATAAAAACTTACTGACCTTTGGTCAGAAAAATCAGAATTACCTTGTTTAATCATCAAACAAACACGTTTTTTATCGGTACTTCTTAAGGCACCCATCACATTTACACGTCCTCTTTTTCTAATTCCATTAACCTTTTTTCGTTTTCCTTTTTTTGTCCACTCCCTTCTTCTGATCACTCTTAAACTAAATCCACATTCATCCCAAAACCATACCTGATAATCATTTGGTTTTTTGTTAGCTAATCTTAAATAATTATCTAACTTGACTTTAAATTTTTTTCGTTCTTCTTGATTTTGTTTGTCTTCCAAACTAGATTTCTCCCAGATATACACATATTTATTTTTTTTAATATTCTTCTTATTCGAGAACTACTTAGACTAATTTTCGTTTCCTTTTCTAAATGTTCTGCCAATCTAGCTGCTGTCCATCTCCCAAATTCATAGCCCAATTCCTTTGGTTCTTTGTCTATTATTTCTAAAAGTAATTTAATATATTCTGGGGTGACTTTTTTATAATTACCCTTGCTTCTTCCATCTTGTAAACTGTCTAAATTACTCGGGTCTCCATGTCTAAACCAATAAGCTACAGTCCTTAAGGAACAACCAATAAAATCTGCTATTTCTTGGTGTATTTTACCATCATTTAACAATAAAAACATCAATAATCTTTCTCAAACATCTGCTTTTTCTTCTATCTTTAAAGCTTGTTGTAAATTACTTTTTTCTTCTTTGGATAGAAACCCTTGGGCTGGCATTTTGCAATATTTTTTTACTTGACTATTATTATTTTATGCTATTTAGGAGCCTTTTAGCTTACCTCTTATTTTTCAAAGCTAAGGGTTCTTTTTTTTAATTGCCCAGAATTCTCCACAAACTGTCTCCCACAATTTTGACAGCGATAGCATTGTTTTTCTCGACGATAACCGTTTTTAGATAGCTGGTCTGATTGACAGTGTGGACATTTCATTACTTTCATTACATTTTCCGAAAGTCTATCCCCTATGTAGGGCTCTAAATATGAAACCATTAAATCTTCAATTTGCTGAGTGAGGAGTTGACTGTGCTGAATGTCTTGACTGCGAAGAGCTGCTAGAATTAGAGAATTGCTGCTGTGAACACAAACTTCTGCTAAAAGATTATATTTTTCTTCATTTAAAGTAGAATTTCGCCCTTTTAAAATACTTGCCATAAAGTTAATCACCTCTTGTGTCATAGTCTCATCAATTGATTGAAAGATCTCTCTTGTCATAAAAAATTGGATAAATACTACTCTTGATACTGGCTGTTTAAACAGTTGAGCAACATTATTAACTAAGATGTGGATCATATGTCGCAGTGGTAATTGAACGATTTGGGATAAGTTAATTTGGGCGTACATCGATTTACAGCAGTTTGTAAACAGATAAGCCACAAAACCAGAGGGCGCCTGCGCTCCGCCCTCTGGTTTTGGCTTTTTAGTTGTAGGTTAATAGGACCCTACGGACGCATCGTAGTTCTCGCAGAGTAGCCCACATAATTTGCTGTAATAGCTCTGTTGAAAGCTGTAAATCGAGTAATTTGAAAAGAAGATTATTCAGATTTCAATCAAATCAAACAATAAATCAAACATTAGTCAATCAAAATAAAGAAAGTTTGCAACTCTGACAAAATCTAGATTTTTATTAGTTGTATCCTTATCTTGGCTAATTCAAAATATAAGACATTAGGAGAAATTATGAAGTCATTTAATCCGTTTTCTCGTCGTAATTTCGTTTTAACTGGAGCAGTTACCGGTGTATCAAGCGCATTAACTCTCTCTGCTATACTCCCTAGTCATGCAGAAAATAGCGATCTGGCAATTCTCAATGCAGCTATTGACTTGGAAAATCAGGGGATTTGGGCATACGGAGTGGCTGGAGAAAAACTTAGTCAAACTGATGTTGGCAAGACCGTATTAACGTTGGGATTACGTAACCGTGCAGATCATATTAAGCACCGAGACGCTTTAGTGGGGATAGTAAAACAATTAGGTGGAACTCCTGCACCTGAACAAAAAAATTATGATCTCTCCAGTTATATTCAAGCTGGTGAGGGAAACTTAGACAGTGATGTTAATATAGCTAAGCTTGCTTTAGCCTTAGAGGTTGATGCTGCACTTGCCTATATTGCCGCTTTTAGTCAACTTAAAAGTCCCTCTTTGATTGCTGCTGCAGGCACAATTGCTCCTGTTGAATCATCCCACGCTACGGCAATTCGGGCAGCATTTATTTCTCTTGGGACAAAAATTGAATATACCCCTGCTGCTTTTGTTAGTCCCCAAACCCGTGACGCTTGGATTTTGAAAGTATAAACAGAGTAAAGATGAGATTCTTACGTCAAGTGTATTTAAGATTGAGTTTTAGATTCCGATTTGTTTTGCTGTTTATGGTGACAATGGCTGCTCTTTTTCTTAGTATTACAATAAGATCTAATGCTGAACTTCTTGATAATCCAACTACTTTGGGAACACGGATAACCGCCGCTCAACCCCTTACTGTTCTGATTGATGGCTTTCAGTTCAAGCCAGATATCCTCACAGTGAAACACAATAGTACTGTAACTTTTACCAATCAAGATGGAGTACCACATACTGTTACACCAGAGAAAGAGAGTAATTTTACTGGTACAGGTCGTTTACAAAAGAATGACAGTAAACAGGTAAAATTCAATCAAATAGGAGAGCAAAATTACTTTTGTGAAATTCATCCCAGTATGAAAGGTAAAGTAAAGGTCATTAATTAGTATATAAAGCATTGAAGTTCTATTTATAGAACTTACTAGAATGTTTGTCGAGAAGTTGATTTAGTTGGTAAAAACAAGTCTTCCAGCTAGCTAATAGATTTAAAAAAAGCTTCTTAAAATAAATTAAGAGGCTTTTTTATGTTGGATTGTTAAGAGTTCTTGTCTTTACAAGTAACTTACAGCAAAGTTAGAGCAAATGAAGCCCAGATCAAAATGCTAAAACCCATGCGGACACTATACCCTTGGTTTTGAGCAGGTTATGGACACAAACTGCTGTAAATATTGGACTTGTGCTTATTGATTATGAAATTTCGTGAAAAACTTACTTTTTATCTAGAGGATGTAGAAACCCCCATTGGGATAGCTATTAATCTTCTCAGTCTTGGTTTAACACTGCTTTCTCTTTCTATTTTTATTATAGGAACTTACAAGATTTCGCCAGAATTACAAAACTTTTTACATTGGGTAGATACCTTAATACTTAGTATCTTTAGTCTGGAATTTTTGTTGCGACTTTATTGTAGTGAAAATAAAATTAAATTTGTTTTTAGTCTTTTAGGATTGATTGACTTAATCACCATTTTACCTATACTTTTAATTGGGTTAGACATCAAATTCTTTAGAATCTTTCGTTGGTTTAGACTGTTAAAGTTGATTAGATTTATTAAATTTAATAAGTTTATTTTCAAAATACAAAAAGAAGATGGTATAATCCTGACTCGCATTCTTTTAACACTTTTTTCGATAATCTTTGTCTATTCAGGGATGATTTATCAAGTAGAACATCAAGTCAATTCAGAAAATTTTCAAAACTTTTTTGATGCTTTATACTTTTCAATTGTCACCATGACAACTGTAGGATTTGGCGATGTTACACCTATCTCTCCTGTCGGAAGAATGCTAACCTTACTGATGATTTTAACTGGTGCATTTTTAATTCCTTGGCAAGTAGGAGAACTGATTAAACAATTTTTAAAGACATCTGGACAAGTTGAATTAACGTGTTTACGTTGTGGTCTGGCTTTTCATGATCGAGATGCCCATTTTTGTAAACGTTGTGGTACTTGTTTAAAGGTTAACTAATTTTAATTTGCCTACGGCAGGCTACGCCAACGGGAATTTAGAGGTAGCAACGCTTTACGTCATCCTCAAAGTAGATACTAAACTACCAAGCTCTTTGATATTGCTTAGGGTAAATGTGGTTATTAACTTGTAAAACTTTGGCTGCTCGATGAGGCCAGTATGGATCTCGTAACAGTTCGCGACCCAGTAAGACTAGATCTGCTTGTTCAGTATGAATAATCTCTTGGGCATGTGCAGGTGTGATAATCATGCCAACGGCGGCAGTATATATGCCTGTTTCTTGACGAATACGCGCACTAAACTGAGTCTGATAGCTAGGAGAAATTGGAATTTGAACATTGGAAATTAGTCCTCCTGTAGAGCAATCTACGAGATCAACACCCAAGGTTTTTAACGTTTGGCTTAGGGCAATGCTTTGCTCGATATCCCACCCCTCTTGAGTCCAGTCAGTAGCCGAAATTCTGACCCAAAGGGGGAGATGTTCAGGGAGGATATCACGCACGGACTTGGCAATTTCGACCAGTAGACGAATACGTCCATCAAAGCTGCCACCATAGCTATCTGTGCGGTGGTTACTTAAGGGTGATAGAAACTCATGTAGTAGATAACCATGGGCAGCATGAATTTCTATGACTTGAAAACCTGCTTGAATGGCCCAGAGGGCTGCTTGAACAAAGGCATTTTTAATCGACTCAATCTCTTCTGTAGTTAGGGCTGTAGGGATTGGGCTAGCTTGATCAAAGGCTATTGCGCTCGGTGCAACAATTGGCCAGCCTCCCTGAGTTTCATCTAGTCCATGTCCACCCTCCCATGGAACAGCCCGGCTTGCTTTTCGTCCTGCGTGTGCTAGTTGAATGCCAGCCACAGCACCGGCAGACTGAATTAGTGTGACGATTTTGGATAGCATTACAATATGTTCCAGGGAGAGATTCTACCCCTCCTTTCGACTGCTATAGCTTCAGTTAAAACTAATCCTGCACCGCCTACTGCACGACTGACTAAATGAACTAAGTGCCAGTCGTTAGCAAAACCATCTTGACTAGAATATTGACACATAGGGGAGACCCCAATGCGATTACGAAAAGTCACTCCTCGCATTTTGAATGGGTCAAAAAGATTTGTCATAATTTATTCCTTACTAGACATAGTTAAAATAGGGTTAGTTCGTAATAAAGTTCATACTAGCCAAGAAAACCTATTTTAGAGAAGTTTTGCCCTAAAACTATTTTAGGATTTACATTTTCCCATTTTTGTAAAATTTCCGCATAGATACTCCGAAAGTCCACTTTTACTGGTAAGTTATTATTGACTAAACTATCTAAGCTAGGGTCGTCACCATAAAAACCTGCTTTAACATTGCCTAAAATCATAACTGGTCCTGCCGTTCCATGGTCTGTGCCACCTGTGCCATTCTCAGCAGGTCTCCGACCAAATTCACTTTGCACCATAATTAAAACATTGTTCTCTATACCTCTAGCTTTAATATCCCGATCTAGAGCACTTAAACCTAAGCCAAGTTGTTCTAAAAGTCGTTGCTGAGTCTTTTGTTGCTTAGTATGAGTATCCCAACCATTGATTGTAATATAGAGGACTTTAGGATTAGCTTCTAATAACCTACCTAAAAGTGCAAATTGTTTCCCTAGAGGTGTTGTAGCATACCCATGATTGGCAATACGTTGGTTTAAGTCTTTACTGAGTTCTTTGATCGCTGCTTCGCTTTCTAAAACTGTGCGACGAACTTCCTCAGCCATAGTATTTGTTTGCGGAAAGCTATAGAGTGATTGAATGGCTTCTCCTAGTTTCCCTTTATTTTGTACCGCAAGTTTTGGGGAAAGTTGCAGATAGCGCGAGTCTTTATCTCCAGCTAAAGCTAAAGGATATTCCTCACCTAAAAATATGGCATCTGCTGCTTTAGCATTAACAGACTCCAAATAACGGGCGATCCAACCAGTATGGGTTGAACCTTCAGTATGAGCACTTTGCCAAATATCTTTAGAGCGGAAGTGAGATAAATTAGGATGGGGATAACTGACATTTTGAATAACAGCTAGGCGATTACTTTCTAAAATCGGCTTTAAATCCTTTAAGAAAGGATGAAGCGCTACTGTAGAGGTAACTGGAAGGCCGTCTTTTATGCCCAGAGTTGGTCTCAGTTGTAAATAGTTCGGATTTTGATAGGGAATAAAGGTATTTAAGCCATCATTTCCGCCTGCTAGTTCAATTACTAAGAGGGTTTTCTGATTTTTATTGGCACTAATAGCTTTCCCAGAGGAATTAAAGATTGCTAGTAAGGTAGAACTTGCGAGAGTTATTACAAAGTCACGTCTTTTCATCGGTTTCTTTTTAGGCTAGTTGATAAGAGGGAGATGATAAAATCAAGGCAGTTACTTCACGGAGAGAGAGTCCTTTACAGTTGTCTAGTAATCCCGCTCCCGCCTTGCCATCTAATAATAATTTTATTAATTCATTTGAGCTGATACATTTAGGTTGATACTCAAAACCACCATCATCTCCATAGTCTTGAGTCATCTGCTGTGCTAGATTTAATCTAGTTAAAAGAGAAGGAGCAGTTAACCAACCACTGTCTTGAGACCACCCTTTAACTGTAGGGGCATTGTAGGGAACTTGACCCATTGCTCTTAGACCTCCTAAAACTTTCATATAATCAGCTTTAATCTCTAATTGTCGCAAACTCCCCAACATAAAATAAATGGGGTTTTTTAAATGACTCCGATAGGCTTGCTGACTGTAAAATTCTGTTGAGGTGAAGATGGCTTCAACTACTGCTTTGATACTGCGATTGTTATTTTGATAAACTTTGGCTAAACGCTCGACTATAACAGGTTCAGGATTAGCATAGACAAAAGTCTGCCACAGTTTCCTAGAGATATTTTTAGCAGTCTCGGGATGATTGGCTAAAATATCGACCACATCTTCTGTTTTGAGGTTACCGCTTTTTCCTAGATAGGTTTTTGTGCCGTTATCATGTCGGTGAGATCTAAAAATAGACTCTATCTTTCCTATTTCGTTATGTCGTTTAATTATCCAACCAGTTAAAGCACGTGCTCCCTCTCGGATATCCTTTTCACTATAGTTTCCACGTCCAATGGTAAATAGTTCCATTACTTCACGGCTGTAGTTCTCATTGATTTTGCCTGAGTGATTTTCGGCATTATCTAAATAAGAAAGCATGGCTGAACTAATAGTTACATTCCATAAAAGCTCCCGAAAGTCTCCTAGAGCATTCTCGCGTAACCTGACTTCATAGTCTGTTAGGTGTTGAGGTATGGCAATTTTTTTAATTGAGACCACAAAATGATCCCGCCAAAAGTTAGTAATTCTTTCCTGTAAGGGATTTTGGGCTGAAATCATTTGGTTAAATAACCACTCCTTAAATTTTAAGAGCTGTTCGTGTCTATCTTTCCCTTGCTCTATGGCGCCGAGATCAGGAACACTAACAACTTCATTTTCTTGTAACCACTGCGCGAGAAGTTGACTAGTTTGGCTGGAGCTATTTAACTCTTCTAATGTCCCGCCAAAGCTAGTTCTGCGAAGAAAGTGAGCTTTTTTAACGAAAGTATCCATATGTTTAATTAATGGCAAGGTTTACTTGGATATAGGCATAGGATTTAGGAAATACCATAACCCATTAACGATTACAGCAGTTTGAGATCAGATAAGCTTGCTTAACCAGGGGGCGGGGCGGAGTTCCCCGCATGGGTTTTGGTTTTTAAGTTGTGGCTTAATAGATTTACATTTGGTGTAAGTAGGTAAGCATAAATCTGTTAACTTTTGTAAAATGGCTGGAACTCACTCCTATGCCTATTGCCTATACCCTGCGGGCGGCTACGCCTACCCTATCTACAAGATAACCTTTATTTACTTAGTCACGGCTCGTAAGGTATATTTTCCTGATGCTTCAGACTCTTGAGAAGTGGCAGCAATCACATAAATGCCCTCAGCAGGTAATTTGATGGTGATTTCGGCATTGAAGTCTCCAGGTCTTTGATCCCGTTGAACTGCGGTTTTAAGTTGCACTTTCTCTTTTAGTCACAACGACACAGAAAAAGTCCCAGGTGTTTATTTGCACGCCCACGCCATCAGTCAAGTTTTAAGTACTATGCTAGATAGCAGAATTTCGCTCAGATTTTGGCTGGCTTGGCAAGAGATAGTCTGGATTTTCTTTTGGTCTCTGGTAGCAGATGTCTTGACTTGGCGTTTTAAGGCTTTTCTTCTCGCTAACGGGATATTGATTGTTATCCTATCAGGTGTTTGCCTAATTCTCTTTAATTGGGGAGGAATCTGGGTTCCTTTGATTCCCCCAGGATTAGCAATAGTTATAACTTCTGGAGTGGGAGTGGTGGAAAGACTATATTTTCAAATAAGTAGGTAGGATTAATTAAACGTCAAATAGATTATTAAGTTTAAGAGTTCTAAAAACTTCTGAATTCCTTTCCTACTCCTGTTGACCGTAGGCGTAGCCGCCCGAAGGGTAGGTCAGCCCGAAGGGTCTCCTGACTCCTGACTCCTGTGGGCGTAGCCGCCCGAAGGGTCTCCTTTTTTTCTGGCAGTTATCTTTATTTATGCCGATCTACTTATTATTGATTAGTCGTAAAAAGTACTATAGTTAGTCTTGAGGATCGCACCTAATTTCTAATAAAAAGCCATCGGGATCATAAAAATAAATTCCTTTTCCTGTTGGACGGGTGAGCGGACCATGATCAATCGGAACTTGATACTGTTTTAGAACTTCCACAGCACTATCAAAGAACTCAGGAGCAATATCAAAAGCTAAGTGATTAGCACGGGTAAATTGAACTTTAGGGTCAGCAGAGGGAGAATCCAATTCTGGTTCCCAGAATAAATCTAATACAGTCCCTTCTGAGGTAACAAAATTTGCCACTTTTCCTTCAGCAACAAGAGTTTTTAAGGTAGAAGGAACTTCATCTCCTGTGAGTTGATGTAAACCTAGAATCTGACCATAGAAGTAACAAGATAACTGTAAGTCTTTGACATTTAGAGCAATATGATGAACCTTTCTCAGAGTGCCTAAACTTAAGCCAGATGAAGAAAGCATTTGATTATTGTTCATATTAGTAACATCATTTTTGTTTTAGTATAGTCAATTTTCGCTCTAGTAAAACCTATTATGCGTCTAATGGTAAATTAGAGGCAAAAACTGACGTGAGAAATTGTATAATTTCCATCCAAGCTAAATCAGTAGCCACAGGATCAAATCGATATCCATCATCTCGCATGAAAGTATGATTGGCTTCATATGTGCAAATTTTATGGATAATTTGGTTTTTCTTGAGAGCATCGGCAATGGATAACTGACCATCTTTAGGGATGTGAGGATCGAGAGTGCCGAAAATTAGCAAAATCTGTCCTGTAATCTCAGAAACTCTGGCGAGAGTATCCGCTTTTTCCCGACCTAATTTACCGTTATGAATCCCTGTAGGGTATACACATACTGCCGCTTTGATTGAAGAGTTAATAGCCGCTCTAAAAGCGAGATGTCCTCCGAAACAGAAGCCAAGCGTACCAATTTGTCCTTTCGCCACACTTTCATTTTCTGTGAGGAAATCAATAATCCCTCTTCCATCGCGATCTAATTCTGATAACGTAGTTTTTCGAGCTGCATCATTACCTTGAATGCGTCCTAAATCCGTGGGGTCAATGACTGTACCCATAGGTAATTGGCGATGATAAATTTCTGGGGCAGCCACCACAAAACCGTATCCCGCTAGATGGTCTGCTAGTCTGGTAATTGGACTACCTAACTGATATATATCAGAATAAAATAAAATTCCTGGATATTGACCATCTCGATTAGGACTAGCTAGATAAATTCTCATGGCACTATCGTCCACAAGAAGGCTGGTATTTTGTCGTTTAATCTGCATATAGTCATCAAGAATGGAATAATTTATTGTCCCTATCTTAGCACAGGGTAATCACATCTTAATCGAGCTAAGATTTCCCTTATGTCTATCTAATTGCTCTTAGTACTTAATGATATATACAATTCTAGATCAGGCTTTCAAACCTGTATAATTGATAATTTATTGAACTATTTTAACTACAGTATAAAGACTAAAATATCTGGAGCAATTTTCAGGAGTCAGGAGTCAGGAGACCCTTCGGGCTGACCTTCTGTCAACAGGAGTTAGGTGGGCATAGCCGCTCGGAGGGTGTCGGGTGGGCGTAGCTGCCCAGAGGGTGTCAGGAGGAAAACCCTTTCTCTGTCTAGCTTTGAAGATAGTATAATGTATATTACTGAATTGCATAACGCTATAAAAAGGAATCAAAAAAATCCTCATAAATTAGGAATTTACTACACCAACAATAAAAATATTTATTATAATAGTAGAGGAAATAAAAATTCAGTATCCAACAACTGCAACGGTTACTGTCTGGAAGATTGTCCAAGGAACTTGTTGTCCTTTTACTGCTACTGCTTCTTGGAATGAACTAATTTAAAATATAATACTTTTTAAGACCTATGAAACTGCAATATTTTCTGATTCCATTGGTTATATTAGGAGGCGTTATTTTCGTGGCTTTTAAAGTGTATAGTGCAAACAGTGCCCCTTTGCCAGAAGGCTTTCCCCCTCCAACAAAGGCTGGTTCCATTGAGGTTAAAACCTACCCACCATATAAAGAAGCTACTTATCGTGTACGAGGGAATTTAGCCCGTGCTAATCAAGAAGCCTTTTATCCCCTCTATCAGCATATTAGTTCCAATAATATTTCGATGACTGCTCCTGTAGAAGCTCGGTATCCAACCAGTACTTTAGACAGTAACGAAGGAGTAAATGAGCAAGGAGAAGCTAGAGTATCTTTTCTCTATCGCAGCACTAGTATTTATCCCAAAGAAGTTGTGGAAAATATTACCATTGAAAACATTACTGCTATGACAGTTGTGAGTTTAGGAAGGCAAGGAGACTATTCTTATCAAAGCTATCTAGATGGTATAGCTCAGTTAAAAGACTGGTTAAACAAACATCCAGAGTATCATATAGTAGGATTGCCACGTCGTTTCTTTTATGACGGGCCATATATCCCTGATGCTTTCAAGCACAGTGAAATCCAAATTCCTATTTCAAAGTAGCTGTTGTTTTTTTTTCTTAAGCTAGCTTATCTGTTTACAAACTGCTGTAAGTGTAGAACAGGCTACAAAGGTCTTTGTCATTATCGCTTTTTTGAATGTCTTTGGAGTTCTGGTCATTCAAATGGTGTTAATTCATTAGCCATTACGCCAAATGGTAAATATATAGTAAATAACAAAAACTACCCACCATGGAAGAGGTGAGTAGTTTTGAGAATATTAATCCTGGCATCGAACTATTGTCCCTGTCAGCTACCCGACAAGTATCTTGGTCGCTGCCGCGTTTCACTTTCGAGTTCGGGAT
>Ga0209085_1001556_pt1 | contig 14059 bp, 8 predicted proteins | sample C_131016_EF_Meta_FD_187310 | JGI IMG/M metagenome (GOLD analysis project Ga0209085, IMG submission 187310) | Freshwater microbial communities from Lake Croche, Canada to study carbon cycling - C_131016_EF_MetaG (SPAdes) (version 2) | ecosystem: Environmental > Aquatic > Freshwater > Lake | place...
TATGTCTTCGGGTGAGGCATTCATAGGGCAAAACTAAGGATTTTCTGATAAAATAATGTAATAGATGTATTACATTATTATGCTAAAGGTATTTATACCTAAGGCTGAAAGTCTAAAGGTATTTATACCTAAGGCTGAAAGTCTAAAGGTATTTATACCTAAAGCTGAAAGTCTAAAGGTAGTAAGGCTGAAAGTCTAAAGGTGTTTATTTGCGCGACTTGCGTGAGCCAGAACGCGACTTGCGCGAGCCACGGGACTTCCTTGACCTGCGCGAGGTCTTCGACCTTTTACCCATGACCGAGTTGACGACACTCGAACCGGTGGACTTCATCGACTTCCATTCCTTGGACGCAAGTGGTAAAATTTCGCTTAAAGCCTTTCCAGGCATTGACTTAGCCTTTTGTTTAACGAATAACAACCAATCGGATGCCATTATATATAGTATACAGATATTGTTGGAGGGGGGTTATGAAAACGTTTTCATACATTTAGTACAATATTCAATCAATATCGTTTTTTCTAAGGAAATGTCGATGTAATCGCGCACAATACAATGCTCACAGAAACGTTCAATAAAACCCTCGATTTTCTTGAGTACAACCGAATATTCCTCCGTACGCTTATCTACCTCGACCGATTCTAGTGCACTCTTAGCCGAATTCATTGCATGAATCATATTTGTATTGTCGGACATTTAGATATAATACTGTTTTGGATTTATATTATTTGAATAAAAATACTAGATACAGGTCTAGAATGTGCAATATTATATCAACATAGTATATATTGGCTTCAATGGGTAAAGTCAAAACGCGACATACACATAGAAGTATAATAAAAAGTATAAACAAGAAAAGACGTATAACACAGCGCGGAGGTGAGGATGCTATACCCGATAATTATATTAGAAGGTATTATAGTATAAAAGATAATGCTGCTTACTATAAAAAACTAACTGATGATTTAACTGCTATTAAAACCGAAAGAAAAAAAGCAGTGACTGCTTCCAAAAATGCGAAAATGTTTAAGATGTATGACGCATTAACGGGTAAAAAAGACACTACTATGGAGGATATTACTGAAAAATCACAAAAAGCAACTAAAGTATTGCAAGAAAGTTTCAAGAAAAAATCGATGCACGATTTGATAATAACAAATTGTCTAATTTTGTACAATGTTTATATTGATGTTGTCATCCCAAATACTCCGGAAGAACTAAAAACACGGGATGAACAAGTAAATAAATATGTAGAAGAAAATGAAGAATTAACAAAAGAATACAATAAACAAATCGATGATTTGTCTAAAAAACAATTGGAATACAAGGGATTTACTCCAGACAAAGGACAAAATGGTGGTGGTGATGGTCCTACTGATGGTACTGTGGTTAAAAATGAAGAAGAAATAGCGAAAACCGACATAGAAACGATAAAGAGCGAAATAATAGATATAAGGAACCAAATAGCTGAAATAAAAGAGAAAGAAATAGTCGAAATGAAAAACGAAATAGCCGAAATAAAAAAGGGCCTAGGTGAAGACGAAGACCCACTCATTAAAGAAATAAATGATTTAAAAGAAGTAATTAAAGGCATTAACGCCAAGATACTCAAAAATGAAGATAATATAGATAGGTTATTGAATCCAAAAAAACTACAATTACGCGCAGAAGAAATAATGAATTTTTATAAAATGTTACATAGAATATATAATAAACATGTCCAGTTACTTAACGATTTTTTTGGAAGTAAATCATTCGATGAGATAAAATGGGTGGACCGTAGCGATAATGAAGTTGTAACACAAAACCAACATTCCAATACTAAAGATGCAAAGGATAAGGCTAAAAAAATTGCTAATGATATAAATGATGTAAATAAGCTCCTTGCGGTAGTTGAAGCTGAACAAAATGCAGAACAAGCAGCAGCAGCAGAAGCAGAAGAAGCAGAAGAACCAGCAGAAGCTGATGAACATAATAAAAAAAGTGAAGTAGAACCAACAGTAGGAGGAGGAGAAGGAGAAGGAGAAGGAGGACTAACATCAGAAACTGACAAAATAGATACCAGTGATGTTCAACTTGGATTGACAGAAGATGCAACGCCTAAATTAATATCAAAGATTAAACAAAGTACAGAAGAATTCTTGGATGATTTTCAAAAAAATCTTCAAACTATGTCGATTAACATTGAATATAATATGACACAACTTTCCGTAGTGCAATCAATAAATTACTTTGTTCCATTTGTTTTATTTTTGGACAGTTATTTGAAATTATTAGAGAATTCAATTATTGAAGACGGGCTTATTGGACAATCTTCATCGGACGATTATTACGCAATGCAAAAAGCGGAAGGTTTAAAAGGAATGATAAAAATAAAACGAAAAGGTACAGAAGTGCTTAATTTGTTAAGGGATACTTTCACCGCCACTATAAATACTGCTAATTCCATAGTTAGGCCGAATTACACACGTAAAAACAAACGTAAAAACATATATGTTAGGAATTTAACAGATATACAAACTGCTCCAAACAACTTATTCAACGGTGGACAATTGAAAAAAATATACAGAATAAAAAATAAAAGTATAAAGCGGTCTCGAAGATACAAACATCATAATAAATCAAAAAAGATATATAAGCGTAAAATAAACAAATTTCGTTTACAAACAAGAAAATTAAAAGGTGGTATATCTTTTCAACCAGGTACGGTTGTTGGCGCATTCAAACATAAGCTCGGTCAAGCAACAAGTTCAATTATTTCTTCAGCAACTAAAATGGGCACTCGTTTAGCAAACGCTCGGGAAACTCTTCTAAATGTTGGAACCAGAGCATCAGGTTTCTTTGATACAAATAAAAGTACAACTGTACTAGAAAAATATTCATTTATACTTTTCTTTGAAAAATTTATTGGCACGTATAATGACACCGTGTTTGTCGTATTAACATCTTCCGAGTTCAAAACAATAGAAGAGCTTGATAAAAAAAATAAAGAAGATGAAGAAAAAGAAAAAATGAAAGCAAAAGCCGAATTAGATGAAATAAATAAAACCGGCATTCATACATATAGAACTATAAAGGTCGTAAATGCAATTGGTTCAGGTTTAAAAAAAATAACATACGGATTACCGTACGAGTTGTATTTATTATCTAAAGCTGCACCGAAAGCATTAATGGATATAGCTATTACTATTGGTGATGCAACCAGATGGATGTCAAGTATGATTTATCGAAATCCAATTAGTGGTTCATTTATTGTTTTGTTATTTTTGATTGCTCAACTTGGAACTATGTGTCCATTTATATTTGGCCCATTTATGCCAATTGCATTAGCGGCAGGAGGAGTCGCAACGGTATTAGAAAAAGTAATACCTATTTTACTTGCACCTATTATGGATGACCCTGTAACCATTGCATATAACGAGGCATACCTTTTACTTGATATCCAGCGGTCAAAAACAGGTAATTATAACAAAGATGTAGATGAAACTGCGCGTAAATACACTAATAGGGTAAATAAAATATTTAGTAATGCCATACATATTAATACCAAATTAACAGCTATAAATAATGAAAGTGATAATAGATTACGAATTACAAGTGTATCTGCCGTGGCAGCAAGTAGATTGTGGAAAAAAGAGCCGTCAAAAAATAAAGGGACGATGAGAGATAAAGCGTTGAAAACTATTTTTGGTAATATTGGTAATAGTGTTTCTAGTGGAGAAGAAGGTCTTGAAAAAGGAAGTACAGGTATTATTAAGAATATTACCAGAATGATTGGACCTAGGACCGCCAAGTTCAATGCCGGTGACATGGTTTCCGAAGCCAAAAAACAAGCCGCTGCTGCTGCTGCTGAACAAGCCAAAGCCGCTGCTGCTGCTGCTAAACAAGCCGAAGCCGCTGCTGCTGCTGCTAAACAAGCCGAAGCCGCTGCTGCTGCTGCTGAACAAGCCAAAGCCGCTGCTGCTGCTGCTGAACAAGCCGAAGACAATCATGATAAACAAGCCGAAACCATTCCTCCTGCTCCCGCAACCCAACCACAAAAAGATAAACCGAGCGGTTTTTTTAGTTATTTTCGGAATGGAAAAGGTGGGCGAAAGAAAAAATTGACCATACGCAAAACAAGAAAGATACGAAAGACATAATCCATCTTTACAATTCGGCATTATATATCGAATTGTAATACTATACTATCTAACTATACTCTAATCACCCTAAATGTACATCGACAACAAACTCTGATTCTGTTTCTCCTCATTCTTGATGAGTGTCTCGACGTCCTTGCTCGTCACCGTCATCGGAAACTCCACCTTCAAATCGATGTCCCTCTTAAGGACCTCGCTGTCTTTATGGAGAAGTCGGAATAGATTCAACTTCGTATGAATGATTTCCAAACACCGCTTGAAATTGCGGACGCCCGACTCCTCCTTCGTCAATACCTTGTTCGATATAATGTATTGCAGTGTCTCGTCCGGAATAATCACCTCGTCCTCGCCGAAATTCACCTGCTCCCGTATCTTCGGCAACAGATATTTCCGTGCAATGACCACCTTCTCCTTCATATTGTACCCCTTCGTCTGGATGCGATACATTCGGTCGAGCAGAATCGGGTTCACTTTCGATTCGTCATTATAACTAAATATGAAGAGGCACTTGCTCAAGTCGAAGTCGACCTCCGAAAAGAACTTGTCATGATATTGCCCGTTTTGCGTCGTATCGGTCAAATGCGTCAAAATGCCGATTATTTCCTCGCCCCTTGGCGTATCGCTCACCTTGTCCAGTTCGTCGAAATAGATGACCGGATTCATGCATTTGCTGTCTATCAGAATTTGGATGATTTTGCCCCAACTGCTGCCTTCATATGTATATGAATGGCCCTCCAAATAGCTCGAATCGCCCGCACCCCCCAGTGCGATAAAGGCGAACTCGCGCCCCAATATTTTGCTAATGCCGTCTTTGATGAGCGTCGTCTTGCCCGTCCCCGGTGGACCGTTGATGGCAATCGCCGTCCCCATCGCCCCCGGATTTGAAATCCATTGACCTATCATCTGCAATATCTGGAGCTTGGCGTCGTCTAATCCATATACACAATTATCCAACGTGTTTTTCGCGTCCAAAATGAACCGACTGCAGACGTCGATGCCGTCCGACATTTTCACCTCCATATTCTTGTATAGGCCAAAGGGAATGCGCATGAATGTATCGACCCAGTGCTTGATTTTGTAATATTCGGGGTCGCCGGGCTCCATTGAACGCAATACATTCAACTTTTGCATCACCGTCGCCTTGTATTTCGACGGAATCTTCGACTCCAGCAAAGTCAGTCGATATGGCTTGTCGATATGAATCATATCGTTAATATCCTTCATCTCGTTCATAATACGTAACTGCTCCTTATTGGACAGTTTGTTCTTGAAATACTCGAGCTCGCCCGTCCGCTTTTGCTCGCCGTTAATAAGCTCGTAATACTTCTTCGTATTCTTGCGCCGGGACTTCTTCACCAGTTCCGAAATCGAATCGCAGCAATCCTTCATTGCCTTTCGCAACATTTTGCTATGGGGCTTTTTCTTCAACTTTTCGACTAAATGTTTCTTCAAATCGACGAGTTCCAAATATTCGTTTTCGGCGTCGACGGCCATTTCCTCTTTCAGCTCTTCTTTTTTGTCCTTTTTGCCGCTCTTTTCCTTCTTCTCGGTCTTGGTCTTCTTGTTCTTTTTCTTGTCGGCGGTGCCGTCACTCGTCGGTTTTTCGATTTTCTCGAAATTCTCCTTCATAAAGGTCTCTTCGTCGTCACTGTTGCAGACCTCGTCTTCGTCCTCTTCCAATACATCCAAATCTTCATCTTCCGGATAATCGTCGTAGGCGAAAACGATGTTGAAATGGCCCGCGTCGTCCTCTTCTTCCTCCTCTTCTTCGTCCTCGTCTTCGGACGATTCGACGCGCTTAGAGTTCCGCTTCGTCTTTGTAGACGACGCCTTCTTCGAAGAAGTCTTTTTCGACGCCTTTTTGCCCTTCTTTTTACTCTTTTTTTCGTCTTCTTCGTCTTCATCTTCGTCCGAGTCGGAATCTTCATCGGATAATGTGGCCGATGCGACGGCCTGCTTTGCCGCAAGACGTTTGGTCGAATATTTCGAGGGGAACATATTCGTAATCAATCGTTGAAATGCGACCATATCCATCTTGCCACCAGATTCCTCCTCTTCTTCTTTGTCGTCGTCGGTCTCGTCCTCGTCCTCATCGTCCGACTCTTCTTCTGAGTCTTCGATGTCTTCCGACTCGGAAGAGGACTCGACAACACGGCTCGACTTCTTGGATTTCGACGATTTCTTCGACTTTTTAGGAGGCAGATATTCCGATTCCGACGTATCCGTCTCCCACTCCTCCGTCTCCGAATCGGAATCCTGTTTATTTTTGCGCAATTTCATCTTTTCATTGGCGCGTGTATTGCGGGATTTAGTAATATTCTTATTCGATGACATGACTTGGTATTATAATTCACACGTTATTTTTATATCCATATCATTAGTCATTATACGAATCAATTTTATATACAACTTTATATATATGATTGCTATTCCAGCATTTCTGTTTATTGTATTTGTACATGTAATGGCATTTTTGGCCCTTTTTCTAATAAAAAAGATAAGCTTAAATACCGTCCTTTTTCAAATTGCATGGTATATTTTAAGCGCATTCGGTATTACTGCCGGCTACCACCGCTTATGGACTCACCAAACATACGACGCCACGCCATTATTTAAGGCATTTCTACTCTTTTTCGGCTCGTCTGCATCCGAAGGCTCTGTTATTAATTGGACACAATATCATCGGACACATCATCGCAATGAAGACCATCCGGGCGACCCACACGATATATCAAAAGGATTCTATTTTGCCCACTTCGGATGGACTATCCTGAATCCAGACGAAGAAACCCAACGAGAGCTCAATAAAACAAAGGTGGATGATTTGAAATCGGACCCATTACTCGTATTGCAGGAACATTATTACCTAATTTTCTGGGCATTATCATCCGTCATAATACCCGTCCTCATTTGCAGTTTATGGAATGACGCCTATAATGGATTTTGGAGTTCATTCATTCGTATCATCTTAGTTCTCCACGCAACATGGTGTGTTAATTCGTTTGCACATATGTTTGGAGATAAACCATATAACGATTCTTTGGCGGCGTGCGAAAATTTATTTGTGGCGATTATTTCAATGGGCGAGGGATGGCACAACTATCATCACTCGTATCCCAAAGATTATCGCACGTCCGAAGAGGACAAATACAATCCAACGGCTTGGCTTATTGACGCGGCCAGCGCACTGGGTTTAGCATATGACCGACATGTAAAAGGCGACCAAGTTATTAACAAATATAATAAATTCGATAAAAGTGTTTATAGGGTGATATAACCCCCACCCCTAAGTCGAATATATGTATAATAATCCGCGCATATTATACATATCTATAAAATTGATTTAACAATATAAATATATCGCATAGTATAATATAGCCATTATTATTATGTCATCCGCACAGAAATCGAGAACGAATGAATATAAGGCTCCATCCAGAATTATCGGTGTCCAATTTAGTATATTGTCACCCGATGAAATCCGCAAAAACTCGGTCGTCGAAATCACTTCGCGCGAGACATATATCAACAACAAGCCCGTCATCGGTGGTCTCTTCGACCCCCGTATGGGTGTATTGGAGCCCGGCACCATATGCCCTACCGACGGTATGACCTATATCGATACTCCCGGCTATTTCGGCCATATCGAGCTCGCCAGACCGATGTTCTCCATACAACACATCAAAGATATTATGAAAATTGCGCGGTGTGTCTGCTTCAAATGTAGCAAGTTATTACTCAATAAATCGCAACATAAACACGTGTTGGACCGTCCGGGCAGTGACCGATGGACCTATGTCTCCACCGTCGCCGCCAAAATCAAGCGTTGCGGTGAGTCGACGGAGGACGGATGCGGATGCAAACAGCCCGATAAAATCAAATTGGAGGGCATGTCGACCATTTACGCCATCTGGGAAAACATGGAAACCGACGACGACAGCAAGAAAATCAACATGCGCCTCACGCCGGAAATCATCCTCAAGATTTTCAAGCGCATTTCCGACGACGATGTGGCTTTTATGGGATTCCATCCCGTATGGTCGCGTCCGGAATGGATGTTATTGACTGTATTGCCCGTGCCGCCACCCGCTGTCCGCCCCTCGGTCAAACACGACGCCCAGCAGCGCAGTGAGGACGACCTGACACACATATATAGCAATATCATCAAGACAAACAATGTGCTAAAGGAGAAGATGGCCGTTGTGGAGACGCAGCCCACCGTCATTGAGGGGTGGTCGCAGATTTTGCAGCACTCTATCGCGATGATTGTCAATAACAAAATCAAGGGCGTGTCTCCCATGGCCCAGCGCTCTGGTCGCCCCCTCCAATGCATCATGGGCCGTCTAAACAGCAAGAATGGGCGTATCCGCGGTAATTTGATGGGCAAACGCGTCGACTTTAGTGCGCGCTCTGTCATTACCGGCGACCCCAACTTGTCGATTAAACAGCTCGGCATTCCGCTCAAAATCGCCAAGAATATTACTAAACCAATTACGGTGAATGACCGCAACCGCGAATATTTGCTCAAACTGGTGCAAAACGGGCCCGATGTGTATCCGGGGGCGAAAATCCTCGAGCGCAAAAACGGCGAGCACATTTCACTCCGATACGTTGACCGCGGCTCCGTGCGCTTAGACAATGGCGATATTGTACATCGTCACATGTTGGATGGCGATGCCGTCCTTTTCAACCGTCAGCCCAGTTTGCACCGAATGTCGATGATGTGTCATATAGCGAAAATTATGCAGGTCGGCGATACATTCCGTATGAATGTCGGTGACACCAAGCCATATAATGCCGATTTTGATGGGGATGAGATGAATATGCACATGCCGCAGAACGTATTGGCCGAAACCGAGCTCCGCCATTTGGCCGCGATTCCATACCAAATCATCTCCCCCGCCGGCAATTCGCCCATTATCGGTATTTACCAAGATTCGCTCTTAGGGTCGTATCGTTTGACTCGCCCCGATATTAAAATGTCGGCGCGCGATGCGATGAATCTGTTGATGATGTTCCCGCGTGTGAATGTCGCGGCCCTTCGCGAAAAGGGGAGTGTGCTCTCCAGTTTCGACGTCCTTTCGCAAATCTTCCCGCCCATGACGATGGTTTATAAGACTAAACTATTCGAAGAGGGCCAGGATTTCGCCACGTCGAACCACGTCTTGGAAATACGCAATGGCAAGTTGCATCGTGGCCAATTCATCGCCCCCGTGTGTAAGAGCATTCTGCACCGGATTTGCAATGATTTCGGCAATATGACGTGCGCCAACTTCAATGACGACCTGCAAAATATTGTCACGGAATACATGAAATCGAGCTCATATAGTGTCGGTATTAGTGACCTGATTGCCAATAAGAAGACGCAGGAAGAAATCATCCACGTCATCAATTCGCAGAAACTCGATGTGAAGTCGCTCATCGACAAGGTCCATTTAGGCATTTTCGACAATCCGAGTGCCAATACCAATATGGTCGAATTCGAGACGAAGGTCAATAACCTCCTCAATAAAGCGACGGAGCAATCGGGCAAAATCGGCCGCAAATCGCTGAGCAAGGACAATCGTTTCCTCATGATTGTAGAGTCGGGCTCGAAGGGGTCGCTCATCAATATTTCCCAGATGATTGCCTGTTTGGGACAACAAAACGTCGACGGAAAGCGAATCCCCTATGGTTTCGAAAACCGCACCCTCCCCCACTTCAATAAATTCGACGATTCGCCACAGGCCCGTGGATTCGTCGAGAATTCCTATATCTCCGGCTTAACCGCACCCGAGCTCTTCTTCCACGCAATGGGTGGTCGTATTGGTCTCATTGATACGGCGGTCAAGACATCGCAAACCGGTTATATCCAACGTCGACTCATCAAGGGGTTGGAGGACCTCAAAGTCGAGTACGATATGACGGTGCGCAATAGTATGGGCAAAATCGTGCAATTCGCCTATGGCGACGACGGTTTCGACTCGACCAAAGTAGAGAACCAGTCGATTCCACTTATTGGTATGAGTCTCGAAGACATCTATATGCACTATGACATCCCCGGTGTCAACAATGAGCACGATGCCAAAGTCGCCGTCTATACTAAGAGTACGATTGCGCGAATGAATAAACAGCGCGCCGATACTATGGCGAAATGCAAACGCTATATCGATAAAATGGTGGCGGCCAGAGACGACGTTGTGGCGCGTATTTTCAAATACAGAAATGACAATACCGTTCATCTGCCCGTTGCTTTCCAAAACATGGTGGTCAACGTCCAGGGACAGCTCGGACTCTCCGCCAATTCCGCGGTCGATATAACGCCCCTAGAAGCATTCGACCTCATTGAGGAGTATTTCACCAAGATGAACACGATACATTATGCTAAGACGAACCCCCTGTTCGAGATACTCTACTTCTTCTATCTGACACCGCGCGATTTGCTCGCCCATAAACACTTTCATCGCAAGGCACTCATCCTACTCTTGGAAAACATTCATCTGAAGTTCAAAGAGGCACTGGTGCATCCCGGTGAAATGGTGGGCGTGATTGCGGGCCAGTCGATTGGTGAGCCAACTACCCAGTTGACCCTGAACACCTTTCATTTAGCCGGTGTGGCGTCGAAGTCGAATGTGACTCGCGGTGTGCCGCGTATCGAGGAAATCCTGCGTCTCACCAAGAATCCGAAGAATCCCTCGCTCACGGTTGCCCTGAAGCCGGTGGACGAGCAGGACCAGGACAAGGCGACGAATTACTCGAATATGCTGGAGCATACGCGCCTCGTCGATGTCGTGAAATCGATACAAATCTGCTTCGACCCATTGGAGCGCGAATCCAATATCGAAGAGGACCGCGCGCTCCTAGAGCAATACTATGAATTCGAGGACCTATTGCAGGAGTGCGCGGCGAATGCCGCGGAGGCGTCGCCTTTAACGGGTGTCGTGCAAAAGTCGAAATGGATTGTTCGTATGGAGATAGACCCCGTTGTCCTCCTCGATAAAAACATCACGATGGACGACATTCACTTTGCTATATCGAACAGCCAGCACGGAAACGATATTACATGCGTCTATTCCGACTACAATATGGACAAACTCGTCTTCCGCATTCGGATGAACAGCGCCGTATTCAACAAGACGAAGAAGCGGGGTGCGGTCGAATCATTGGACCAGTCCGACGAGATTTATATGTTGAAGAATTTCCAAGATACGCTGCTGAACAATATCGTATTACGTGGCGTGTCCGGCATAAAGAATGTCATGGCGCGCAAACTGCAGAATGCCGTTATAAAGGAAGACGGGAAGTTCGTCAAGAAGGATACGTGGGTTCTTGACACTACCGGCACCAATCTGTTGGATGTATTGGAGCTCGACTTCATCGATTATAAACGGACATATAGCAATGACATTCGCGAAGTGTTCGACGTATTGGGCATTGAGGCCGCGCGACAAATGATATACAATGAATTGACGGAAGTGATGGAATTTAGTGATGTCTATATCAACTATCACCATACCAGTCTTCTATGTGACCGCATGACGTGCAACAAAGACATGGTCGCCATTTTCCGGTCGGGCATTCTGAGTGACAATATTGGTCCTATTGCCAAATCAACGTTTGAGGTCCATACCGAAGTGCTATTGGATGCGGCGCGTCATGGCGAGTTTGACCATATGCGCGGTGTTTCGGCCAATGTGATGTGTGGGCAATACGGATACTATGGTACAAGTGCGTTCGGTTTGGTGCTCGATATTGCCGAGATGGAGAAACTGGACGATGCTGCCGTCAATACCGCGAATACGAATGACGAAATAGAGCGGATGTTTGGCAAAGTGGAGCCGGATGCCGACGTTTGCTCAAAGTCGCAGATTATGATACAAAACAATATTGTCCACATTGGAAAGGAAGAGCGCAATGTGTGCGCGGACGATTATGATGCCGGCTTCTAAAGTGGGTCTTGTCTATATTACAATTATCCTAAATATGTAATCCTAGATATGTAAATAAAATATACACAATTTATATAACATGCCTGGCTACCTTTATCTTACCATTCCGCAACCGGGTCCGCGACCTAATGCGCCACCCATTGCCCTCACTCCTATACAAACAAATTACAAACCCCTTTTTTCCGATAATTCCCTCGTTTATTACAGCGCCCACACACTGTCCCCCTCAATGGGAGGAAACGGCGTGCGTAATTCGAGAGCGGTCTCTCGTCGAACATAACCATCTAACGTAATATATCATATATTTAGTATTTGATATATTTTAGCTATTTTGTATGATAAATTATTTTCACAAAGTGGCAGCACGCAAATCGAATGCATCCGGACCCACCAAAAATAATTTTTCCCCCTTTGCCTTTTTCGATTCATACATGTCTTGAAATTTTTTCATTAGACCATAATTTCGCTTATGTCTAGCACTCATATTTACCGGTGCTTTCTGTTTATTTTTGTTTCCCAATACTTGATTCATCGGTGGTGCAGAGGGCGTTTTCATTACTGTATTATTCCTTGGTTTTTTGCTCGACGGACGGGTTTTACTAATTTCGGCACCCGACCCCATCAATGCCTTTATAGCGGCTTCTCTGTATCCAACCGGTCCATCAATATGGAACACCTGATATTTATCCAAATCCAGTAATAATGTTTTTCTATTTTTATCATATACAACGCCATATTCAGCAGTCAGTTCATCCGTTTCGGGCGATTTGAACCAACTGCTTGACGGTGTTACAGTGTGGTTTGTATTACATGGTGTATGTGATAGTAAAACCTTATATGCTATTTTGGTACTATCTTCTGTATCGGTTCCCATACATTCGACAACCCACACTGTTTCTTGTATCATGGATTCTTTGAAATTAGTCCGGTCTGTTGCTATACCACTATAACAAACGCGTTGACTGGTCCTTATACCATACGATTTATTATTCTTTTTCAAAGATGTTCTTACCTTTTCTGCGCCCGTTATATCATATAAAACAAATGGCATCTTGAAGAAATATTTCTCACCTTTGTTCATTAGCGAGTTTTTGTATTCTTTCGAAATCTCGGGTTGAGACACATTTTTTTCTGCGGATTCATTATTTCGTTTCTTTGATAAACTGAACAAACTCGAACCGCTGGCACCCACCAAAATTTGAACTATCATCCTGCGTTCGGCTTCTTCACCATCCAATTCCTGTAGTTGATATTTGGTTAAATCGACAGTCAACTGTTTTGTTTTTGCATCGTATGCGAGGTTATAGCCTAATTTTATATTTTCACTTATTAATGGTTGGACAAATTTGCGATGATTCGATAGAAATGTATGGCGTGTATTACATGGTGAATGGGATAATATAACATCATACGTTGCCGTTGCTTTTTGGTTGTCGACGGACACCAATCGAACCAACCATGTCGTTTTTTGTATCATCGATTCTCTGTGCGTATCCGTATCATTTGAAACTAGTGCACTATGATAACAAACGCGCTGACTCGTTCTTATACCATAATCCTTTTTATTATAGTTGTAATATTTACTAAGTGATTCCGCGGGTGGTATAGTATACAAAGAAAACGGCATTTTGAAGAAATAATATTTGGCTTGGCTGTTAAAATCGTAATTGGTGCCACCTCTTTGTTTTTGCGTCCGTCTTTTATTGGAAATTCTGGGTGTATTCCCCCGTTTAGTTTTCATTTATATTATAACGCGACATTATTCGGTTGTATGTACAAATATACCTAAAGCATGCATCCACGATTCGCATAAAATTGAATCACTTTTTCTAAGATAGATGTACAATACAAACCCAACGCCCTTTCATATAATCATGAGTTGCGAATTCCTTTCATTCTATATCCCTGTTATTCGCCCCGCTATGTCCGATTATACATCGGTCAAAAACAGCGAGTTAGAAGTTATACATATATTCGATTCCGCCGACATT
>Ga0209085_1001557_pt1 | contig 14057 bp, 15 predicted proteins | sample C_131016_EF_Meta_FD_187310 | JGI IMG/M metagenome (GOLD analysis project Ga0209085, IMG submission 187310) | Freshwater microbial communities from Lake Croche, Canada to study carbon cycling - C_131016_EF_MetaG (SPAdes) (version 2) | ecosystem: Environmental > Aquatic > Freshwater > Lake...
TGCCAACAACTTACGCTAACGCGTTTGTTTACTTCCCAGCATCTGCTGTGTCTGGTGACTCTACTGGTGGTATCTACTACGTAGTGTTCTCTAGCACCACAGTTGGTGTTGTGTACGCTGGTAAATATGGTGTTGCTAACGGTGTTGGCGCTGTTGCGTTTACTCCAGTTGTTCCATCAGGCACTTTGACTGCTGTTACAGGTTCTAACAGTTCTTTCACTGGTTCTACCACTGAAACTACTTTGGTTAACGTAACTGTTCCTGCTGGTTCTATTGGCAACAATGGTCAAATCGTTGTAACTGCTAACTGGGCTTGCAATAACTCTGCTGGTGCTAAAGCTGGTGTTGTGTATTTAGGTGGAACTGCTGTTGGTAGCTCATCTTCTTACACTACTTCTACTGGTGGCAGTTCTATGAACTCTATCCGTAATCGTGGTATTTTGACTAAGCAAGTAAGCCAATTAGTTGGTGGCGCATCTACTGATGCAAACGTCTACACATCAATTGACACTTCTGTTGACAAAGCAATCACTATCACTGGTGACACCGCTACTGCTACTGACCACATTATTCTTGAAGGTTTCACTGTTACATTGAATCCTAAAGACTAATACGTCTTACTGAAAGGGCTTCGCAAGAGGCTCTTTTGGTAAGGAGTAGTTATGGAATTGAATTTAAACAACGAAGAAGCAAAGATTGACGAAGGTTATTACTCCAAAGGTATTTTGGAAGCAGGCGTAGAAGGTTTACTTTCTAAAAACAACCAGATGTACAACGAGGTCAAGTCAGGCACTTGGTCTCAGACATTCAATACTGACAACATTAACTACAAAGTTGGGGCGGTTAATGGAGAACGATATGTCCAGTATGAGCAAAAAAATGTTGAGAATGTTAAACAGTTCTGCAAAGAACGTAGAGAGTTTCATGCAATCCACGGGACGGATAACCCAATGTTTGCTGGCACATTCCACGCTATGCAGTTACCTAAGTGTTTTGCCCATGAGATTAGTTCTAAGTGGTTTAGTAACCGCCCGTGGGAACTAATAAAAATGGATAAAAAAGACAAAATACTGTTTTATGCAATAGTTAATGAGTACTATTCCGACTTCATTTGTCACCCCTCAGGAAAGATACCATTGCCCTATAATCCAGCAATACCGACAAAGTAAGGAAGCGCTATGGCTTTATTCATTCAATCTGCTAACGCATTAGTCAGTCGGGTTGCTCAATGGGTAGGCGCTCTTCCACAGACAACCACTGCTACGGCAAACTCAATAGTTACAGCGACAGGCGTAATTACAACGGCAGCTAACCCAACAGCAGTTATTACAGTTGGCGACTTTATTGGTTACAACCAACTATATCCATTTACTGTAGTAACAGCAGTAAGTAGCACAACAATTACAGTTAACGACCCAGATAATATCTGGGGTGGTGCAACATTACCTGCGACCATATTAAAACTTCCTACTCAGTCTGCAATGGAGATTCAAAGTTCTATTCAGTTTGCTGAGTTAAAGATGCGTACTTTAGAACTACCTTCTTTGCGTTCTGATCCATATGATGCAACAAGCCCGTCTATATTGACGACCGATACAGCGGGAATGGCTCCTATTCCTGCGGACATGAACTGGCCTATCTTGTTTTTCCAAGAAACAAATGGATATGGAGCATCAGGAAACTCTGGTCCTTGGATCATGTATGACCGTGTAGGAGATAGAGAGATTATCCGCAGGCGCATGATTGACCAACTGTATGTAAGACCTTTTGGTGTACCAAGGGTGATACGTGGGTCATTCTCTGAGGTGGGTCCTAATTATGTGTTTACCCCAAATCCAGGGAATGCGGTAACTATTAAAGCGTATTACTTTAAGACATTCCCATTCTTGTTTAGCCCTACAGGAGATGCTTTAAATCCTGTTGTCCAAAACAATGCAGTATTGTCTTCTTTCCCAGAAGGTTACTTTTACGGTACTTTGGAAAGTTATTACGACAAGAATAAAAACACTGCCGAGGCTCAGAAATGGCTTGCTCGATCTGAAGAGGCTTATGGTCTTATTGAAGATCAGAACTTCAAAGACAAGTGGTCTGGTGGCGACCGTCACCTTACATCTGAGTTTCAGCCACGCGACTATCGCTACAGCTTTAAATAAGGAAAAGACATGGCAACAGGCGGTCTTTACGGAAGTAGCACAGCAAACGCAGTTATTGCTACCGCAGGCGCGGAAAGTAATGGCTTGTATGGTGGCGGGGTGTCTTTTGGTGGCTCGTACTTTGAATGGTTTATCTTTAAGGAAGCAGTAAGCCAACCAGCGACCCCTACAGGCGGTTCTTGGAGTTTTACGACCAACACTGGTACTGCCCCAGCGGGATGGACGCTACAGCCTCCTACAGCCCCTACAAATCAAGTTTGGGTATCTATTGCGCTAGTTAACTCTAAGAGTACGGCAGCGTTGAGTTGGTCAACGCCTGGCCTCTTTGGGGTAGTGCCAAGTTTTACATTTCCTACGCCAGTAACGGGAGCGCCTGGGACTAATGCATCGGTAGCAAACAGTGGTACTGCAACTAACCCAATTCTGACATTTACCATTCCGCGTGGTAATGTTGGTGCGACAGGTGCTACGGGTGCGACAGGCGCTACGGGAGCGCAGGGTGTGCCAGGCATTAACTGGCTAGGAACTTGGAGTAGTGCTACCACATACGCCATTCGTGATGGTGTTGCTTATAACGGAACTTCTTATTACGCTGTAGTTGCAAGTACAAACCAAGCTCCACCTAATGCAACATATTGGAATGTGTTGGCTCAAAAAGGAACTGATGGAGCTAGTGGTGTTAGTAGTATTACTGGTACTACTAATCAAATTACAGCATCTGCTTCTACTGGCGCAGTTACGCTTAGTTTGCCAAGCACGATTAACGTCAACACAAGCGGTAATGCTGCTACAGCCACATCCGCAACAAGCGCAACAAGCGCAACAACAGCAACAAACATAGCATCTGGTACTGCCAACCAAATTCCATATCAAACTGGCGCTGGCGCTACATCTTTTGTTGTTGCTCCAACATTAGATTCAACTTATTTAAAATACAACACATCTGGTGGTTTTAGTTGGGCTGCGGTAAGCGGCTCTGGTACGGTTACTTCTGTTGGCTTGTCAGCACCTAGTTTTTTAACGGTCAGCGGTAGTCCGATTACTACTTCTGGAACACTTGCTTTAAGTTATTCAGGCACGGCACTTCCTGTCGCCAATGGCGGTACGGGCGTTACGGCATCAAGCGGTGCTAATTCGGTTGTTTTGCGTGATGCCAACAACAACATTACCGCAAACTCTTACTTCAATGGATTTACAAGTGTTGCGGCATCAGGGTCCACAATCACGCTAACCGTTGCGTCAACCCCCGTTTATTTGGTTACAGGTTCTGGCGGTCAGGTGATTACATTGCCTAACGCAACTACCTTGTCAAACGGAACTATTTTTTCGTTTAACAACAATCAGTCTAGTGGCGCAATCACGGTTAACAACAACTCAGGCTCTTTAATTGTTTCTGTGCCATCAGGCGGTTACACAACGGTTGTTTTGTTATCCAATGCAACTGCCGCTGGCTCATGGGATAGACACGACCAAACCCCTGCAAACGTATCTTGGTCAACCAACACGCTAGATTACGCTGGCTCTATCACTAATTCCACGTGGAATGGTAATGCTGTTGCAATAAGCAGGGGCGGTACAGGCGCAACAACAAAAGCAACGGCTTTTAATGCGTTGTCGCCTATGTCTGCGGCTGGTGACATTATTTATGGCGGCACTAGCGGGGCTGGAACTGCTTTAGCAATTGGCACTGCTGGACAAGTTTTAACGGTTAACAGCGGCGCTACTGCCCCGCAATGGTCAACTCCAACAACGGGAACTGTTACATCTGTATCTGCTTTAACTTTAGGTACAACAGGAACTGATTTAAGTTCTTCCGTGGCTACTGGAACTACAACCCCAGTAATTACGTTAAATGTACCAACTGCCTCTGCAACAAATAGAGGCGTATTAAGTTCTGCTGATTGGACAACATTTAATAATAAGGGTTCTGGCACAGTTACTTCTGTAACTGGAACATCTCCTGTTGTATCAAGTGGAGGTACAACCCCTGCGATTAGTATGCCTGCCGCAACAACATCAGTTAGTGGTTATTTGACTTCTACTGATTGGACTACGTTTAATAACAAAGGTAGCGGAACAGTCACAAGTGTTGCGGCAACAGTTCCATCATTCTTGTCTGTAACAGGCTCACCAGTTACAACAAGTGGCACATTAGCAATCACATTGTCTGGTACTGCCCTACCAATAGCAAATGGCGGTACTGGTGCAACGACATTGGCTGGTGCATCTATTGCAACATACTCAGGTACAGAGACGCTAACTAACAAGCGTATTGATCCAAGAGTTACTTCAGCCGCATCTGCATCATCTTTAACGCCTAGCATTGCTACGGCAGATGTCTACGCATATACTGCATTAGCGGCAAATTTAACTATCAATGCACCGACAGGAACACCTGTTGATGGAGATAAGTTGATATTTAGATTATTAGATAACGGCACAACTAGAACTTTAACTTGGAATGCGACCTATACAGTTATTGGCGTTACTTTGCCAACATCAACGACAGCAAATAAAACTTCATATATAGGTTGTATTTATAACGCCAACAATACTCGTTGGGATGTAATTGCAGTAACCACACAGGCATAACATGGCAGAACCAAATCTTGATTTAAAACCATGCCAAGTAGACTATATCTTTGAATATGGGGATAAAAATTTTACGCGTTATTCTGGCAATAAGGGTGAAGGGTTGCCAAAGCATGAGCATGGCGAACATTTTGTAATGGTTGCCTGTGGAAAAGTTTGTATTCGCAAAGAAAATATTTACAAAGAATTATCTGCTAGTGATTTACCAGTAGTGTTGGCGGGTGGTGAATGGCATGAGATTGAAATTCTTGAAGACAATACAGTATTTGTAAATTCAGGTGGATGAAATGGCGAACTATGTAATTTTTGATGAAACTTCAAAATTCTTGGACATTATTGTTTGTGAAGAAAACGATATTTTGCCAGATGGTTATACACGCCAGTTAGTACCTGATGGGTATATTTGGGATGGACAGCAACTAGTCAGAGATAAATATATTCCCGTAAAACTAGAGACTATATAGCATGGCAGTTTATGTTTTTACTTCTGGAACTACTTGGACAATTCCGTCTGGAGTTACAAGCATACAGGTTGAGTGTTTTGCAACGCAAAATTCGGGTACTGGAATAGGTAGTGGTGGCGTTGCTGGACCTAGTTATGCAAGGTCAAATTCCATTGCTGTAACACCTGGAAATACATTAAGAATTTCAATTGCGGCTACCGTTTATGGTAGTGGTTCTGATGTGTGGGCAACTACTGTTGCCACGGGTACACCTGTTGCTGGACCTGGTATTACATACACAGCCGCAAATTCTTGTTTAGCAAAAGGTAGCCCACTCAGTACTAGTAATGTAGGTCAAACCGCAAATAGTATTGGTAATGTAAAAAATAGTGGCGGTGATGCTGCAGCTACTGGTTCTGGTAATGGCGGCGGCGCGGGTGGCGCGGGCGGACCAAATGGTGATGGGGCAAGAGCAGACCCATCACCATCACCCAACGCATATTATGGAGCTGGCGGCGGGGCTAATGGTGGTTCTTCCGCCACCTCAACTACACCCCCGTATGGTCGTGGCGGTTCGTCAAATCCGCAAGGATGGGGCGGTTACGTTAACTCTAGCGGAAGTAACATTGAACCAACGCAAGATGTATTGGGAACATCTGACTATCTAAATAATGTAGCATCTGTTGTTAACTACGGACCTTATGGCGGAGGTTATGGTTATAGTTATTGTTGCCATGACTGTACTGTTCGCGCCGTTAAAGGTAATGCTGGATTTATTGTTATAACAACTACAGGCGGCGGTGCGCCATCCACTGGTGGCAATTTTTTACAGTTTTTCTAACATCAATTACACTTGACTATAGAAAGAACACACCATGAGCTATACACCACTACGCACACCATTTTTGAACATGAGCTTTACGCCTGATGTGCCTAGTAATGCTCTTGGTCCAAACGAATACAACTCTGGTCGCAACGTAGAGGCTGATGTTCGTGGTGTTAAAAAGATCAGTGGAGAAGAGCTTTTTCTTTCTACTATTCCTGGCAACGTCATCTTTGTTGATGGCGGCTTTCGTGGAACTACATGGACTTATATCGTAGCGACCCGTGAGGGCAAGTGGTACAAGATTACTTCTGCTGGTATTTCTAACATTACCCCAGGCGTTGGAGCCAACCCAAGCGTGGCTTTGTCTGGTTATAACGACAACATCAACATTACCACCTCATGGGTTGGTAACGTGTTTTTTATCAATGACACGCTTCGTCCACCAATGTATTTTTTGGCTACAGCCACTGAAATTTACATTTACGACTCATCGCCTGACTACTATGTGTGGAATTATGATGTTGGCGTAACTTCAGTTACTGCTGAGTTTGTGCGTAACTTTTGCTCACCAAACGTAGGCAACATCTTGGTCGCTGGTAATTTGACAAAGACTGCTGGTGGTATTGTTACTAACTACCCAACGACTATTCGGTGGTCACAAGCTTTTGCCAATACAGGCGTTCCTGCAACATGGTCGCCAACTTTAAACAACGTAGCCAACGAACAAGAGATTCCTCTTCGCGGTCCTATTGTTGATGGTTTCTTTTTGGGCGCTAACTTCTACATCTGTTCATATTGGGACACTGTAGTAATGACTCCCATTGCCTATCAAAACAGTACAGCCCCAGTATTTGGTGTCCGCCTGTTTAACCAAGGTCGTGGATTGATCAACAACAACTGTTGGACCAATACAGACTCAAACGTATATGGCGTGGATAGTCGAGACATTTGGGTGTTTGATGGTTCTGAGTTTGCGCCCTTAGGCAACCAAAAGGTTCGTGATTACTTCTTCCGCAATCTCAGCACGACCTATTCTGATCGCATCTTTGTGGTCAACAATACTCAAAAAAACCAAGTAGAAATTTATTACCCCAACTTGTCGTCAACAGGTTGGTGTAACGAGATGTTGTCTTATCGTTATGACCTGAAGATTTGGAATGCTCCTAAAGACATTACAAACGCTTGCATGGGATGTGAAGCTCCTATTTACACTGGTGGTGCGTTTAAATATGCGTCTAGAACTGTCGTATACGGTCAAGGAGGCACTGCAAGCAGCCAACTGATACAAACAGGTATGGGCAACTCTTTTATAAACTCAGCGCCTATTTCTGCATTGTTTGAAAGAAATAACATTGTGTTGCAGACTGCTGATGGTCCAGTGCCTTATTCGTCTAAGGTTTATGCCCATCGATTGCTTCCTGAAGTAGCGGGAACTGGCGTTGTCAATATTACTGTTGGGGGAGCTAACTCAACTGCTCAACCTGCTACTTATGGCGAAACAGAAACAGTATCTGTAATAACGGATAATCCTTGGGTAACCACTCAACAAAACACTGTTCGCACTTTGTCTGTAAAGATTGCATCAAATGATGCGACAGACACTTGGAACGTAACTGCTCTGAATTGGCAAGCAACAGTAACTGAGGACGCTTTCTAATGCCATTTTTTCTTGACGGCAATCCAACTCAATCCGAAATATCGGAGGCGGTTAACTATTTGCTTGGAAATGCCCAGCAAAGCACTGCTACAAATGTAGTTAATGGTCAAGTGACTGATTCAAATGGTGTTGTAGTTAGCTACCTGTACAAATACTTGTACGTGAAATATGCTGACAGTTTTGATGGCACAGTAAACTTTGTAAACACGCCAACTAATCGTTTGTATTATGGTTTGCGTAATAACGATAGTGCAACAGAATCTACAAACCCTGCTGACTATATTTGGTACAAAGTGGCTGATGGATTTAGTACAACAAAGTTGTTGTATTACTCTGTAACAGGTGGTCGCAGGATTAATATTGTTGTTGGATTGTCTGCGCCATCATCCTTGTATCAGGCAGATAATGGGTCGGCTATTGATTTAGATCAAATTTCAGGTTCTGATGGTGCTTCTTCGCGTATTTGTTATGCAAAGAGTACTAGTACATCATTGGCTAGTACGCCATCAACATATCAAACATCTGGCCCTAATGGATTTCCTCCAACAAACACTTGGGGTGGCGCTGAGACTTGGCAAGCAACACCACCAACATTGTCTGTTAGCGAGGCTTTATTCCAATCAGATGGTATTTACAACCCCACCACAGACTTGACAACATGGAACGTACCATATCTGTCAAACCTTAAAGTAGGCTCGTTATCTGCTATTAGCGCCAACCTTGGAACTATTACTGCTGGTGATTTGTCTGTTGGAACTACTCCTGCTATTAGCGGAACATCAATGACTGGAACGGGCGCTCATATTTATTCAAATGGGCGAATGGTTGTCGGCAATTCAACTAATAACATGGTTTTTGATGGAACAGCGCTTACCATTAATGGCAACATTGTTACTTATGGAAATTTAAACGGAACTGCTGTTGGTCAAATTATTGCTGGTAGTTTTAACTTTGTGCCTGTTACCACGGCGGGTACATCAACTTTTACCGTCCCAGCTAACGTATACAAATTAAAAATTACTGCTATTGGTGGAGGCGGTAGTGGTTCTGGAACTACTACATTAAATGCAACTGCATCTGGTGGTGGTGGTGGTGGTGCATGTATTAATGTAATTTCAGTAACGCCTGGAGCTTCTTATACGGTTGTAGTTGGCGCTGGAGGAACAACCGTTAATAGTTCGGGAACTATAACTTACACCGATGGTGGTAACAGTTCATTTACTGGAACTGGTGTATCGATGGTTGCAAATGGTGGTCAAGGCGCACAATTTGATGCTGTAAATCCAACTAGAGTTATTATTCCAGGATTTGGAGGCACAGCCTCTGGTGGATTATTAAACTTTACTGGCTCAAAAGGCGGAAATTCCCCTGGCTATGGTGGGTCAGCTCCTTTAATTGGGTCTCTTGCCTCTTTTGGTTCATCTGCATCAACTAATAGTGGTGGTGGTGGTGGTGGCTCTAATGGACCTGCCTATCCAAACGCTAATTATTACATTGGAAGAGATGGCGGTTCTGGTCTTTGCATAATCGAATATTAAGGATAAATCATGGGTTATTCGGCACAAGTACAACAAAGCCCCACCCAGAACTCTGGCAAGGCAGGAACACAACAACAATTTACCGATGCAACCAAGCAGGCGGTAGGTAACGTTACAGACGCTGTACAGCCTCAAGGCAAAGGTGGTAATTACTCTATGTCTGCAACATCAGGTCAACCCCAAATGGGAGCGCCTAATCAATACCCAAATACTGTAGGACAGTGGGATAATACGCAACAACAGTTACCCAAGGCGGGTAGCGGGAAAGGTAAGGTCTAATTATGGGCGCAGGTAAATCATCGGGCAGTCAACAAGCTGTCGTAACTCAAGAACAAAAAGATGCTTTAAAAGCTCAAACTGATGCTTTAACAGGCACGTTTCTTCCCGCTTACCAAAAAACCATTCGGCAAGCTCAAGATGTATATGGTCGCACTTTAAGCGGGGCAACTAGCGCTGCTAATAATGCTTCTGATGTAGCGGGACGTACAGGCACTGCTAATGAAATGGCTGGAACTGCTGGGTTAGCTACTGGCATTTCTGGTTTGGCTTCTTTGTTTGACCCTAATTATGAAGAAGGCCAAGTTAATGCAGCTCTTCAAGCGGGTCGTGAATCTGGTCGTGAATTAGTAAATTCACAAAATGCTGGTTACGGTGCTGCTGGTGGATTAGGTTCTGCCCGTTCTGCTCTTGCTAATGCCAACTTAGCCAGTTTGCAAGAACAAAGACAAGCAACAGCGGCAGCAAGTGCTAGGGCTGGTGTGCAAGCAAATAAAGCAGCAGCAGCAAATCAACTTGCCACGATTGGCACTCAAAACCTTACTAATGCAAATCAAGCAGCCGCTTCTCGCGTTGGCTATGCCATGACTCCCCAAGATGTGTTGGCTAAATACGCATCTGTTATTTACGGTACTCCACAAGCTTCTACTACGCCTAACTTCCAAGGAACTCAAGGTCAAACTAGTTCTAGCAAAGGCAGTGGAATTAGGATCTAAAGGACATACATGCCTATTAATTTTCAAAACTATATTAATGCCAACCAATTTTCTGATTTAGGAAATATTATTGGTTTTGATGAAAAGACTGGTATGCAGGGTGTAATACCTCCTGCATTAACTGGTGGCAGAAGTCGTGGTGAATTAGCAGTAAGAGGAGCCGCTATGGGCGCACTTGGTGGCGAAGGTGGCGAAGGCGGTGGAATGGGTGGCGCAATAAGTGGCGCAATTGCACCATTTAAAAATGTTTTTAACTCTGCCAAAACATCAGTTGGTGAAGTAACTTCAAAATTACCAAGTTTTGACTACACGTCTTCTCTTGGAAAAATAGAAATGGAATAACTATGCCACTACCAATTGCCCCAAATGCACCATTAGCACCAGTCCCGCCTGGCATGCCATTAGCTTCAAGCCCTGTAGCGCATGTTGTTGTCAGAGAAGATGTAACTCAAACCACTCCACCAGCCGACTCAGGTAATGTTGTTGGGTTTAAAGACTTGCCACCAAAACTGCAAGGCACTATTGCAAGTGCAATGTCAGGTGACAACTTAAATGCCGCCAGATTAATGGACGAGCATTCTGCTGAAGCTAAAGATTACCATCCCAATGTGCAACCACAATGGGGTAAGGTATTTTCTTCTTTATTATCAAGAAACTATGGCGATGCTTACAAATACTTTAATGGTGGAGCAACCCGTGAAGAAGAAGGTCGCACTCCAACTGGCGATGTTGTCTACAAAGAATATAACGAGATAGGTCCAACTGGCGTATACAAAGACAGAAGAACAGGCAAGCCGTTATCTTCTGCCGAAACAGATAAATTATTGGCGCGTGGTGGCATATTGACTGCTACTGATGCTAATGCTTTAAAAACCACTAATTGGCAAAATGCACAAAAGGCATCTACTTTGGCAAACCAAGGTTTTGCAAGTCAGTTAGAGGCTGCACGTACTACGGCATATGCTGCCGCCAATTCTGCATCGTCTTCTAACAACAACATTGAAGAGCAGATTAAGTTAACAAAAGCCATACCAAATGTACTAAACACTATTAGTCAGATGGATTCCGATAAGCGTCAAAAGCTTCTTGGTTACGTTAATCGTTACAACACTAATAGCACTAATCTACAAAAATCCAATGAAAAAGGCGCTGCGGTTAATGCCAGCGGTCAACAAAATGTTGGCGTGGGTGGCAACGTTGGAATGGGTGGTACAGAAGGAACTGCTGGTGCTGGTGGCAAGTCTGCATTAAATGGTGGCGTTAGTGGAAACATTGGAGCAGCCAATCAAGCGGGAGTAAACCAACGCGAAACAAATGCAGTTAACAATACTGCTGGCAACACATTACAAGAACAACAAGACTTACAACGTGCAATCATTCAAGAATTTCAAGGAGCAATTAAAACTCCTGAACAATTCCGTGCGTTTATGCGCTTACAAGCTTTAAACACTGAAAACGAGTTGGCATTAAAACAAATACCAGACTCTGCAAAACCACCAGGCTATCAAAATGTTTCTGAAACTGACCCATATTTGGGTGGTGCTGAAGCAATGATTGCTAACCGTTCTAGACAACAATACAACAATGCTTTGTTGGCGGCATGGAATGCTGAATTATTTAAAGCACAAAGAATTGCTGCAAGAACTGGTGAACAGGCTGACATTCAGCAAGTTGCAGATAAATTCCAAAAATCAGACATGTTTAAAGCTATTACAAATACTTACACTGATAAACATGAAAAGCATTTTGGTCGTTCAGGTACGCTTAAAAAAGGCGATTTGATTGTTGATCAACAACATAATATTTTTCAAGCTCAATGATTGGATAAAACATGGAATACCCAAAAATATCCATTGATAAAGTTGATCAAGAAATACATAGGTTTGAACAAACTCCTATGGCAGAACCTGTTGTACAGCAACAACAGCAAAAGGCCGCCATTACTGGCACTACTTCTCCTATAGCGCCACCACCACAAATTACAGCACCTGCTCAGACTGCATCAGCACCACAAGCACCACCTCCTGATTTATCTGGAATGGTTAGCAATGTCACATCTAACTATGCGACTATGCAAAATCAGATGCCAGAACCAAAATTGCCTGTTGATACAGGTTTAAAACTATTGGGGGGTCTTGGATTACTTGCTGCTGGTGGACTTGGATTGCACAAATTGTTTGGCGAGAAAGAAACTGCGCCTGTTAAGCCTGGTTCGATTGAGTCACGCAAAATTGGTTCTGGCCCACAAATGAATGTTAACACTGGCGAACCTCGCATGGTTGGTGATTTGTTCCCTGCGGATGTATCTACTAAACCTGCTGGACCTACACCAGAAAATCCTACCGTTGATTTAAATACAAAGATAAACAACAAGCCAAATAACTTTAATCTTGTTGAAGAGTCTGAACAAAACAAACTTAAAAATGAAACGGCTAATGCTAGGAAGCAAGGTGTAAATCCTCTTGCTGGCGCTACAGAACTTAGAACAGGCACTGGTAAGCCTGCTTTTGAAGGGGCTAATCCTGAAGGCAAAATTAAATCTAGTTATCCAGACATTAAAAGCGTACCTAAAGGATATGCGTTTATACCTGATGCTAGATACATAGATGTTTTGCGTAATGATTTAGGTCAAGCAGAATATACAAAGAATCTTACTGGAAGACCATTTCCAAAAGAATATTCAGGACCTGCTGGCGCTGTTGAAGTTGGTAAAGAAATTAACAGAAGTCTAGGCAGAGAAACTAGGGCTGAACTATTGGCTAAAGGTATACCAGAAAGCCAATTACCTAAACCAACGCCTGGCATTCTTGAAAAGACAAATGCCAAAGGCAATAAGGCTGTGACGGTTGGCGGTATTGTTGGTGCAATAGCTGCATTACCTAATCTTGTACATGCTGCCCAAGGCGCTGGCGAGAAAGATGTACAGAAATCATATGGAAGTTTAGTTCAAGGTGTTGGTCAATTCTTAGGCCCATTGGGAGCAATAGGCAGTGAATTGTTTGGCATATCACCTGAAGAACTAGATACTTTGCGTAAAGCAGAAAAATCCAAAAAACAACCAGTTCCACCACCGAGGTAACCATGTTTGATAACGACGAAACCGTAGGGGCTATTGCAGCCAAAGTAGCGCCACCAGTAACCGTATCACTGGCAACTGTTTATGGCTATCAGGTCAGCGATCTAGTCATCTGGGCTACCTTGATATACACCTTGTTGATGATTGGCCTAAAGCTTTATCAGATATACAAAGAAGTAAAGAAGTAAGCCATTGAACCAACGCTTATCTTCGCTGGATGCAAACTTGCCTACGAAGGAATCAAGTCGGCAGTTGAGGCGTATCAAGACATCAAGAAGACTGGCGGTGAGGTTGCAGGTATTGCTGGTGAGGTCGGTGGGCTACTCTCGAAATTCTTTCACGGTCAAGACCAGTTAGAAGAAGACTACAAGAAAAAGCAGGAAGAGACCAAAGAGTTAGCCAAGCAGGGTAAGGCCAAGAATGTAACCATGCAGGCCATAGACAATGTAATGCATGTCAGGCAGATCAGGCAGTATTACAAAGACTTAGAACACATGGTTAGATACGAGTTAGGAATGCCTGACTTGTGGGTTGAGATACAAGCAGAGCGCGACAAACTAATTGAAGAAGCCAAAGCAATAACTAAACTACAACAAGAGGCTGAGAGACAAGAGCAGTTAAAGAGGCAAGAAAAGATACGAAGGATTAAAGAGAAAGTACATATATACATAGCAATACTGATTGCAGCGGTTTATGTGTACATTTCTGTTTGGTCTTTAACTTGGTTAGTTGAGTATGACAGGGAATGGAGATGGGGATACTGATATGGGAGATTGCTGT
>Ga0209085_1001559_pt1 | contig 14037 bp, 21 predicted proteins | sample C_131016_EF_Meta_FD_187310 | JGI IMG/M metagenome (GOLD analysis project Ga0209085, IMG submission 187310) | Freshwater microbial communities from Lake Croche, Canada to study carbon cycling - C_131016_EF_MetaG (SPAdes) (version 2) | ecosystem: Environmental > Aquatic > Freshwater > Lake...
CTCAAGCAAGCGCCCGTGGTACCGGGGCCATCACAGAGTGGCACTGACGAATGGCACGCAAACCTAACGCTCGCGTGAAATTCAACGCCCCGCCCGAGCCGCAGGCGTTGCCCGCCGTCACTGGCCCCGAGCCTATGACACTGACGGGCGACCGCGCGCGGCTGTTCGATGACGTTCGCAACCGCTACCAGTTGGATTGCGCGAGCGAGGCCGTGCTGCGGAATGGCTGCGAGGCGCTGGAGCGGGCCGCACAGTATGCGGCGCAAGTGAATGAGCGGGGCGGCACGTTCGTTGATCGGTTCGGAGCGATCCGCGTGAACCCGGCCGCCGCGCTTGAGCGCGACTACCGCGCGTTGGGCGACCGCTGCCTGCGACAACTGGCCGCGATGCTGGAGGGCTGACGATGCCGCGCACGAGACGAATCATCCGCAAGCGCTTCACCGAGGGCACCGAGGTGCTGTGCAGCGAGGTCGAGGAATCGTTGTTGTTCGGCTACGGCTGCATCGGCACCGCGATTGAGTTGCGGACGTTGGAGGATTGGCGGCGGTACTGGTCACAGTGGCGCGACACGATCATGCCGAAGGTGATCGAGCATCGCCCCGGCACGCGGCCGTTCGCCTGCTACGTGGTGGGCGAGATCCCGCCCCGGCCTGTGCTGCGTGAGCCGCCGCTAGATCACCGCTATTTCAAGCTCTACGTGCCAGCGAGCAACGGCACGGGCCAATGGCACTACCGCTATCCCGAGCCGTGGATGCAAGACGAGACGCGCTACCTGCGTGATCTCGGCATCGTGTCGGATGAGGAGTGGCAACGGCACCTCGCGTGGCGGCGGCGCGGGCACGGCCCGTATCGCAGCGCGTTCCACCTTGACGACTACGTGCTCGAGCAGGGGCTGCACGAATGAGACGCCGCATCATCGCCCGCCGTGGCATCGAGGCCGTGCTGCCGTTGAACGACGAGATCACGGCCGCCGGAATGCTGCACTGTTTCTGGACTGAGGAGCAGCACCGCAGTCGCTCATGGTGGGCAAGCGTCAAGCACGTCCACGGCCAGCGCATCGCGGACAAGGTTCGCGCCACCATGCCGGGATGCAGGCCCGGTTTTGAATACGCCGTGGGCACGTACCCGCCGCTGCCGCTGGTGGATGCGATTCCCAGCGATCACTTGGCCCGTCGTGACCAGATCGTGATCGAGGGTATGCAGCACTGGTTTTGCGGCGGCCCGTGGCAGCGGTGCCAGGCCGAGCACCTACGAGAGTTGGGCGAGGTGGACGGTGCCGAATGGATTCGTTTTGAGCGTTGGCGGGATGCAGGGTTCCCGTTGGAGTACCGCACCGATGATGACCCCACGGGCACGCCCGTGGAGATCGTGCGGCACTGTTGCTGGTGAGGAACGGCATGGATCGTGAAGTGGGGAATATCGGCACGCGCGGCCGGCGGAAGCCTGAGCCGCTGACGTTCGCAGAGATCGCGCACCAGCAGATGCGCGAGCACGCGGCGCTGTATCGGTCGCTCGTCTGCCGTGCCGCGAGGGCCGAGGTGCTGAACGCCAGCGAGATGAGCGACGCGAGAAAATGCCAGCGGCGGATGGGGCTGCCCGAGTGGGCATGGCGTCGTGACGTGCTGGCCGCTGTGCGAATGGCGGGCATCGTGAGCGCTCACGTGCAGGCTGAATTGGTCGCAGAGTACCCGCACCTATTCGAGAATGCGGACGCGTGGGCGCGGCGGCGCATGGCAACGATGGAGCGCCGGCGGCAGATGCGTGCCGCCGTGGTCGCACGGCGTGCGGGCGTGCCGTTGGGGCGAGCTGCGGCTGCATCACCTGCACCCGTTCAATGCGTGATTGCACTCACACAATCGAGCGATGAATCGCCAGCGTAGGCGAATCGGCATTCAATTCTGAAACCAATCGGAGAGCACTGATGGAATACGGCCATGTAAAAATCAAGCACCTATCCCGGTCGCAGACCGTGACGGTCGGCACGAGCACGGCAGCGAGCACGTCAGCCAGGTGCGATGACATGGCGGCGGGCGTCGTTGTCGTTTCGGGCCACACCGCATCGGCTACGTTCACGGTGTGGGCATCACCGAATGACAGCAGTTTTGCAATCGTGTACGGCAGCGACGGCGCGGGCAGCACGATCACGATCCCGGCAACGGCGGCCGTGGTGGCGCTGCCCGATGCCGTGTTCGGTGTGCCGTTCGTGCGGCTCACGAGCGATTCAGCATTGAGCACTGCAACAAGCGTCGTGATCGGCGTGAAATCGTGATGGCACCCATGCAGCGCGGCGGGGCTGGCGGTGCGGTTCGCACCTCCCCCGTTACTGCCGGCCCCGTCAGCGCGCATCCGATGGTGCAGCGGTTCACGTTTGCCGTGGCGGATGGCAACTCCATCGACACGCGCACGAAACGCCGCGTGACGGTGGCCGAGTACGTGATCGGCTGGGCCGGATGTGTGGTCGTCGAGGAGCATCTTGACGAGGGCCGCACGTGGCTGATCGTCGAGATTGACCGCCCCGTGCCGTTGGGCATCGTTCAGTCGTTCGCCACGGCGTGCCCGCACTACGTGCCGGGGACGTTTCATGCCGCCACCCAAGCCGCCCGTGCCTGCCCGTAGCGGCAGGCTAGATGCTTTCCGGCGCTCGAGTTGGCGTGTGCCAGCCATCGTCTGCATCGAATGAGGTGCGACCCTTGAACGGCCGCACATTTTTCCAGATTCGTTCAGCCGAATCGTGAATCCTTGCGTCTGTCTCGCAGTGGTGGGCACGGTAAACGCACAGGGATTCAGCGATGGCGAACCCCAGTTCGGCAATCAACTGAGCACTGCACAGCGGCCAGTATTCGGTGCTGATTTCTTCCTGCATGAGCACCCGAGCGCCGCCGTACCAGAGATCAAAATCCGGCCGCATCAGTTCAGCCCCGAGCCGTTCGGCAAATTCCACCCATTCGGGATGGCTGGGCGTGAGAATTTCGGCATTAGTGGGCCGTGGCACGAAGTGATGCGCGTCCACGTTGCGCAACGTGTAGCCCTGCATGATGTAGCAGGAAGCGTTGAAAAAGTTGTTCAGCCGCTTGTACCGCATTCTGGCAAACACGGCGGCGGGATCGGCACGCAGCCGCGTGCTGAACGATTCGCCCCAGCGATAGATGCCAGCGATGTAGAGGTTGTCGGCACAGTTGATCTCTTGATCTACGTCGGTCTGGTACTTGGCATGAAAGCCGGTTGCAGCGCTCATCGAAACCTCCCCGGTAGATGGTTGCGGCACACGGCCGGGCGTGATGATGCCCGGCCTAACGGCTACTTATGTAGCGGCGCTACATGGGAAGCGCCTACGGCAGATCACGGTGCGGCGGAAAACTACTGGTCGCGATCCGCCAGCCAAGATTCGAGATCGGCCCGCCGAATGAGCACCATGCGAGGCCCGACCTTTTGGTGCTTCGGCCCCTTCCCCTCGCGAACGAGCCGGGCAAAGTGGACGCGATGCAGGCCCGCCACGGTCGCCGCCTGGGGCGAACTGAGGAGTTCGTCGGCTGTTTTTTCGACCGGGCGTTTGGGCATGGTGGGACTCTAACGGAATCGTACGGAACAGCCCTCCCCCGGACGCGGCAGGCAATACCCGCCGCAAGGCTCTGGGCACCCCGTGGCGGCCGTCTGGGGATGGCGGGCGGGTGAACGCGACCGCAAGGCCGCGCCAGCGTGGCGGTCACAGTCCCCTACCCTTTTCCTACCCTTTTGATTGGCTCACCGCCGCTACGGTTGCACGTTCGGCGCGAATCGCACATCATGGCGACCGTCGTTTTCCCCGCACGGGAAAGCATTTCTGGTCACGGCATCGCATTGGGCAATCGGTTTTCACACCGTAGAGGTCACAGGTTCGAATCCTGTGCTGCCCACTCGACGATTGGTTCGTGATTTGAAGTGCAAACAACCTGCCGATGGTCGGCAGCGCCCGCAAGGGAAAACGACGCAAAAGGGTAAACCGATGGGTTCTACCCTTTTGCGACACCCCGTAGCGGAGATTTTGCAAATGGGACGACGCCCCTCTGGCGCGTTGCCGCAGATGCGGCACCATAGGCCGACGAACACGGCCCGGATCGTGATCGCCGGCAAGATTTATTCGTTGGGCCGTTGGGGAAGCCCCGAGGCCCAGGATCGTTTCGACACGCTCATGGCTGCGTACATCGCCAGCGGTCGCAGGAGCATCAACGCGGGCATGGCCGTCATCGGCCGCAAGCCCGCATCGGTTTCGGTGACCGAGGCTGCGGCCCCTGCCGCATCACGTGCCACGGCTGATGCCACGGGCGGGCTGACCGTGGGCGAGTTGGCGCGGGCGTGGCTGCGGGACATCGAAGCCACACGGCCCAACCATCGCGGTACGTCCCTGTGGCACGGTGCCATCGCGGCGAGCCGAGCCGTGCGGCCGTTCGCCACGATGCCCGTGGCCGCATTCGGATCGCGGGCGCTGGTGGACGTGCAGCGGCACCTCATTCACATGAAGGTGCCACCGAGAGGCAAGGCGGTAGACGGCGTGGAGCTGCCGCCCAAGCGGCTATCGCGGCGGTACATCAATGACATCGTGGGCCGCGTGCGGCAAATGTTTCACTGGGGTGTGCTCCACGAGCTTGTGCCCGACGACCGCGTAAAGGCACTGGAGATCGTGCCGCCGCTGGCAAAGGGGCAGACGATGGCAAAGGATGCCCCCGACCGTAAGCCGGTGCGCCCCAGTGTCGTGCGGGCCACCCTGCCCTACATGACCGAGGAAGTGGCCGATCTGATCTGGTTCATCCGGTTGACCGGCTGCCGGCCCAGCGAGGCGGCGAGAATGAGACTCTGCCGCATTCTTGACCGGGGCAAGGCGGTCTGGCGGTACGTGCCCCGAAAGCACAAAACGTCGCACCGAGGCAAGCAGCGGCACATCGCCATCGGCCCCGAGGCCCAGGCGATCATCCTTGCCCACACAGCCGGCCGCAGTGATCGCGACGGCGTGTTCACGCCGCAGCGCAGTGTGCCGCGACGAAAGGCCCGCGACGGCGTGCTGCCGTTGGAGCCTCGCAAGGCATCGCCGCGAGTCGGCAAGCGGTTCACGAAGGATTCAATCCTGCGAGCCGTCACGCGGGCCATCGTGAAAGCGAACGAGATTCGCAAGGAGGAAGGGCTGCCGCCGCTGCCGCATTGGACGCCGTACCAGTTGCGGTACACGCGGCTGCGGGAGATTCGCAAGCGTGGCGGCCGTGAGGCGGCGCAGGCGGTCGCAGGTCACAGCCGCGCGACGATGACGGATCACTACGCGCCGGCCAACTGGGGCCGGGCGGCACAGTTCGCAGCCAAGCACGGATGAGGTGACACATGAGCAAGAAAACAAGCAAGCGCAGCAGGCCAAAGCGACCTGCGGCAAAAACGAAGTCATCAAAAAAAGCTCGCCTGAGCGATCAAGAGTACCGCCGACTTTTCGGCGCTCTCGACGGCATCGTGCTGTCCGAGTCGCCCGGCATCACGTGGGACACGTTCAACTCGACGTTGAAAGTTGCCATCGACGCTGAAGCCGGTGCGTACGCTGACGTTGTGGAAACCTACTGGCGATTGAACAAATGGCCGGAGGATGAATCGCAGTTAAAGTTCATCCGCGATCACGTCCGCACCGCGCTCGAGATTGGCTTTCGGATCGCAGTGTCCCGCTACCGCGAGCACCTGGAACAGGTGCCGGAACTACAACGCCGCCGGGACAACGCCGCCGCACGGTCGCAGGCGGGCAACGCCAGCAAGCGAAAAGCCCCGGTGGCCGTGGGTGGTAGCACGATGCCGCGCGAGGAACGGGACGCGGCTATGGCCGCTGAGTACGTGGCACTGCTGAAGCGAATGAAACCGACGCCCGCGTGCCAACTGCTCGCGGATAAGTACGGCTTTGAAAGTTGGCAGGGCGTTGATTCCGCCATCAAGCGGTTCCATAAGCGAGCCGGGCAGTAAACGGCCGCACGGCTGTTAGGTAAATCCCGCACGGCCGTTGTCGCGGCCTGCTTTGGGTTGCGGCATTCTTCCGCACGTTGATTGCGTTTTGCATTCAACACGTCGTGTTCACGGTCAACGTGATCGGCACGGCGGGCACTGCACGCGGAGGAATGACGCATGGAAACGCCGGCACAGAAAATCTCAATGAACCAGGGCGCGGCCTACTGGGCTCGCATCACGGGAGCGCCCCGACCGCATCGCGGGACGTTGATCCGTTGGGCGTTGAAGGGTGTGCGTGGGAAGCGACTGCGGGCCGAGCCGCTGGCTGGCCGCTGGTTCACGACGACCGATGCCATTGAGGAGTTTTTGCGGCACGTGTCGCAGCCTCCCGCCGATGCCGTTGATCGGACTGCCGGCCCGGCAAGAGCCGCCCAGGTGCAGCGGGCGCTCAATGATCTCGACGCGGTGATCGCCCCCAAGCCGCGCGGCCGCAAGCCGCAAGCGAAGTGAGGGCCACCGCCATGATCGAGATCATCGAGGTCGAGCACGGTTACCGCACCATCGTCACGTGCGACGTGTGCCACGAACGGATCGCGGATGCCCGCATGGCCGTGGCCGTCAGGTTCTCGCACGGCAGCGTGTGGCATCTCCACAAGAACGAGTGTCACGACCGTGCCGAGCGAATGGTGCCAGCGTTCCGGCGCGGCTTCATGGAACTGCGGGAACACATTGAGCAGATCGACCACAACACGCGGCTGCCTGCCGCGCCAGCGTGACGAGCACACGAACGAACACCCGGCGGTGAGGTGCCGCCGGGCCAAGAGCATAAACACATGGAGGGCAGCACCGTGACCGAAAAAGTAAAAACCGCACCGCACGCGAACACAAAAAAGCATGGTTTGCGACCGGCTCAAAAACTGGAGCGGACGACATTCATCACAAGCCGCGTGATGGATTTTTTCAGTGAACGCGAATTGGTGACGCAAACGGGCCACGGCCGCCAGGAATGGCCGTTGGTGTTCGTCAAGGAAATGGTGGACAACGCGCTCGATGCGTGCGACGAAGCAGCGGTGCCGCCTGTCATCGACATCGTGTGCGATGCGAGCGGCATCACGGTGGCAGACAATGGCCCCGGCCTGCCGGAATCGACGCTGATCCGGCAGATGGATTTCGGCGTGCGAGCGAGCAATCGGGAAGCCTACGTGGCACCGACTCGAGGCGCACAAGGCAACGCGCTGAAAACCATTCTGCCGATGCCGTCAGTGGTCGATCCGCAGCATGGCCGGTTGATCGTGACGGCACACGGCAAGCGGCACAGCATCCGATGCCGCATCGACCAGATCAGCCAAGAGCCGGTGATTGACGATGACGCGCAGCCTGCCGACAGTCGCGGTACATCTGTGCGGATTGAATGGCTGCCGCAAGACGACGACGGGGCGGCCGTGTGGCCGTTTGCTGGCTGGCTGATCGACCCTCACGACAACGATGCAGGCTGGGATCGTTTGCGGTATGCGCAGCGTTTCAAAACGCTGGTCGCAGGCTTCGCGCTGTTCAACCCGCACGCGACCATCCGGCTGAACTGGTTCGGCACGCTCACCGAGTACGCGACAACCGATCCCGGTTGGAACAAGTGGCGGCCCGACGATCCCACGTCGGCACACTGGTACGAACAGCGCCACATCGAGCGGCTGATCGGCGCGTACATCACACACGACAAGGCAGCCAGCCGCGACCGGCTTGTGTCGGAGTTCATCGCGGAGTTTGACGGGCTGGCGGGCTCGTTGAAGCGGTCGAAAGTGCTCGATGCGTGTTCGATGAAGCGCGTGCAGTTGGCCGATCTGGTTGCCGATGGGCGATTCGATAGCGGCCGCATCGCAGAGCTGCTAGCCGCCATGCGAGCGCACACGCGGCCGGTAAAGGCAAAGCGTCTGGGCGTCATCGGCCGCGAGCACTTTCAACAGTTGTTCACGAGCATGGGCTGCATCGCGGAGAGTTTTGAATACCGCAAGGCGGCATCAAAAGACGGGATGCCCTACGTGATCGAAACAGCGTTCGCGCACCGTGCCGAGGAAGGCGACGACCGGCAGCCATGCAATCGACTGATATTCACGGGCGTGAACTGGTCGTCGGCAATCAACAACCCATGGCGCTCATTCGGCAACATTGGGGAAGGGCTGGAATCCATGCTGGCGAAAAACTTTATCAGCGGCAGCGAGTCGATTTTGCTTGCCGTTCATCTGGCGCACCCGCGCGTCGAATACACCGACCGAGGCAAGAGCGCCATGGTGTTGAGCGATGAACCGCAACAGGAGGGCGACGACGAATGAGCAATCTTACGGATGATCTGGCGAAGTGCGTTTTAGGTGCCACAAAGAAATACACCAAACAGCGCAAGGCCGAGATGCGAGATGCGCGGGCCTACAGCAACCGGCGCTATATGTATTCGTCCCGTCGAGTGTCTTACACGTCGGTAGCGCATCGCATCTTTCCCGAAGCGTACAAACACGCGAGCGGCAACGGCACGCTGCCAGTTTCCAAACGCCAAATGTATTACGCGTCTCGAGACTTGTTTCACAAAGCGACCGGCCGGGCGATGGACAAGCAGGCCACGTGCGATTCACTGTTGCTGCGGTTCATGAATGCACATCCCGCCATGACGGCATCCTGGAAAATCACCGCTGATCCACGGGGCACACTGCTGATCCCAAACACGTGGCAAGAAACACGGATTCCCTGCGGCACGCTGGACATTGACGGGCACCTCCACGAGATCAACACCGAGCGTTTATGTAACACCGAGCGGCTGCCGACAGTACCGAAACAGTGGCCGTCTATCGCACCCGGCCAGCGCTATCGCGCCGTGCTGTACATCGAAAAGGAAGGTTTCGAGCCGCTGTTGCGACAGGCCCGAATCGCAGAGCGATTTGAGATCGCGGTAATGTCGTGCAAAGGGCAATCGGTTGTCGCGGCTCGCAAGTTCGTGGATCACGTCTGTCGAGTGAACGGCGGCGTGCCGTTATTCGTTGTGCATGATTTCGACCTACATGGATTTTTTATAGGCGCGAGACTGACGAGCGTTTCAGAGCGGGCAGAGGAACAGGGCCGCGTAGCGTATCGGTTTCGGAACGAGATCAACGTCACCGATTTCGGTCTGCGGCTGGCAGATGCGCAGAAATACAAACTTGTTGATGAGCAGTGCAAAGCGCCCGAGCACATCGACGCGGATCTAGGGTGCACGCAAGAGGAAAAGGAGTTTCTTTTGTCTGGGCGTCGCATTGAACTGAACGCGTTTTCATCGCCGCAGTTGATTGAGTGGCTGGAAACCAAACTGCGGGATGCCGGCATCACTGAGCGAATGATGCCAGCCGACGACGTGCTCGATGCAGCCTACCGTGAGGCGATCATCACGGCGCGTGTAAATGCGGCGATTCGTCGTGAGCATCGACAGGCAGCAAACGACGCCCGCGCGGCCAGGTTGCCCAGCAAGCTTGCGGCGAAGGTGCGCGCCGCTATGGCGAAACGTGATGAGCCGTGGGATCTGGCGTTGCACCGCATCGCGGCGCAGCGAGTCAAGCGAGATCAAGGCGAGTGACGGCAGCCACAACGGGGCCAGCAACATAGGGCGAAAAAATCTTTTTTGTGATCTGCAAGGAAGGCTAGCCGAGCGCATACGTTGAGTTATGGCACCTGACAGGAGCATGAATCGACGCATGGCAAGCGCCCCTGACGAACTGCTGACGACCGAAGCCGCCGCCGAGCGTGTGGGGCTGTCGCCCGTCACGCTCAAAATCTGGCGCTGGGCACACAATCCGCACGCCCCGCCCCACATCACCGTGGGGGCACGAAACATTCGGTATTCCGCAGCCGCCATCGAGGAGTGGAAAGCCTCACGTACCCATCGGCCCGGCAGCAAGGCACAAAAAAACCGCAGCCCCGATCGCCAGCGACGACGACCGGGGCCACGGTGACTTGAAGCGTTCGCATGGCCGGGCTGCAACCCGCCATGCACGACCGTCATGGAGGAGCACGACGATGAATTCAGACTACGCCCGCCGTCAACATTCCGGCCAGTGGCCCGCTCGCGGCCGCTGGAACCCCGTTGGGCTACCCGAGTGGTACGTCGAGCTGCTGGGCAACGTCGCCGGCAGCCTGACGGCATGGCGGGATCACGATCCGCCGCAGCGGCTTGATCCACGGTGTGACCCTCGCGGGCGACGGCCTCCACGTAAGGAGTACCGCCATGCCAAAGGCTAGCAAGCGGCCCCCTGCCCGCGACCGCAACCCGTTCGACGTGTCGCACCTTGTGGCCGAGGCGGCCGAGCGCCAGGTGCTAGCGGGCGTCGTCGTGAATCTTGACCGAGATCAGGCAGTGTGTCGTGAGATCGTCGCGGCGCTATCGCCTGACATGACCTACGGCGAGCAAACGGGACCGCTATTCCACGTCGTGCGCGACGTGCTGAATACGACGGCGGATGCTTCACGCGCTGACCTGCTCGCGGGCCTGCGCCGCGCGGGGCACAGTCCCGGAACCTACGTGTATGCGTTGTTCGTTGATCTGGTTTCAGAGTGGGCCGGGCTGGAAAGCAAAGCCGCAACGCTGGCCCGCGATGCCGTGGCCGAGGTTCGTGAGAATCACGCCAGACGGCACGCGATTCATGCAGCCGAGGTAGTCGCCCGCAGCGGCGGGCGGCTCGATGATCTCGCCGGGTTGCTGCGGAACCTTGAGCGAGTCCAGGCGGCCGGCAACGCTGCCAGCGGCAGCCGGCCGTTGACGTTGATCGACGCGGTGGACGCATGGGCCAAGCATGAACGCGCCCCGGTTGTCCCTACCGGGCTGGGCTGGTTCGACGGGCCAACTGAGGGCGGGCTGCCCATCGGCGGGATCACGGCGCTGGTCGCGAAACCTAACGTGGGCAAGAGCCCGTTCGCGTTGCAGATGACGCTGGCCGCGCTCACCCGCGACCCGGCACTGCGGGCCGTGTGGGGGCTGGGTGAGATGACGCTGCAACAGATGGCCCGTCGCACCGCCTGTGTGGCATCCACCATGCTTGATGGCTGCGACCCGGTGACGATGCAGGGCGCAGGCGACCGCAGCAAGGCAGCCCGAGCCGCCAACGTCGCGTTGTGTAACGTGATCGGAGATAGGTTGGCAATCGTTCCGGCACCGCTGACCGTAGACCGCATAGAGGAACGGGTGATCTCGACCGGCGCGCGGCTGGTTGTGATCGACTACCTGCAATTGATTCGTGGCGGTGATGCGACCGACCGCGTGCAGGAGTTGGAACACATCATCGGCCGGATTCGCGATCTCGCGATCACACGCGAGTGTGCCGCTGTGTGCATTTCTTCCATGTCCAGTTCGGCAAACACATCGACGCGCATAGGCTCGTGCGCGAAGGGTGCGACCGAGATCGACTACGCGGTGGAATTGCTCTACGTGGGCGAAGCTGATGCGAACGGGCACGACATCACATGGCGGTGCATGAAGGCCCGCAATCTCGAGAAACGCGATCTGGAACTGTATTTCGATGGTGCATCGCAGACGTTCAGCAATCGCGGCTTTTCAGAGTTTTCAGCGTTCGCACCGAGGTGATCGTGACAGCGGCACACGTAACCGATCTCGACCGGCGGCAGGCTGCCCGCGTGGCGCAGTCCAGGGCTGCACGTGGCGAGGCGAGCACGTTGCCCAGCAACGACAGCCAGGCGGCCGCCAAAGCGGAGCCGCAGCCGAAGCCTCGCAACGGCGACCGCTGGGCAACCTACAACGCATTCATCGACCACATCGCACCGCGCCTCACGCTGGCCGAGCGGGCCGTGTGGCAGTTGATGTTCCGACATACTCGTAACGGAATGTGCGAGACGAGCGTGAGAATGCTGGCGACGGCCGGCGGCATTGGTCGCGCGACCGCAGATCGCGCCTTGCGTCAACTGTGCGAGTACGGACTAGTCCGGCCGGTCTGGAAGTCTCGCGACAAGAGCAAGGCAAGCAAGTACGCGATCAACCCACACCCCGACCATTGCATCGGCCGGCTGCCGACTCCATGAACCGTCATCATCATGAGTACGGTTGGGCCAACGAACCGTCATCATTTGCGCCCGGAACCGTCATCACCATGATGACATCTACAGAAAGCAGAAGGGGCGGCGGCCGCCTGACGGCAGCCGACGCCCCCGAAAACGTCGGATTTTTCCGACAGTTTGTCTGCCGCGTCGGCGTGTTGGATCAGCCGGAAAGCATGATTCACGACGTTGTTGCGTTGAGTAGTTTTTACTTTTCGCCGTGACGCTGAAGCCACCGTCACCGCATGGCATCGGCATCATCCTCGGCCCCGCTCTGCAAGGCCGCTGGACATCCCCGCTAGGTTGCATGGAGGCACCGCGAGGAGATCACCGCTCATGCAAACCGTGATGATGCACAACCCCGAGGCCGACGTGTTGACACGCCGGCAGGCTGCGGCGCGATTGAACGTCACGGTGAACACGTTGAACCGCTGGGCCATGCAAGGCCGAGGCCCGGCATATTCGCTCACGGGCATTACGAAGGGCCGAGCGCTCTACAGCGCCGCCACGATTGCCGAATGGCTGGAATCCCGCAAGCAACCGCCACGGGCGTGCCGTGGCAAGATCAGTGAACAGCGAGGTGCATGATGGTACGACGATCCCGAGACGATGAATTAGTAGCGGTGCTCGATGCCCCGGCGAAGCCGGCGCGATCCCCGGCAGAGATTGCCGCCCAAGTGGAACAGGCGACGGTGAATGCCAGGCGCGAGGAAGTGCGTGCCGACGTGCTGCGGTGGCGTGAGATTGTGCAGGCGGTGGCCGAGGGCCACGAGCCGAGCGCGGCCGACATTCGTGATATCGGTGCCATCGCACATCGTCTGCGGCTGCCGGCTGATTCCGTTGCAATCGCCACGGGCGCGATCAAGCGTGCGGCCGAGCTCGAGGAAAACGCCGAGCGGTTCAAGCGTGAAGCCGCCGAGGTGCAGGCCACGAAGCCGCAACTGGTGGCCGAGATCAAGGCAGCCGAGCAGCGGCTTCTCGATCTGCGGGCAAAGTTGAATCTGGCAATCGTCGCGCAGGGCAGCATGGCCGAGGTGGTTTCCGCCGCCGGCCATCATCGGAACCAGCACCCGATGCTGTGGGGCGACATTGAGCACGTTGTCGGTGAGGTCTGCCGGCACGATGCGGCTATGGGGCAAAACACACTTGATGCGTTGAAGCATCGGCCGCAGGTGGTCGAGGGCAACACGTTCACGGCATGGAGTTGAACCAGATGAGACACGTCTACACACCGGGCTGTTCGATAGATTACCTCTGGCGAAACGCAGAGCATCACGCCGATCATCAAGCGAGGGTGGCAACGCGCAACGCCCCGGCGAGGATCAAGCGGGGGATCGACCGCACGCGGATGCGCAACGGGCTCAATCCCCTCTGGCCCGAGTTGCGTTCCACCGATGCCAGCACCGGCTACATCGTGATCGTGGGTGCGTGTGCACCTGGGCGATCATCCCCGGTGACGGCAGCAACGGATGGGCTGCACATCCCCGAGGAGATCCTGCCGACTGCATTCGACCACAGCCTGCGGTGCATCAAGGCCCGCGCCACCGAGGTCGTGATGGAGGCGGGGCACGGCGGCGACGTGCTGGCGTCAACGGCTGATGGCACGCTGCAATTCATGAGCGGCGCGGGCACCGGCTTGATGATGATCGGCCGGGTGAAAGCCTCACGCATGAACGCTGAGATGCTGGCGCACGCGTTGGCTGGCAAGTTGGGCCTGAGCGTGTCGATGCTGCCGCGCCGCATGGAGGTCGTGAAACGTAACGGCCGCAGCGTTCGGTTGATTCATGAGGTCGATCTGAAAGCAGTGGCGGCGCTCTGGCGTCCAGCCGATCACGGTCGTGCCTGCTATTCCGCTGCCAGAGCGTATGCAGCGTTTGAACACGACAAGGCCGGCGTGCGTCGTGTCATGCGTCGTGCTGGAATCGAGGCGAACACGGCGATGCTGAAGGCCGGTTGGGTTGATTGACGCCCCGGCCACATACCCCCCCCGGAGGGGTGGGTAACGAGTGTGGGTGAAACGTCCAACAAAAC
>Ga0209085_1001561_pt1 | contig 14018 bp, 13 predicted proteins | sample C_131016_EF_Meta_FD_187310 | JGI IMG/M metagenome (GOLD analysis project Ga0209085, IMG submission 187310) | Freshwater microbial communities from Lake Croche, Canada to study carbon cycling - C_131016_EF_MetaG (SPAdes) (version 2) | ecosystem: Environmental > Aquatic > Freshwater > Lake...
ACAGACGGCGGATTTGCTCTTACGGGCACAACCACAAACTTTGGAACAGGTGGCGATGCATACATAGTTAAGTTTACATCAGGTGGAACTGTCAGCTGGACTACTACTTGGGGAGGCACCGGCTTAGATCAGGGAAATTCAATTATCCAAACGATTGACGGAGGTTATCTAATTGCAGGGAATACTAATAGTTATGGTGGCGGGGGAAATGATGCTTTTATAGCGAAATTCAATGCAACTGGAAATCTAAGTTGGTCGCGTACTTGGGGGGGCACAAGTAGTGATTATGGTAACTCAGTTTTTGAGACTATTGATGCAGGATACGCCCTAGCTGGCTACACATATAATTACGATTCAAAATTTCAGGCACTGGTCGCTCGTTATGATAGCAATGGTTCAATAAATAATTGCAGCGCAATCTTATGTAGAACAATCAACGCATCTAGTAGTAGTCAACCAACTATATTTAATAGTGGAACTACTTTGACTTCAACGAGCCCAAGTGCAGCTAGCTCGACTGTTGCATCGCCTAGCTATTTGACACTAAATCCTACGATCACAATTATTGCCCAATAATTATTTACATTACAGTTTAAAAATGTTAAAATATAAATTGTAAATAATTTTAACGACACAGTTTAGAATAAACTCCTGAAGTTCAGGATTCTAAGCGAGGAAAAAGGAGTAACAAATATGGCAGTTGATGTCGATATTAAGGCATTGCTTGAAGCCGGTGTTCATTTTGGACACAAAACAAGCCGTTGGCACCCTAAAATGGCGCCTTACATTCACAGTAAGAGACAAGATAGTCACATCATCGATCTTACAAAAACAGTTGAAGGTCTAGAAAAGGCACTTCCGTTTATCACTAAGGTAGTTGCAGCTGGCAAGCCAGTATTATTCGTAGGCACAAAGAAGCATTCAAAAGACATGGTCCGTGAAACTGCTGTTGCGTTGAAACAGCCATTTGTAACAGAACGATGGTTGGGTGGAATGCTAACAAACGTTGCAACAACAAACCAACAGATCAAGAAACTTAAAGATCTTGAACGAAGAATGGATTCTGGTGAGCTTGAAAAGCGATATTCAAAGCTTGAGGTTCAAAGATTCCAAGAAGAAATTGACGATCTTACTTACAAGTACGGTGGTATTAAAGATTTAAATACTAAACTTGGTGCAGTTTTCGTAGTTGACGTTATAGGTGATATAAACGCAATCAAAGAAGCTAAAACTCTTGGCGTTCCTGTTGTTGCTGTTGTAGACACAAACGCAGATCCAAGCCTGATTGACTATGTTATTCCTGGTAATGACGATGCAATCAAGGGAACTGCGTTGCTATTAAGCTACGTTGGCGAAGCTGTTAAAGAAGGACTAAGTCTAGTTAAAAAAGAAGTGGGAGATAAAAAATAATCATGGCTGTTTCTATTGATGATATTAAAAAACTAAAAGAACTAACTGGTATCGGATTGACCGATGCTAAGTCTGCTCTTGTGGAAGCTAACGGTGATTTCGATAAGGCTCTTGAAGCCTTACGAAAAAAAGGTTTAACCAAGGCTGAGAAAAAAGCTGACCGTGAAGCACGCGAAGGAATCATTGATAGCTATGTTCATGGTGGACGTATCGGCGTAATTGTAGAAGTAAACTGCGAGACTGATTTCGTAGCAAGAACCGACGGGTTCAAAGAATTCGCACATAATATTGCTCTGCAAATTGCATCTATGTCGCCAGAATATGTATCTGAAGCAGAAATTCCTGAAGCGGAAATGAAGCGAGTTCGAGATGAGGCACTAGAACGTGTTAAAAACGAAGGCAAGCCTGCAGACATCGCCGAGAAAATTGTTGATGGTCAAGTACGTAAGCACTTCGAAGAAAAAGTACTACTTTCACAAACTTACATAATGAATGACAAGCAAACTGTCGCAGATTATCTTAAAGAAAATATTGCGCTAACAGGTGAGAATTTGATTATTCGTCAGTTTAAACGAATCGAACTTGGCGTGAGCTCAAATTAATACTTTTTGTCTTTACGAGTCGCGCTCCGCTTGGGGCGCGATTTTTGTATTCATGGTATAATATGACTTACTATGTTTGATTTAAAAGATTTTGCAACTAAATGTAACAGTGCGGTAGAGCACTTCGATGAAGAGCTAAAGAAAATTAGAACTGGACGTGCTCATCCGTCAATGCTCGACAGTGTTCGAGTCGAAGTTTATGGTTCGCCAATGCCGCTAAACCAAGTAGCTAACGTAACAGCCGCCGAGGCTCAAATGCTACAAATCACACCTTTCGACCCATCGAATATCCAGGCTATTGCTGGTGCAATTCGTGCTGACCAATCACTAGGTCTAAATCCTAGTGATGATGGACGAGTTATTCGTGTTCCTATCCCAGCACTTACAGAAGATCGCAGAAAAGCTCTTGTAAAGCAAGCAAACGAAAAGGTTGAAGATGCCCGAATTGCTCTAAGAAATATTCGTCAAGATTTTTTGAAGGATGCTAAGAGATCTAAAGACGCTAAGGAAATTTCTGAAGACGATTTAAAACGAATTGAGAAAAGTGTTGACGAGGACATGTCTAATTGTAATTCAAAGCTCGACAGCATATTTACACTTAAAGAGAAAGACATACTTACAATTTAATGAGTGAACTTGTTATTCCAACTCACGTTGGCTATATAGTCGACGGTAACAGAAGATGGGCAAAAAAACATGGTCTTCCAGCCTATGAAGGACATTTAGCAGGCTATAAAGTTCTAAAAGACGTAGCTGTTGAAACATTAAACAGCGGTGTTGAATATATGAGTGCATATATCTGGTCTACTGAGAACTGGAATAGGTCAAAAGAAGAAGCCAGTAAGCTCATGAACTTGATGGTTAAAGTCTTAACTTCAGACATACCGATATTTCAGGAAAATAACATACGCTTGAAAGTAATAGGTACTCGTGTAGGCCTAAGAGACAAAGTAGTGAAGGCTATTGCAAAAGCCGAAGAGGCAACCCAGAACAATAGTGGCGGTACATTTGCAGTTTGTTTCAACTACGGAGGGCAAATGGAAATTGCAGATTCGATTAAAAAAATTGTTCAAGCTGACTACACCGCTGAAGAGATTACACCCGAGCTAGTGTCTGAGTATATATATGAGCCAAGTATTCCTCCGGTAGACATAATTGTAAGAACTGGTGGCGAAATGAGGCTTAGTAACTTTATGTTATGGAGAAGTGCATATAGCGAATTAATGTTTATTGATAAGTTTTGGCCAGATATGACAAACAAAGACGTTAAAGATATAATAAAAGAGTTTAGTAAGCGTAATCGTCGTTTTGGAGGATAAATGGAGACAATAGGTGGAATAGTACTTGGCTTGATCGTACTTGTAGTATTGGTTGTTCTTCATGAGCTTGGACATGCTATTGCAGCTATGAAGTCAGGAGTCGTAGTAGAAGAGTTTGGAGTTGGATTCCCACCTAAAGCATGGTCTAAGAAGCTTAAAAACAAAATACTTCTAAGCATAAACTGGCTGCCTCTTGGAGGATTTGTTAAATTACAGGGCGAGAACGACTCCGCTTCAGGTAAAGGCGACTATGGGGCGGCGAGCTACTGGTCAAAGACCAAAATATTGTTTGCAGGAGTGGTAATGAACTGGCTAACCTCAATAGTGATATTTACTATACTTGCTTTGTCTGGAATGCCCAGAATTTTAGAAAATCAATTTACTGTGAGCTCTGACACCAAAACTGTAGCCGGCCACGTCTCCGTCACATCTGTTGTAGATGGACATCCCGCTCAGCAAAATAATATTGCCGCTGGAGATTTGTTAATTAGCTTGAATAATGTAAAAATAACTTCTGCAAGCCAGTTTGTGAACCTGACTAAAAATCTAAAGGGTCAAGATGTTAATTTACAATGGGATCATAACGGAGAAATAAAAAGTAGTCTAATTAAACTACGTTCGGAAGGTGACAGTGGGTATTTTGGTGCATCATTAGGTCAGTCTGAAAAACTTTATTCTTCATGGTCTGCGCCAGTAGTTGGAGTCGGTCTGACGGCACAATTATCCTTTGAAACTCTAAAAGGTTTAGGCAGTATGCTTGGCAATTTATTTACAGGCATATTCCAGCAATTTAGCTTTGATAGTTCATATAGAATTGATGGTGCAGAAAAAATCAGCAGTATCAGCAGTAACATGGCAGGCCCAGTTGGTATACTCGGCGTAATCTTCCCACAGGCAGGCAAGGGTGGAATTACTCAAGTTTTACTTCTCACAGGCATAATATCACTTACCTTGGCAGTAATGAATGTTCTGCCTATTCCTGCTCTTGATGGCGGCAGGTGGTTTGTTAGCACATATTATAAGCTACGTAAAAAGAAGCTTACCAAGGAAAAAGAAGAAAAAATACACCGAACAGGATTCATGTTCTTGATGGCGCTTATAATATTAATCACAATCGGCGATGTTGCAAAATTATTCAAATAAAATACTAAGTATTGTCAAAAAAGGACAAGACTCAAAACGCAGTGAGTTTCTAGTTGGTTTTTTGATTGTCGCTGGTTTTTTTGTATCCTTTTATGGTTCTCAATTTGCATTGTTTGTTATATTTCAAGTGGCAAGGCTTGCCGGTCTTAATCTCGACGCGTACAATCAAAACGTCACCTCCGCTATACTCGCATTCATTTTATATATCTTGACAGCACTACTGTTCGTGTATTTACTTAATAGATTTGTTTTCAAATTAAAAAGATCCGACGTTGGCTTGATTGGTTTGCCGACTTGGAAAGACATAGGCTTGGCAGCTGTAGGATTTATAGTATATATGGTCTTATCTGCCGGTCTAACATCTTTAGCGGCAGCTTTAATACCAGGGTTCAATGCCACAGAAGACCAGAATGTTGGTTTTGCAAATTTAAATTACACTTTTGAATTTGTCATGGCTTTCTTTACTTTGATTATACTGGCACCTATAGCAGAGGAAGCATTATTTAGAGGACTTTTGCTTGGATCTTTGGTCAAAACATTAAAGCCGTGGATTTCCATAATAATTGTCAGCTTGATATTCGGATACGTTCATGGCTCCTTGAACGTAGGAATTGATACTTTTGCTCTGAGCATAATACTGTCTGTGATTAGAATCAATACAGGTACAATATGGTCTGGAATAGTAATTCATATGTCAAAAAATACAATTGCTTTTTATTTACTCTTTATTAATCCGTCATTTTTGACTACACTAGGAGGATAGTATGAGAAGATCTAATTTATATATCAAAACATCAAACAATGTTCCTGCAGGCGAAGTAGCCAAAAACGCACAATTATTAATTCGTGCAGGCTTTATCTACAAGGTTATGGCCGGTGTATATGCATATACAACTGCAGGGCTTAGGGTAATAGAAAATATCAAACAGATAGTTCGAGAAGAAATGAATGCTGTTGGTGGACAAGAGCTTTTAATGAGTAGCCTTCAAAAGAAAGAAACTTGGGAACATACTGGACGTTGGAGCGATGACGTAGTTGATATTTGGTTTAAGTCTAAACTGAAAGATGATACCGAAGTAGGATTTGGGTGGTCCCACGAAGAGCCTATTATTGAAATGTTACAAAATTACCTCCATAGCTACAAAGATTTGCCTATCTATGTATATCAATTTCAAAACAAACTTCGTAATGAAACTCGAGCAAAAAGTGGACTAATGCGCGGACGTGAGTTTTTAATGAAAGACATGTACTCTTGTGCTATCAACGAGGAAGCGCACAACAAATTTTATCAAGAAACTACCGATGCCTACATGAGAGTGTTTCATAGACTAGGAATAGGTGATGACACTTACATTACTTTCGCAAGCGGAGGAGCATTTACAAAGTTTAGCCATGAATTTCAGACAATTTGTGAAGCCGGTGAAGATGAAATCTACTTAAACAGGGAAAAGCACGTTGCTTTGAACGCTGAAATTATGAGTGATGAAAGTCTGAAAGAGCTTGGAGTTATTCGCGATGAACTTGAATTGGTAAAGACTGCGGAAGTAGGTAACATATTCAACTTTGGAACTCAAAAAAGTGAAGAGATGAACTTTAAATTCACCAATAAAGAAGGCAAAGATCAATATGTACATCTTGGCTCTTACGGTATAGGCATAAGTCGTTTAATGGGTGTATTAGTCGAGAAATTTTCGGATGATAAGGGTATTGTATGGCCAGAACAGACAGCACCTTGGAAAGTATATCTAGTGTCTATTGGCCTTGATGAGTCTGTAAAGCAAGCAGATGATCTATACGAAGAACTTAAATCTAAAAATGTCGAGGTTTTATATGATGATAGAGATGCACGACCAGGGCAAAAGTTTACAGATGCTGAATTAATGGGTATGCCATACAGGCTCACTGTAAGTGATAGATTGCGTGCTGAAAATAAATACGAATTAACAGTTCGTGCAACTGGCGAGCAAATGCTATTGACACACGATGAGCTGCTTGCTAAACTAGTCTCACTGTAGGAAATATCTTGTAAAAACGCTACCTATAGCGTATAATGAAGGAGTACTACACTATATATAATTATTAAGAGAAATGAAGATGAAGAAATTTTATCAAATTACAGCAGACGGTAAAAAAGAACTCGAAGCTGAATTAAAAGAACTAAAATCAGGAAGAGCGGCAGTTGCCGAGAAAATTTCCGATGCCCGTGATTTTGGTGATTTATCTGAAAATGCCGAATACGATGCTGCTCGTGAAGAGCAAGGACTGCTTGAAACTCGCATAGCTGAAATTGAAGATATTTTGCAGAATGCAAGTATTATTAAGGCTGGTTCGAAAACTAAGGTCAGCCTAGGTAGCCATGTCGATATTTCCAGTGGTAGCAAAAAAGCTAGCTATACACTTGTAGGACCAGTTGAGGCTGATCCCCTAGACGGTAAAATCAGTAATGAGTCACCAATTGGTGTTGCACTATTTGGCAAGAAAATCGGTGACAAAGTAGTTATAAAAACACCTAAGGGTGAAGTCGAATGGGAAGTTACTCGAATTAGCTAAACTTAGTCTATTCATACTGCTTAACCTGCCTCTAAAAAGGCAGGTTTTCTGTTATAATTAGAGTAATTATGGCAACATTACAAGAATATAGGAACGAAAGACTTAGAAAACTCGACGATTTGAGAGAATTGGGAATTAATCCTTTTCCCTCCAAATCAACAAGAACGCATCATAATATTGAAATTATCGAAAAATTCAGCAATCTTGAGGGCAAAGAGGTAACTATAGTAGGGCGCGTAACTGGAATTAGGAAATTTGGCAAGATTGCTTTCGTAGTACTTAGAGACGACTCCGGATCCATGCAGCTGTTTCTTAAGAATGAAAATATTCCAAATGTAGATAAAGATAAAAACGAAATTTCAATCAACGAGATTAATTTGCTAGACACCGGTGATTTTTTACAGGCTAGTGGAAACGTTATCAGAACTAAAACTGGAGAAATTTCGATAGAAGTCAATTCACTTGTATTTTTGTCTAAGGCTTTAAGGCCTATGCCAAGTGCTATTGATGGTTTTACGAACAAAGAAGAGCGAATGCGCCGTCGTTACGTAGACATGAACGTCAATGAAGATGTTAAAAATCGCTACAAGAGACGTAGTGCTTTTTGGCAGGAGACCAGAAACTTTTTAAATGATCACGGATTTCACGAAGTAAACGTCCCGGTCCTCGAACATACAACTGGTGGGGCAGATTCTACGCCTTTTGTTACACACATGGAGGCTTTGGATAGCGACTTTTATTTGAGAATCAGCCACGAACTACCTCTTAAAAGATTAATTGGCGGTGGATTCGAAAAAGTTTATGATATTGGTCCTCGATTTAGAAATGAAAATTACTCAGACGAGCATTTACCAGAACACGTAGCCATGGAGTGGTATTGGGCCTATGCAAACTGGGAAGACGGTATCAAATTTATGGAAGACATGTACCGTTCTGTGCTCGAAAAGACTTTCGGCACACTGCAGTTTAATGTAGGTGGTTTTGATGTCGATATGTCGAAAAAATGGGATATTATTGACTACGCAACTATCATAAAAGATAACTATGATATAGATGTTCACGAATCATCAATCGATGACATTAAAGCAGCACTTAAAAAGCACAAACTCGAAGTTGAAAAAATTGATAATAGAGCACGGGGTATTGATAAGTTGTGGAAGAATCTTCGTAAAGAAATTGCCGGTCCAGCATGGTTGATCAATACACCAAAATTTATCTCACCGCTTTCAAAGCAGACTAATACAGATGATAGAGTTGTGGAAAGATTCCAGTCTGTGATTGCTGGCTCAGAACTTGGCAACGGTTTTACAGAGCTGAATGACCCAATCGATCAGCTCAATAGATTCAAAGAACAGCAAGATATGCGTGAAGAGGGTGATGTTGAATCTATGATGTTAGACATCGATTTTGTTGAGATGCTTGAATACGGACTGCCGCCAACCTGCGGATGGGGCTACAGTGAAAGAGTATTTTGGATATTTGAAGGTGTTACTGCTAGAGAAGGCGTACCTTTCCCTCAGCTAAGACATGAGCTTGACTCAACGACCAGGGAAATATATAAAGACATTAAACTATGATTGAAATCAAAAAGCTCGGAAAAGTTTACGGAAAAAAAACTAGCACATTCAGAGCCCTAGATGATATTGATATAAATATACCTTCAGGTTCGTCTGTTGCTATAGTTGGAAAATCTGGAAGCGGAAAGTCAACCTTAATGCATATTATGAGTGGTCTTGACCATCCTAGCGAAGGACGGATTGTCATAGATGGTGTGGACATTCACAAGCTAAAAGGCAAAGAGCTAGATAAGTTTAGAGCTGAGAAAATTGGCTTCATTTTTCAAGCATTTTTTGTACAAGCTAAAGAAACATCATATTCAAATGTTTCGTTGCCTTTAGAGATTGCTAGAATTCCATTTTCATTAAGAAATAAAAAAGTAACTGAGGCATTAAAGGTTGTTGAGCTTACGGATAAAATCAAACAAAAAGCAGGAACTTTGTCTGGAGGTCAGAAACAAAGACTTGCAATTGCACGTGCTATCGTAAATAAACCGAAGATTATTTTTGCCGATGAACCAACTGGTAACCTAGATTCAATTACAGGTCAAGCGATTGAAACTTTGCTTTTTACTTTGAACAAAAGTGAACGGTCGACTTTGATAATAGTTACTCATGACGAAGACCTAGCAAATAAGTGTGATATTAAGATATATCTCAAGGATGGAAAAATTGACAGAGTAAAGGGCATAGAATAAATGAAGACATTAGATATATTAAAAAGAGCTTCAAGTAGCTTAAGAAATGCCAAGGTCCGTACTGCTCTTACTTCGCTTGCGATAGCAGTAGGAGCATTTACATTGACTATTTCTCTCGCTGCAGGTGAAGGCGCAAGACAGTACACAAGTAAATTAATTAACAGTAATATTGATCCTCAGATTTTGGCTATTGCTAAGAGGAAAAGTTTTTTTGAAGGTGGAACACCTGGCTCATCTTCAAGCCCTATTGAGTATACAACTGGTACCGATACCATAACTCGACCAGCAGGCGGTCAGACAATTGAAGTATTGAATCAAAAAGATATAGATCTCATCGCCGCGAGAGATGATATTTCAGTGGTTAGCCCGGCGTATACAATAAACGCAAAATACATAAAATCATATGATAGCAGGAAGTATACTCTAAGCGTATCTCAGTACAATAGGGGTGTAGTCCAGAATGTGCTGGCTGGTCAACTTCCAGAATTGCATCAGCCTATTGGGGCAAATGAAATCGTTCTTCCGGATACATACGTAAAATTACTTGGCTATGATCGGAACTCCGATATTATAGGCAAGAAAGTAATTATTCACTTAGAGCGAACTCCTCAATTTACGGCTGCAGAAGTGCAGGCTGCTGCCGCTCAAGGCATCGCTGCTTTACAAAAACTTGCACTTAGTGAATCTAAGGACTTTGAATTCACAGTCGTCGCTATAACAGGTAAAAATATTACAGCCATTACATCGACTTCAACTATCCAAGTGGGAAATGATGAAGCTAAGGCTATGTCAGAATATACAAATACAGGTACAGAATCTTTCCAGAAATATGTAATTGCTACTGCGAGCGTTAAAGAAGGTATTAACCCAGAGACTGTAAAAAAGAGCCTAGTTGATAAGGGATACGGTGTCCAAACTGCCAAGGATCTTCAAAGTCTTCTATTTACTATTGTTAATACTCTTCAAGGTGTTGTTTTCGGCTTCGGAATCGTGGCTTTGATAGCTAGCGTATTTGGAATTATTAACACACAGTATATTTCAGTTCTTGAAAGAACAAGAGAAATTGGACTTATGAAAGCACTAGGTATGCGCGGCAGACACGTTAGTAGATTATTCCAATTTGAAGCAGCATGGATTGGGCTCCTTGGAGGACTTATCGGGTCACTCACTGCAATAATAGCTGGCAATTCGCTAAATCCAACAATCACCGAACAGCTAGGTCTTGGAGAAGGTAACTATATCTTGATATTTGTACCGGTGCATATAATCGTTTTAGTTATATCATTGACCATAGTAGCTATGCTAGCAGGATTTTTCCCAGCAAGAAAAGCAGCAAAGCTAGACCCAATTGAAGCACTCAGAGTAGAATAATATTTTTCTGTTAAAATGGTTATATATGTTAGACATTAAATTTATCCGTGAAAATAAAGAAGCTGTAGAAAATAGTGCTAAAAACAAGGGCTATGATGTGTCAATCGACAGACTGATTGAAGTTGACGATAAACGTAGACAGTTACAGGTTGAAGTTGACGAACTAAGAACCAAAAGAAATACGCTTTCAGGCAGCATTCAAGGTGGCCGTCCAGAACAGAGCGTTATTGATGAAGTAAAAGAACTCAAGGAGAAATTGAGTGTTTTAGAATCTGATCTAAGTCAAGTTGAATCAGAATATTATTCTTTACTTAAGGCTATTCCGAACGTTTCTATGGATAGCGTACCTGTCGGAGCAAGTGAAGACGAAAATGTAGTAGATAAGACTATCGGTGCACCTACCGTCAAAACATTTTCTGTAAAGAACCATGCAGAAATAGCTGCCAGCCGTGGATGGATTGATAAAGAACGCGCAGCAAAAGTTGCCGGTAGCCGCTTTGCATATATTAAGGGCGATATGGTTAAGCTCCAGATGGCTTTGATACAATTTGCATTCGATACTTTCAGCGATGAGCATATGATTAGAACTATTGTCGAAAAAGCTGGAATATCAGATTTGAACACGAAGCCTTTTACTCCGGTGCTTCCTCCTTACTTTATTAAGACTGAACTTTATGACGCAATGGACAGGCTTGAGCCACGCGAAGATCGTTATAAAATTGAACAAGAAGATTCGTGGCTGCAGGGAAGCGCTGAGCATGTCCTTGGTAGTATGCACGCAGATGAAATAATTGATGAGACTAACCTCCCAATTCGATACATTGGCTATGCTACGAGCTTTAGACGAGAGGCCGGAACTTATGGTAAAGACATGGAAGGCATCATGAGAATGCATCAGTTCGATAAACTCGAATTCGAATCTTTCAGCACTCCAGAAAATGGGTACAAGGAGCACTTGCTTATGATTGCTCTCCAGGAACATATACTTTCAAGCCTAGGTATTCCTTACAGGGTGATTAAGAAGTGTACATTTGACATTGGTAAACCTAACGCAAGTGGAGTCGATATGGAAGCATGGCTGCCTGGTCAAAATCAATACCGAGAGACTCACACAGCCGACTACATGACTGATTACCAATCAAGACGCTTAAAGACGCGAGTCAGGAAAAGTAGCGGAGAAGTCGAACTAGTGCATACCAATGATGCAACAGCTATGGCACTAGGTAGAATAATGATTGCAATCATCGAAAACTACCAGAACGAGGACGAAACTGTAACAATTCCCGAAGTACTAAGCCCGTACCTCAAAAACCTCGAAGTGCTATAATAGATTTGTAACATTAACAAGGAGCGGAAATGATCAAAACAATCGAAATTAGCGGTATTGGTTACGAAATTGACGAAGCAACGAAAAGCTATATTGAGAAAAAGATTTCCCGACTTGATAGATATCTACCTAGGCACGCTAGAGATAGCGTTTCTGTAAAGGTAAAACTTAAGGAAGTAAATAAAGACCACGGCAATAAGTACGAAGCCGAAGTAATATTTGCTGTGCCTGACAAAACCATAACAGCCAAAGATTCAACAGTAAACATGATGGCGGCTGTAGACATAGTTGAAGCTAAGATATTGTCTCAGATTAGAAAATACAAAGAAGAGTCAGTGTCTCACATTTCAAAGCGCGCTGTAATGAGCAGATTTAAGCGCAGCTTTCAGAGAGAACTATAGCGCTTAAGCGTTTTTTGAAAATATCTCGACTGCTACGACTCTATAAATAGGGTTTTTTGGAGAAGCGGTTGGTATGGATCGAGCAATACATGGGTCGGAGTTTTGGGCTTAGATATTGGGAACAGCTACTCTGGCACTTCGGGAAATTTCGGTTTCTGTTCCGCTAAATAATTCATGTAATAAACTTAAATTCTCTTGTTTACTGCCACTTTTCAAGGTATAATTTAGGTTAGTATTTAGAGATTTTTCCGACTGGAAGCGAGGGATTATGGCGTTGATCACGCGAAACAAAGTTTTAGTTAAAGTATTTGGTGACCCACAGATCAAAATTCTTAAAGGTCTGCAAAAAAAGATTGTCGCAATCAATCAACTTGAACCCAAGTATAAGGCTATGTCAAAAAAAGAACTCACGTCTCAGACAGAAGCCTTAAGAAAAAAGCTAAAAAATAAAAACACCACACTGGATACAATACTGCCCGACGCATTTGCATTGGTTCGTGAAGCTAGCGTGAGATCACTTGGTATGCGACATTTTGATGTGCAACTTATTGGAGGGATGACACTTCATCTAGGAAACGTTGCAGAGATGAAAACCGGAGAGGGTAAGACTTTGGTCGCTACCTTGCCGGTATTTTTGAATGCACTCGAAGGCAAGGGTGTGCATCTTGTCACAGTTAACGATTATTTAGCTCAGCGTGATGCAAGCTGGATGGGCGAGCTGTACCATTATTTGGGTATGAGTACTGGCGTTATTATCAACGAGGCTTCATTTATATATGACCCTAAATATGATAATGAGGCTCATTACGACCCTAGGATGCGTAAGCTCAGACCCGTAACTCGTAAAGAAGCCTATGCAGCTGACATAACCTATGGTACAAACAATGAGTTTGGGTTTGATTATCTTAGAGATAACATGGTTAACGAGGTTGATTTGCTACGTCAGCGAGAGCTAAACTACGCTATAGTAGACGAAGTCGACAGTATTCTTATTGATGAAGCTAGGACGCCTCTTATCATCAGCGCGCCCGCTGCAGAAAATCCTGACAGCTATTATCAATTTGCTAAAGTTGCTGCAAAGCTAGAAAAAGCTGATTATACACTTGATGAAAAGCGAAGAAGTGTATCACTAACAGATCTCGGTGTAGATAAAGTTCAAAAGATGTTAGGCGTGAAGAATCTTTATAGTCCAGAACATGTAAGATCTGTATACCATCTTGACCAAGCCTTAAGAGCAGAAACTTTATTTAAGCGCGACAAGGACTATGTTGTAACTAAGGAAGGCGAAGTTATTATCGTAGATGAATTTACTGGACGCTTAATGCAAGGCCGACGATATAATGAAGGTTTGCACCAGGCAATCGAAGCTAAAGAAAACGTTCCTGTTCTGCAAGAAAGTATGACTCTAGCGACTATATCTTTCCAAAATTATTTCCGACTATACAATAAGCTTTCTGGAATGACAGGTACCGCTTTTACAGAAGCAGAAGAGTTCCAACAGATTTACAGTCTCGATGTTATCCAAATTCCTTCAAACAGACCAATATCTCGAAATGACAAACAGGATCTTATTTTTAAGAGTGAAAAGGGCAAACTTAAAGCCGTTGCTGATGCGATCAAAGAATATCACAAACAAGGACG
>Ga0209085_1001562_pt1 | contig 13975 bp, 11 predicted proteins | sample C_131016_EF_Meta_FD_187310 | JGI IMG/M metagenome (GOLD analysis project Ga0209085, IMG submission 187310) | Freshwater microbial communities from Lake Croche, Canada to study carbon cycling - C_131016_EF_MetaG (SPAdes) (version 2) | ecosystem: Environmental > Aquatic > Freshwater > Lake...
GCGCCGGCGGCGATGCGCTATACCGAGGCGCGGCTGGCCCGCTCGGCCATGGCGCTGCTGGAGGGGATTGACGAGGACACTGTCGATTTCATCCCGACCTATGATGAAAGCGGCATGGAGCCGCGGGTTCTGCCGGCGGCCTATCCCAATCTGCTGGTCAATGGCGCCAATGGCATTGCCGTGGGCATGGCGACCAATATCCCCACCCACAACCCGACCGAGGTGATCGACGCCACCCTCAAGCTGATTGAGGAGCCCGACACCACGCTTGAGGCGTTGATGCAGATTATCCCGGGGCCGGATTTTCCGACCGGGGGCATTATTCTCGGCCGTTCTGGCATTCGTTCGGCGTTTGAGACGGGGCGGGGCTCGGTGCCGCTGCGCGCCAAATGCAATATTGAGGAGATGAAGGGCGGCCGGCAGGCCATCATCATCACCGAAATGGCCTATCAGGTGAATAAGGCCACCTTGCAGGAAAAGATCGCCGAGTTGGTGCGGGCCAAGGCGATTGAGGGCATTTCTGACCTGCGCGACGAGAGCGACCGTGACGGCGTGCGGGTGGTGATCGAGCTCAAGCGCGATGCGACGGCCGAGGTGGTGCTGAACCAGCTCTACCGGATGACCCAGTTGCAGATCAGCTTCTCGGTCAATTTCCTGGCGCTGAATGATGGCAAGCCGGAGCAGATGGGGCTGATCCAGGCGCTCAAGGCCTTTCTGACCTTCCGCGAGGAGGTGATTTCCCGCCGCAGCCGGTTCCGGCTGGCCAAGGCGCGCGAGCGGGGCCATCAATTGATCGGCCTGGCCATTGCGGTGGCCAATATTGATGAGGTGATCCGCACCATCCGCTCCTCGGCGGATACCGCCACCGCCCGCGCCGCCCTGATGGCGCGCGCCTGGCCGGCTGGCGATGTGGGCGTGCTGCTTGACCTGATCCAGGATGAGCGCAACGAGATCGCCGCCGAGGGCACTGTGCGGCTGACCGAGGAGCAGGCGCGGGGCATTTTGGAGTTGCGCCTGCAACGGCTGACCGGGCTGGAGCGCGACAAGATCACCGCCGAGCTGGATGAGGTGGGTGGGCGCATTCGTGACCTATTGGATATTCTGGGCAGCCGGCCGCGCCGGATGGAGGTTATCCAGAATGAGCTGCTGGCGGTGCGCGCGCAGATTGCCTCGCCGCGCCTCACCCGCATTGATGATGCGGCCGCTGACCTTGATGATGAGAGCCTGATCGAGCCGGGGACGATGGTGGTGACCATCACCCGCGATGGCTATGTGAAGCGCACCTCGCTCGATATTTTCGACCCGCAGAGACGCGGCGGGCGTGGCCGCAGCGCTGCCGCCACGCGCGAAGATGATGTGGTGATGCGCAGCTTCGTCGCCCACACCCATCAATGGGTGTTGTTCTTCACCAGCCGCGGCATGGCCTTCCGCAGCAAGATTTGGCAGCTGCCCGAGGGCGGCACGCATGGCAAGGGGCGCTCGCTGCGGCAATTGCTGGCCTTGCAGGAGGGTGAGAGCGTCACCACCGTGCTGCCGCTGCCGCAGGATGAGTCCCTGTGGGAGAACCTGCAGCTGGTCTTCGCCACCGCCCAGGGCAATGTGCGGCGCAATAAGCTGTCGGATTTCCGCAACATGCGCGCGGCCGGGCTTATCGCCATGAAGCTGGAAGAGGGTGACAGCCTGGTGGGGGTGGCGACCTGCCGCGAGGGTGATGACGTCTTCCTCGCCACACGGGCGGGCAAATGCATCCGCTTTGTGGCCGATACCGAGACGCTGCGCGTCTTTGCCGGGCGCGACAGTTCTGGCGTGCGCGGCATTCGGCTGCTGGGGGATGACCGGGTGATTTCGCTCGTCGTGCTCAACCATGTCGATGCCAGCGTGGATGAGCGGGCGGCCTATCTGAAATATGCCGCCGCCCGGCGCCGGGCGGGTGATGAGACCGAGGCTGTTCCCGAGGAAAGCGCCGAGGAGGGGGTGGTTGATATCACCCTCACGCCCGAGCGGATTGCGGTGCTGGAGGCGGCGGAGCGGTTTATTCTGACCATCACCGATGGTGGCTTTGGCAAGCGAAGCTCGGCCTATCATTATCGGGTGACCGGCCGTGGTGGGCAGGGCATCACCAATATCGGCTTCTCGGCGCGCACTGGCCGCAGCGTGGTGGCCAGTTTCATTGTGGGCGCGGGCGATGATGTGATGCTGGTGACCGATGGCGGTAGGCTGATCCGCCTGCCCGCGGGCCAGGTGAACACCACCGGCCGGCAGGGCATGGGCGTGAAGATGATGGGCCTGAAAGAGAATGAGCACATCACGAGCTGCTTCCCGGTGCTCGATGATGGTGAAGACGAGGTGAGCGATGCCTGAGCGTATAGGCCTGTATCCAGGCACTTTTGACCCGGTCACCAATGGCCATATCGATGTGATCGGCCGCGCGGCGCGGCTGCTGGACCGGCTGGTGGTGGGGGTTGCGATCAACACCGGAAAGGGGCCGATCTTCCCGCTTGAGGAGCGGGTGGAGCTGGTGCAGGCCGAGACGGCGCCGATTGCCGCGCGTTATGGCATGATCATCGAGGTGAGGCCCTTCACCGGGTTGCTGATTGGCTTTGCCAAGGAGGTGGGCGCTGGGATGATCGTGCGCGGGCTGCGCGCGGTGTCGGATTTCGATTATGAATTCCAGATGGCGGGGATGAATCATCGGCTCGACAGCAGCATTGAGACGGTGTTTCTCATGGCCAGCGAGACCAATCAGTTCATCTCCTCACGCTTCGTGAAGGAGGTGGCGCAGCTGGGCGGTGACATCTCGAGTTTCGTGCCCAAACTCACCTTTGAACGGACCATGGCGCGTATTCGCGGCTAGGGAGAGAGCATATGCTTCGCAGAACCATCCTCACCACGGCGCTGGCCGCACCTGTGCTCGGCGCCCGGGCGCAGCGGGCGCTGGACCCGCAGAATACGCTGTTGATGCAGTTGAAGGACGGGCTGGTGACCATCCAGCTTCGCCCCGATCTGGCGCCGCAGCATGTTGAGCGGATCAAGGTGCTGACGCGGCGCGGCTTCTACAACAACATCGTCTTCCACCGGGTGATCGAGGGCTTCATGGCCCAGGGCGGCGATCCGACGGGCACTGGCACGGGTGGCTCTGACCTGCCGAACCTGCCGGCTGAGTTTAGCGCGCCCAGCGTGGCGCGCTTCCTGCGTGGCACCTGCGGCATGGCGCGCAGCCAATCGCCCGGCAGCGCGAATAGCCAGTTCTTTATTATGTTCGCGCCCAATTCGGGGCTCGATGGACAATACACCATCTGGGGCCAGGTGGTGTCGGGCATGGAGGCGGTCGAGCGCATCAAGCGCGGTGACGCCGGCCGCAACGGTGTGGTGGTGGGGCCGGATCGCATCCAGTCCATGCGCATCGCTGCCGATAGCTAAAAATTTTTCTTTCCAGATTGGATAATGCAATGACCGAAGAGACCCAAAGCCCGGCGGCGGAGACCGACGCCGAGAACACCCTGCTGATGGAATTGAAGGATGGCACCGTGACCATCCAGCTGCGGCCGGATATCGCACCGCTGCATGTTGAGCGGATCAAGACCCTGACCCGTCAGGGTTTTTATAACGGCATCGTTTTCCATCGGGTGATCGAGGGTTTTATGGCCCAAGGTGGCGACCCGACCGGCACCGGCACGGGCGGCAGCGAGTTGGGCAATGTGCCGGCTGAGTTTACCAATAAGGCGAAGTTCCTGCGCGGCACCTGTGGCATGGCACGCGCCCAGAGCCCGGACAGCGCCAATAGCCAGTTCTTCATCATGTTCCAGCCCGGCTCCTTCTTGGATGGCCAATACACCATCTGGGGCCAGGTGACCGCGGGTATGGAAGTGGTGGACAAGATCAAGCGCGGCGCCGGCCAGTCCGGCCAGGTGCAGAATCCGGACCGGATTATCGGCATGCGCATCGCAGCCGATGCGGCGCCGGCGGCGGAAGCTGAGCCGGTCTGAGGCTGGGCTGATTGACGTGACGGCCGTGCGGCTTTAACCGCACGGCAAGCCCGCTTCGTGCGGGTGCGTGGGCCGGTAGCTCAGTTGGTAGAGCACGGGACTTTTAATCTCGCGGCCCCGGGTTCGAGTCCCGGCCGGCTCACCATTCTTTTCAATAATTTATTCGACATCCTGTTAAACCTTCATCTCGCCGAACCGGAGATTGACCGGACACATGGGCGGGAAAGCCCCTTACTCATTCTAAATTGAAGGGGCCGGCGCGACCTCTGTCGGGGCAGGCTAGAGCGGCGTCCCTGCTGACTGAATCGCGGGAGATTCCCGAAACGGCTGGTCTCCGATCCAAGCTGTCTGCCGGGTGGGGACCGGCAGTGATGTCGAAAGCGGTTTCGTTATATTTGCAGCAACGCAGGCTGGCCGCAGTGCTGGAGGAAGGGTTGAGCCACCGGGAGGCGGCGGCGTGCTTCAAGATGAGTGCCTGCCAGCGTCAGTCGCTGGGGCGCCCTGGCGGCTGATGGTGCGGTGCCGATGCAAGGCCCTCTGGGCGGCGACCGCCGCAGCCATCTTGTCGGAGGCCATGCTGATGCGATCCTCACCGTGTTCCACGCACAGCGCGACATGGCGCTGGCTGAATTGCAGGCCGAACTTGCCGAACGCGGCCTGCGCTTTGACTACGGCACGCTGCGGCGGTTCTTTGCCCGTCGCGGCTACACGCGCAAAAAAAGACTGCGCAGGCGACCTCGAACATTTCTATCGGATGGCCTGGCTCAATCTGGATCACCCTCGTAACCGAGACATGCATGTGCCTGGCGACAGGCTTAACGACATTCAATTTGGTCAGAGGCCAAAGCAGCTTGGGATGCGATTCTGAGCCAAAGTGCATCGATCTCTTTTAATTTATCGCTATCAAATTGTTCGTATTTTTCCCAATATTTTCCAGATTCAACCATGTAACCCAGTTCAGATTCGGCAAGTAATGTATTTTGTACAGCAAGTTCATTGAAGAGAATGGTGGGCGGATTTTGTGTCATATCTTTGAGCGCCTGCAATTCCATGCGTGGAAACGAGAGTCGCGAATTTTGTTGGTTCGATAAATTGACGATTGCGCAACCGTTTTGCCCAGCCAAGGCTTGTAATCGCGAAGATTTGGCTTCGAGACTCTGCAGCGTGACATCCACTCGCAGCGGGTCGGCAGCACCGCAACCGTAAAAATGCGTCATTTGCCCGGGCTTGGCGTCGTAAATCATGTCGCAACCAATGTAAGCAATGACGTCGGGTTTCAGTGCGCCCAATGCCCAATAGCCTGCAGTAAACGCCATCGTGCCGCCTGCATAGACAAATCCCCCAAATCTATTTTGGATTGGTACAAATTCATGAGAAGTTATGACCTGTTTTCCCTTTAGCGCATCTGCACAGGGATGTCTCTCTATCGGAAAATCATCAGGAAATATAAGGTAATTCCAAGATGGGCATGCCATCCATGCATTATTAATTGCGATTATATGAGAAAAAAAAGATGTATCCCAACTCGCAGTTCTCAGGGCATCAGGTGCGCTGCCAACAATCAAGACTTTTCTGAAATCAGGTTTCATTAATGTTTCTCTTTTGTTGCGCTAACATTGCCCAAAATTAGCGTCTCACTTGCCTAGTCCGAAATATTTACAAAAAATAGCGGACATGGCGCAATGCCTCGTTCACCTTTGTGGTTCGGTTGCGAAACCTCAACCCCATCGATTTCGGACGCCATGCCCGCCAAAGTTGTAGCGACCTCCGCACTCCCCGGCCTGTCACCGGTCTGCGGCAAGCTGTGAATCAGCACCGAAGTGGGACCCTCTACGAATTCTGCATAAGCTGTTGTAAGCAATTGTAGAATTTCACTCGGGGTGGGATCCCGATCGGGACCCTACCTGCGCGCCATATTTCCAAGTTTAATCAGAATATTAGGGAAAATAACGGCCGCGGTCCCGCTACGGTGCCGATTTACTGGCAGGAAAGTCAGTTATCGATCTGTCCGAATGTCCCGAGCCACTTCTCTCGGCTGCCAAGTGGCTTGAACGCACATCCGCTTAAGAGCGCAGTGGAGCGGCAACGCCCGCTGGACGATGCCGACCGCCGGCTGCTGGAGGCGCAGCGCGAGAGCCTCCAGCTCTGGACGCCGGCCGGGCGCGGAAGCGTTCAGCGCAGCTGGAATTCCTCGGCGATGATGCGGGAGTCGGGCAGGCCGAGCGCACGGAACTGCGTGCGCATGTCGCGGATGAAGGCGTTGGTGCCGCAGAGCATCACGGCGTAATCGCCGAAGGGCGATGCTTCCTCATGCACGGTGGCCGCCGTCAGGCGGCCGCGCGCTTTTGAGTCCCACAACACGTAGTCCACCCAGGAATCGGCCTTTTCCGACAGGTCGGCTATCTCATGGTCGTAGGGCGCGTCGCCGCTGTTGCGCACGGAGTAGTACAGCCAGACGCGGCGAAAATCGTTGTTTACCAGCTCAAAGCGCAGCATGGACAGGAAAGGCGTGATGCCGATGCCCGCACCAATCAGCACCAGCCGCCGCTGGCCGACGAAGGCATGCGGGGTAAAGCCGCCGAACGGCCCGTAGACATCCACCGTCGTGCCTGGCTGCAGCGCAGGCAGGCGGTTGGTCCAGTCACCGACCTTGCGGATCGACAGGCGCAGGTTGCGCTCGGCCGGGCTCGATGAGATCGAGAAAGGGTGCAACTCGTCCGGGACGGCCGCCGAGCCGCGCACCGAGACATAGACGAAGGATCCCGGGTCGAAGCTCATCCGCCGGTCGCTCGGGCGAAGCTGCAGGTCCACCACATGCTCGCCGCGCGGTTCCACCGCCTCGACCGTGTAGCCGTGCCGCGGGCCCATGCGGCGGAACATCAGCAGCCGGTAGGTGATGGCCGCCAGCCCGATGCCGACCAGCAGGAACATCCAGAACCGCAGCGGCTCATATTCGCGCACCGTCGCGGCGACGGTCAGCGAGTGCGCGCAGGCGAGAATCAGCAGCACGCCAAGCGTCCGGTGCATCCACAACCAGACGTTGTGCGGCAACTTGCGCCACCAGATCGCGAGCGCCAGCGGCAGCACGAGCCAGCTTGCCACGACGTCGATCCAGAACGGACAACATCATCCTGGGCGGCAAAAATTCCCTGGGCATCACCTCGGCCTTTGCCGGGGTGGAGCGTGTGGTGATCGGCACCGGGACGGCGAATGCGGCTGACCGCACCGGCACGGCAGCCAGCAACATCGATGCCTCGCTGGCCGTTCCTGGCAAGAATGTCGGCCTGGAAATCCTCGGCAATGCCGGTGGAAACATCCTCGTGGGCACGGCGTTTGGCGATGTGCTCGATGGTGGCGCCGGCAATGATACGATCGATGGCGGCGCCGGCACTGATACGGCGAACTTCTCCGGCGCCCAATCCGCCTATCGCTTTGGCTTCCGCGACGGTGTGATGGTTGTCAACGGTACCGACGGCATGGATCAGTTGACCAATGTCGAACAGGTGAAGTTCGGCACAGCGGCGGCGGTGAGCGTCAGCTCCCTGCAAGGCAGTGCAACCGATAATGGCCTGATTTACGCCAATATCGCTGGCAAGAACCTCTACGCCGTGGCCGACGCCTATACCGGCCCGGTTGCGGGGCTGGTGAACCAGTTCCTCGGTGGCGCCTTCGCCGATACCGTGCTCGGCACTGAAAAGGCCGATTTCATCAATACTGGCGCCGGTAACGATGCCATCAATGGCGGCGGCGGCAATGATGTGATCGATGGCGGGCTGGGCTCGAACTTCATCACCGGCGGCGCGGGCACCGACAAGTTCTTCGTCGATGGCCGCAGTGCCGCCACCAGCAACACCTGGTCGACCATCACCGATTGGACAGCGGGCGAATCCCTGACCATCTGGGGCTACAAGCCGAATGTCAGCAAGTTCAACTGGGTGGCGAGTGATGGTGCCACCGGCTTCAAGGGCGTGACGCTCAATGCCGACCTCGACGGCAATGGCCAAATCGACACCTCGGTGACCTGGAGCGGGCTGACCCAAGCCCAGCTGCCCAACGTGCAATACGGTACGGACTACATCTTTATCGGCTGATCAGTATCAAGGCCTGCCCCGCCATCACGCGGGGCAGGCCAAATCAGCCTTGCTATTTTTTGAATAAAATCCCAATATGATGCGTTTGCGGTATAGCCAATCGCATCTGGCCACCATCCCCAAAGGGGTCGCAATACGCCCGCCCCCGGGTTGTAAATCAATTTGTCCGAATACCACCACTTCGTGCGTCAAGCGCCAATATCCCAATGTTTTCAGTATTTGAAGACCCCTATCACCGCATCGCGAATGGGTCCTCAGCCTCACCTCGGTGCGGGCCAATGATGCCTCCACCAATACCCGCAACCGCGACGTCGAAGCACCGGCGGCTCTTTTGCTTTCGGATTTCAGGGATTTCCCGTCGCAGAAACGCCGGATTGCGGCCGCGATCTGAACTTTCTTACCCAGGTGAATGGCCTGGGTGGCACGGCCCGGTCAGTATTACTGCCACCACATGATTGTCGATGCGCCGGTCCCGCCTGGTAGACAACAACAACCACATGCTAAATCAACAATATCAAGCGGCCCAGCGATGGTACTGAATTATCTTGCTGGTAATATGTTGGTTTGATGTAGCCTGTCTCTGGCTAGGAGGCACGACACCATAGCCGAGGCGTGGTAGCGTTCATTTTCTCAATTTTTCAGATCGTTATTGTGGTTTTTCAGCAAAAATTAGGCGCCTATATCACAGTCATATTTTAGAATTTAACATTCGCGGCCTTTATTTTCGAGAAGTACTACTTTCATTATTTTTTATTTGATATTGCTGTTTTTCCAAGAAATTTTTAGAAAGAATTGTGATTGGCCATGTGCAAACGTTTCTTTTCAATCGTCCTTGTGATTTGCGCCTTGGCTTTTGCTCGCCCGGGCCATGCAGGCATGTTTCAGGATGGCTGGGATCGCTCCTTGTCAGTCGTGGAATCGACGGCTGGCTTGATATTCAGCCCCTTTCAGGCGGCGGCAGAATGGGCGATGAATTTCTTCCGCCGCGAGGAGCGTGCGTTGGCGGCGGAGATGCATAGCTTTGTGGCCAGCCTGCGACAGGACATCAGCCGCTTCGAAACCCTGGCCGGCCGCGCTGGTTTCAGCCTCTCAAACATCGTCATCAAGCCTGGCATCATCCCTGGTGTCGAATTGGCCTTCGAGCCGGCCGAGGAGATCACCCCAGCGGCTGAGGCTGCGCTGCGGCAGGAACTCGCGCAGATGACCGGCGCCATGGGCGCGTTGGAGCGCGCGGTCATCCTTCTTTTGCTCGATGTTGAAAAGCGGGTCGAAGCGATCCGCCCGGACGGCTTCCGTGTCGGTGAGGTCGCTATCGCCCTGGTCGCCATCTTCCCCGAAATGACGATCAACTTCGTCCGCAGTGAGACCGCCGCGCGCTGAATGCGTTGCCCGGGCGCAAAGCCGCATGGCTGGATGGACACCCGGTGAATTCTGGCGGTAAAGCCTCCTGGTAACACGCCAGGAGGCCCATAAGATGCTGAACACCGCCATAGTCGGCATGGGCAATTGGGGTCGCACCCTGGTCAATTCGGTGCAGGGCCGCAATGGCGCCGGCATCCGTTTTGTCGCCGGCACGACCGGCACGCTCGATAAGGCGCGCGACTATGCCGCCGAGAAGGGCATTCGTCTGCATGCCACCTATGCCGAGGTGCTGGCAGACCCGCAGGTGCAGGCCGTGGCCCTGGCCAGCCCGCATGGCATCCATGCCGAGCAGGTCATCCAGGCCGCTGCTGCCGGCAAGCATGTGTTTGTCGAAAAGCCCTTTACACTGACCAAGGCCAGTGCCGAGGCCGCCGTCACCGCCTGCGTGAAGGCGGGCGTGGTGATGGCGCTGGGGCATAATCGCCGCTTCCTGCCCGCGGTGGCCGACATGAAGGCGATGTTGGCCGATGGCCGGATTGGCACGCTGCTGCATGTCGAGGGCCAGTTCAGCGGCCCTGGCGCGCTGAACTACAAGCCCGGCATGTGGCGGGCCGACCGGGCCGAGAGCCCGCTGGGCGGCATGGGCGGCATGGGCATTCATATGGTGGATATGATCATCCATCTGGCCGGCCACTTCCGCGATGTGCGGGTGCTCAGCCACGCCAAGGTTTCGACCACCATCGATGACACGACGGCGATGCTGGCCACACTGGAATCGGGCGCCACCTGCACCTTTGCCACGCTTGCGCTGGCGCCGCGGCTTTGGCGGGTCGCCCTTTTCGGCACGGCCGGCTGGGCAGCGCTGCATGGCCATGAAAATCTGACCTATTGCGCGCTCAACGGCTCGCCCGAGACGCAGACATTTCCCGTGACCGATATCGAGCATGCCGAGTTGGAGGCCTTTGCCGCTGCGGTGGCTGGCGGCCCGGCCTATCCGCTGCCGCTGGACGAGGCGGTGCATGGCGTCAGCGTCTATGAGACGATGATCCAGGCGGCGGCTTCGGGCAGTGCTTACGCGGTGGCTTGATTGCGCTTGTGACCCTGGGGAGGGCTTTGCCCTCTCCAGACCCCTCCCACCAGGGCCAACCCGGCCCTGGACCGTGGAGCATTTGGTTTCCAAAGGCCTTTCGGCCTTTGGTGGGTGGGTTTGGGAGGGCAAAGCCCTTCCAAGGGCCGCCCGCACTGCCCTCTAACCCTAAAGGACACCAAAAATGAGCCACATCAAACGCAGCGGCACCAACGCCATCCTCTCCACCGCCGTGGAATATCACGGCTTTGTCTTCCTCGCCGGCATCACCGCCGATGACCTGAACAAGGACATTGCCGGCCAGACCGCCGAGGTCATCGCCAAGATCGATGCCGCCCTCGAAGAGCATGGCACCGACAACACCCGCATCCTCTCCGCCCAGATCTGGCTGAAGGATATTCGTGACCGCGATGCGATGAACGCGCTGTGGGTGAAGTGGCTGCCGGCCGGCGCCCAGCCCGCCCGCGCCTGCGTGGAGGCCAATATGGCCAGCCCGCGCCACCTGGTCGAGATCATGGTCACGGCCTGCAAGTAATGTGGTTGGTGGGCCTCGCCGTTTTTGCGGCGGGGCTCTCCACCACGCTGCCGCTGCCGCTCTACGTCGAATATGCCGACGGGGGTGGCACCGGGAGGCTGGCGGCGGCTTTTGCCTGCTATGCCGGCATTCTCATTCTCACCGCACCACTTCTGGGCCCGCTGCCGGACCGCATTGGTCGGCGCAACTGCATGTTGATCGGCTTGGTGCTGGCGGGGGGTTCCACCCTGTTGCTGGCCTTGTGGCCGGGGCTTGGGCCGCTGGCCTCGGCGCGCTGCATGCAGGGCATCGCCATGGGTTGCATTTCCAATGCCGCCGGGGCCTGGGCCGCCGAATTGGCTGAGCGCCAGGGTGCCACGGCAGAGGCTGCCAGCCGGCAAGGTGCGCGGGTGGTGGCCATGGGCACGGCGGGCAGTTTTGGCGCGGGGCCGGTGTTCACCCTGCTCAATCTTTTGTTCTGGCCCGAGATGCGGCCGCCTGTGGTGTTCTGGGCGCATTTGGCGCTGCTGGTGGCGTTGCTGCCGGCCGTGGCGCGGCTGCCGGAAACCTCTGCCGGGGCGCGCGGCGCGGCGCTGCGGCTGCCGCTCTTTCCGAGGGCCAGCCTGGCCTCGACCATGGCGATGTTGCCGGCCTGGGGGGTCACGGGCGTGGTGCTGACCACGGTGCCGGCCACGCTCGCCATGCTGGGGCATCCGCGCACAGGCGCCTGGGCGGTGGCGGGGATGATTCTGGCGGGGACATTGGCGCAGCAGGCGTTTCGCGCCATGCCGCCATCGCGGGCGATGCGGCTGGGCCTGCCGCTGCTCACCCTGGGCGCTGGGCTGGTGTTTGCCGGCGCCATACTGGGCTCGTTATGGCTGCTGCTGCTGGGGGCGCCGCTGGCTGGCATGGCGGCTTATGGGCTGGTCTATTTGGGGGGGCTGGCCGCGGCCACGGCGGCGGCACCGCTGGAGCGGCCGCGCGCCACGGCGGGTTTTTTCGTCATCGCCCATGCTGGGTTTGCGCTGGTGCCGCTCGCGGTTGGGCTGGCGGCCGATGTGATCGGCAGCGCCACCGCCCTGGTCAGCATGTGGCTGTGTGTGCTGCTGGCGAGTGTGCTGCTGTTGCGCCACCTGCCGCGCCCGGCCGCTGCATGATCAGCGCGCTGGCACCCTTGTGGCACCCCGCGCCGGCTGTGGTATAGGAGGGCCATGACGCGCATCCTCCCCCTCCTGGCTGCCCTTGCCATGCTCTCCGGCTGTAGTGGCCTGTCGCAATGGGATGGCTCATTTGCCGGCCTGTCCGCCAGCCGGGCCCGGCCCAATGCCACGGTCGACCGCACGCCCGAAGGGCTTTACGCCGCCGGCGTTGAGGCGCTGCAACAGCGGCGCTACCCGCAGGCGGTTGAGCTTTTTGACCAGTTGGAGCGCGACCATCCCTATTCCACCTGGGCCACCAACGCCAAAATCATGGCGGCCTATGGCGATTATCAGCGCAACCGCTACGTCGAGGCGATTGCAGCGCTGGACCGCTTCATCCAGCTCCACCCCGCGCATCGTGACATTGCCTATGCCTATTACCTGCGGGCGCTGAGCTTTTACGAGCAGATCAACGACGCCCAGCGCGACCAACGCGCGACCGAGACCGCCATGGCCGCGCTGCAGGATGTGGCCAACCGCTTCCCTGACACCGCCTATGCCCGTGACGCCCGGTTGAAGATTGACCTGGGCCGCGACCATTTGGCGGGGCGCGAGATGGTGATCGGCCGGTTTTATCAGCGCCAGCGCCTGCTCAATGCCGCCATTGGCCGCTTCCGCCGCGTGGTGGAGGATTTTCAGACCACCAACCACGTGCCCGAGGCGCTGCATCGCCTGACCGAGATTTACCTCTCGCTCGGCCTGACGGATGAGGCCCGGCGCACCGCCTCGGTGCTTGGCCACAATTTCCCCGGCAATGAGTGGTACCAGGACAGTTACGCCCTGCTGGTGGAGGGCGCGCCCGGTTCGCCGGCGGCGCCCGGCTACTTCCGCCGTACCATCGCCCGGGTGTTCTGAGCCGCGCGTGCTGGCATCGCTCGCCATTCGCGATGTGGTGCTGATCGAGCGGCTGGACCTGCCTTTTGGCCCCGGCCTCTCGGTGCTGACCGGCGAGACCGGCGCGGGCAAATCCATCCTGCTTGACAGTCTTGGCCTGGCGCTGGGCATGCGCGCCGAGCAGGGGCTGGTGCGCGCCGGGCAGAAGCAGGCCAGCGTCACCGCGGTGTTTCAGCCGCCTGAGCGGCATCCGGTCTTTGCACTCCTGGTTGAGCAGGGGCTGGAGATTGAGGATGATCTGGTGCTGCGCCGGGTGGTGCAGGCGGATGGCAAGTCGCGCGCTTTCGTCAATGACCAGCCGGTGGGGGTCGCGCTGCTACGGCGGCTGGCGGCCACGCTGGTTGAGGTGCAGGGGCAGAATGACCAGGTGGGCCTGGCTGATCCCGCCAGCCATCCCGCGCTGCTGGACGCTTTTGGCGGGCTGGGCGGGCTGCGGGCGGCGGCGGCGCAGGGTTTTCGGCAATGGCGCGGTGCGGAAGCGGCGCTGGCTGCGGCGCGGGAGGCGGTGGCGGCGGCGATGCGGGATGAGGATTTTCTCCGCCATGCCGTGGAGGAATTGACCAGTCTCTCGCCGGAAGAGGGCGAGGAGGAGCGGCTGAGCCAGGAGCGGCAGCATCTGCAGCAGGGCGAGCGCCGGGCCGAGGCGATTGCCGCATCACTGGCCGAATTGCAGCCGCGGGACCGCCGCTCGGGCAGCCCTGGCAACGCCCTGCGCGCTGCCGCCCGGGCGCTGGAGCGGGTGCCCTCGCTGGGCGATACCGCGCAGCCCATTCTGGCCGCACTCGGCGCCGCGCAGGATGCGCTGGCCGAGGCCGAGCAAATGCTGGAACGGGTGATGGCCG
>Ga0209085_1001564_pt1 | contig 13959 bp, 17 predicted proteins | sample C_131016_EF_Meta_FD_187310 | JGI IMG/M metagenome (GOLD analysis project Ga0209085, IMG submission 187310) | Freshwater microbial communities from Lake Croche, Canada to study carbon cycling - C_131016_EF_MetaG (SPAdes) (version 2) | ecosystem: Environmental > Aquatic > Freshwater > Lake...
ACTCAATATTTGGTTTATTTTTTATTTATGAGCCAATTAGAATTTTAAGAATTAAAACAAAGTAAATTAATATGAAGATAAACGAAAAATTCCTTGAGAGCTATTTGAATAGCAATTCACCAACCGGATTTGAATACGAATTGGGTGGTCAGAAAATTTGGATGGAAACCATTGCCAAGTTTGTTGATAAAGTGGAAATTGATAACTATGGTACTGCTTATGGTATTATGGGTAATATGGACTCTGAGTTCAAAGTAGTAATTGAGGCACACGCTGACGAAATCAGTTGGTTTGTGAATTATATTGATTCAAAAGGTTACATTAAAGTAATCAAAAATGGTGGTTCTGATGCCACTATTGCTCCTTCAATGAGAGTTACTCTCTGGGGAGAAAATGGACCAGTAGATGGTATCTTTGGTCATCCAGCAATTCACATTCATTATCGTAAAAAAGAATCTGATTTAGATTCAATCTTTATTGATGTTGGTGCTTCTTCAAAAGAAGATGTTGAGAATATGGGTATTAAAGTAGGCACAGTAGTTACTTTCAAAGACCAATTCATGAAATTAGGTAAAGACTACTACACAGGTCGTGCTTTAGATAACCGTATTGGTGGGTTTATGATTGCTGAAGTTGCTCGTAGATTAAAGGAGAAAGGTAAGGAATTACCATATAAATTGTATATTGTAAACTCTGTACAAGAAGAGATTGGTTTAAGAGGTGCTCAAATGATTACTCAAAGTATCAAACCTAATGTAGCAATAATCACGGATGTTTGTCATGAGACTTCTTCTCCTTGTTACACAGCTTCTAAAGAAGGTGAACACATTGCTGGTCAAGGTGGTGTTATTACAAGAGCACCAGCTGTTCATAACCGATTAAGAAAGTTAGTAATTGATACTGCTAACACTAAGAAGATTCCTTTTCAATTGGCGGCTTCGTCAACTTCAACAGGAACTGATACCGATGCTTTTGCTTATTCAAATGGTGGAGTACCTTCAGTTTTAATTTCACTTCCTCTAAAATATATGCACAGTACTGTTGAAACAGTTCATAAAGATGATGTTGAGAATGTGATTAAATTGATTTATCATACACTTTTAAGTATTGAAGAAAATCATAATTTTAAGTATAACTCTTAAAAAGAAAACCCACTCAAATGAGTGGGTTTTTTATTAGTATTTAGGTATCTTCATATCTGTTGTGATTTCAATCTTAAAACCAAATCCAGTATCTTCATCTGAACTATATTTAACTTCAGAGTCATAACCTCTAGAACCATCAAATGTTGTTGGTCTTGGACCATTCATTCTTTGTTGTCTTCTCATTTCTTCCTCTTTTAATCTTGCTTCTTCTTGAGCAACCATTTGTTCAAATGTTAGATTATTAGCTGGTTGTTGAGGTTCTTCTCTTGTTGAAAATTGTTGAGGTTGATGTCCATATTTACGAAGTAACTGCTCAGCTTCCCAACTATCAATATTAGCTGGTTGAGTTTGTTCTTCTTGATTTTGTATAATTTTTACTTCTGGTCTATTCATAATATTAAAATGTTTAATTAGTCTATATATTAAAAACTTTTATTATTATTAAAGTATAAATTAATAAAATAATACTTATATGTATATATCTGTTCTTTTGGTAAACCTAAAAAATTTAGAATTCTAATCATCTAATAAACTTAAAATATAACAAAATTAAAATTAAGGTAAAATGGCAAATGGTGTATATAAAATAACTGAAGAATTTGAAAAATCTTTATCTGACTACACAGGAGCACCTTATGTAGTAACAGTTGATAATCAAAGTAACGCGATTTTTTTATCACTAATGTATGAAAAGGTGACAGGTATTGAAATTACTATACCATCAAGAACTTACCCTTCAATTCCTTGTGAAATTATTCACGCAGGTGCTAAAGTAAAATTTAGACCAGTTGAAGGAAAAACAATCAAAGGAGCTTATCAACTTGAACCAACTAATGTTTGGGATTCGGCTTTAAGTTTTACGGCTGATATGTACAAAAAAGGAACACATATGTGTATCTCATTTACGGGACCTTACAAGCATTTTAAGTTAAGTAAAGGTGGTGCCATCTTAACTGATAGTTTAGAAGCTTATCATTGGTTCAAAAGAGCTAGATATTCTGGTAGAAGAGAATGTTCTTACCACGATGATAACTTTGATATGTTGGGTTGGAACTTTTATATGATGCCGGAACTGGCAGCAAGAGGTATGTTATTAATGGGTCAGTTCTATAATATGGATGGTAGTAAAAAACATCAATCAGATTTAGAACTTCCTTATCCTGATTTATCAAAATTTGAAATCTATACAAAGTGATAAAATCTTTAACTTCAAGTTCAAATGATGTTGAACTTTTCAGATTTGTTAGTGATTAATATTAAAAAATTAAAATGAAAGTAAGTGTAATAGTTCCTTGTTATAATTTTGAAGAATATATAGAGCAGTCTTTATTATCTGTTGTTTCTCAAAAAACTAATTTTGAATTTGAGATTTTAGTTAGAGATGATTTATCATCTGATAGATCTCAATTAAACATCGATAGAGTTGCTAATTTTAATAATATTGTTAGAGTTATTGAATCTAATGTAAATTTAGGATTTTGTAAAAATATAAAATTACTTATTGATGAATGTAAAGGTGAATATATTGCTTATTTAGATGGTGATGATTATTGGACAGATGTTAATAAATTACAAAAACAAGTAGACTTTTTAGATTCAAATCCTGATTATGTCATGACATTTACAGGTCATTGGATTAAGTATAAAGATGGTGGTTATGCTCCGGATAAACCACATCAATGGTTATGTGCAAGTTGTAAAAGTGAAGATATAACAACGGAAACCTTATTAAATGGTAACTGGATTTCTTATGGCAGGGTATGGAGAAATATTGATGTTATAAAAGATTGGATGATGGACTTACCATATATGGATTGGCCCATGAATTATGAGTTATCTAAATTTGGGAAGGTTAAATATTTAGATTTCCCATCTGGTGTTTATAGACAACACTCTGGTGGTGTTTATAGTGAATTAACAACGGATCAAGAATTAGAAAGAACTAATAGAGTAATTGATAAATTGACTACCGATTATAAAAATTACAAATCAAATGAATAAAGTCATTGTTAAATTAATGGGTGGTCTAGGTAATCAAATGTATCAATATGCCTTTGCTAAGAAAATTTCAAAACTAACTAATAGACAACTATTAATTGATTTAAGTCATTTTAAAAGAAGAGACTTAGGTATTGACTATACTTATAGAAATTTTGAACTAGATATTCTTAATATTAATAACTTTGAAACAGTAGATAATTTTTCAGAAAATTATGTTAAATATGAAAACTATATTGATACTGATGAGTATTCGATATTAAAAACCATATCAAATATCATAAGTGATAAAAGTGATAATATTTATTTAGATGGTTACTGGGCATCACCTTTATACTTTTCAGATGAAATAAAATCTGAGTTTATTTTAAAAAGTGAAATGATAGAAGAATCCAAATATTTATTAAATGAGATACAATCTGTAAATTCTGTAATGATAAATATTAGAAGAACTGACTTTCTTAAAAATGATTTTCATGGATTCTATGGTAAAGACTATGTTCTTGAATCTATAAGTAAACTTCAACAAACTGAGAGTGATTTAATATTCTTTATATTCTCTGATGATATTGAATGGTGTATTGATAACTTATCTGACATACCTAACTCTAAAATAATACATCACACAGTTAGTGGTGATAATAATGATAATATTATAGACCATTTAGAATCAACTAAAAGAGATTTTAATTTAATGTGTAATTGTAAACACTTTATTATATCTAATAGTACTTTTGCTTGGTGGTCTGAATACTTAGGTAAACATGAAAATAAAAAAGTAATACATCCTGAAATATGGTTAAAAGGAATAAATAATCCGTGTGATTTACTTTTTTATGGTCTTAATTGGGAAAAATAAAAATATAATAATGAATAGTATATTTGTAAAAAATAAAGAAAACTTTCTTAATATATAATATATGAAAATTTTTGACATAGGAACAAACCACGGACACTTTACAGACGAATATATTGGATTATATCCAGATATACAAGTCGTATGTATAGAAGCAAATCCAACTTTATACGCCAATTTGGCTGATAAATACCAAAATCAACCAAATATATCAGTACATCATTATTTGGTTTCTAACAAATCAAATGAAGATGTTGATTTTTATATAAATGATAGATACGACAGTGTATCAACAGCTAGTACTGATTGGGTTACTAAGTCAAGATTTAGCGAAGAGAAATGGCATCAACCAATTAAAATTAAATCAATAACGATTGATGATTTAATTGATAATACATTTTTACCGGATATGATAAAAATTGATGTAGAGGGATATGAGAATACCGTTATTAAAGGATTAACTAAAAAAGTTGACCTAGTTCAATTTGAGTGGGCTGAGGAAGAATTAGAATCGGTTAAAGATACATGTGAATATTTAAAGTCAATAGGATATACGCAATTTGCATATAGATTTGGTGATAGACCATATTCGAATATACCAACGGAATATCATACATTAGAAACCTTACAACTATTTGAACAACTAATTCCATCACGAAGAGATAAGTGGGGAATGCTTTACTCAAAATAAAAATTATGTAATATTTTGGTAAAAAGTAAAAAACTTTCTTAATATATACACATACAATAAAATATACTGCGGGGTAGAGCAGAGGCAGCTCGCTAGGCTCATAACCTAGAGGTCGGAGGTTCGAATCCTCCCCACGCTACAACAATATAACGTATGTTGATGATTTACCAAAATAAATTTAAAGAATTCTATTTCATTAATAAAAAGTAAAAAATAATAAAATGATAAAAATTAATAACAGAGAAGAGTATCTTCAAGAAGTAAAAAAATTAATAAATCCAAATCCTATTTGTGTTGAAATTGGAGTTTTTAATGGAGATTTTAGTACGGAAATTTATGATAAATTAAATCCAAGTAAATTGTATTTAATTGACCCTTTTAATACAATGACTGACCCAATTACTAAACTAGACTATTATCCCGGTATGAATCATGGAACAGTTTATTCAAATGAAAGTTGTTTAAATACAGTTCGTGAAAAGTTAAAAGAGCCAATTTCAGAAAACAAAGTCATAATAGATAGAAATTTATCAACTGACGCTTTAATAAACTATGAAGATGATTTTTTTGATTTCATCTATATTGATGCTTGTCATTTATATGAATCCGTTCTATGGGATATGGAAAATTATTTTCCAAAATTAAAAAATGGTGGATTAATGGGTGGTCATGATTACTTTAATTGTCCATCATTCGGAGTTATAAAAGCGGTAGACCATTTTTGCGAAAAATATGGTTACGAAATAATAGTTTTAGTTGGTGAATCACAATCTGGAGATTGGCTTTTAACACCAAAAAAAATATGATATGCTACAAATTAAAAAAAGAATCCGAAATTGTTTATTATATGTAAACAAAAGAGTGTACCGTAAAAGATGAAAATGGAGTTCAACATGAAATAAGACTTATTATGAAGGTGATTAAAAATCAAAAGTCAGACTAATGTCTATGTATTAATGATATTAAAAACCCAGTCTGTTTATCAGACTGGGTTTTTATTTTAAATTCTAAGTTTATAGTATTTGCTTTTTTAACAAATCAATAAAATCTGTTGGATTTAATCTACTAATATCATTAGTCATCATTTGGTAAACCATTTCACCAGCTCTTTCGTTGCCTCTTAATCTCATTTCTTCCATATTCATCTCTCTTTCAAAACCAATTGTTCTCATTGAATCAAAGGCAAAATCATTAGCATCTTTTTCTAATTCAGCATAAGATTGTAAAAATGATGCTTTATCTCCATTAACAACGGTATCATAATAACCTTCCATAAATATACCTTGTGAGTGTTGGTCACAATGTCTACTTTCGTGTAAAGCTAAGAATAACTTAACATGTGGAGGCATTGGAAGTCTTGAATTTATAGCAATTGTATCAGTTCCTAAAAACACACCAGCAATTGGTTGTGGTGAACTAAATGGAAAATAATAAATCTTAATATTACCTCTATTTTGATACCACCATTCAACAATTTGTTGAATTTTATTTGAAGGCATTCTTATCTCTATTAAGAATTGTTCTATTGATATTTGATTTTCTTCTATAAGGGATTCAAATATTTTAAATGATTTTATATGTTTCATAGACTTATATATTAAATATTACACTCAATAAATAATATATACTTAATGGAATATTTATTTGTTTATGGTTTATTTAGAGACTCTGGTAAAAGAGTTTTAGGAGAATGTACTTATTGTGGAAGAGCAAGCATTAACGGTAAATTATACCGAGTTAATGAATTTTATCCAGGATATGTTCCTAATGAAAAATTTAAAGTATTTGGAGATGTTTATTTAGTCAATCCTTCTAATTTTCCCGAGATGGATGAATATGAAGGTTATGAATATTTTAGAACTAAAGTAAGAACATCAACTGATATAGAATGTTGGGTTTATGAGTATAAATATGATATTACTAAATTTGAAGAGATAAAAGGTGGTGATTGGATGCTAAGATAATTACTAAAATTTATTTTTCCTGTATTACATCTTTTAAGTGTTTTATTAATATAAATGAATATTAAACCAATAAAGATTGTAAAATGAAAAGTGAGTTATTCCATATAGATATAGAAACTGCGGGAAATTATAAAGATTACGAAACATTTTTAAATAATGATGAAAGAGGTGCTAGACTTTTTATGTCTAAATATGAAAAGATGAACTGGTCGGAAAAGTATGAAGATATCAATCAAGCTTATATTGAAAATGCTGGTATAATTTCTACTTATGGTAAAATTGTTTGTATTTCTTTTGGATTCATTGATAATGAGGGTAATAATAAAATATCATCTTATTATGGAGATAATGAAGAAGAGATTGTTCGATCATTTAATAACTTATTGAAGAAGATAGAAACCAAAAATTTTAATCTTAGTGGATTTCATATATTACATTTTGATATTGTTTGGATTCTACATAAACTACATAAGTATGGTATTGAACCTGCTAGTATCATATATACATATGATAAAAAACCATGGGAGATGAGGATAACAGATATATCAGATGATTGGAAATCTCGATTTGCTTGGTCTTTCTCATTTGATGAATTAGCATATGAATTAGGTATCAATTCAACAAAAGATGTAATGGATGGATCACAAGTTCATGAATATTACTATTCTGATAGAATAGAAGACATTAAGACTTACTGCGAGAAAGATGTTGAGTCTTGTATTAAAGTATCCAAAATAATCTATAAGTAGTGATAAATAAAACATATATTAGTCTTAATGGTAAAGGTGAGATTATATACAAAGGAGTTAATTTAGGAATAACAAGAGAGAATCTTCAAGATTATAAACTTCAAATAGGACATGATCCTGAAGAACTGATTTTAAATTTATATAAAAATAGTATAACTGTTTTAAGAGATGAAAAGTTAAATGAAATATTAAAATGAAAAAGTCAACAATTTTAATTGGACTAGGTTCTTTGAACTTAATTCACGGTATTCTACATATCTTACAATTCGTACAATCAATTCTATTGGTTAGCTCTTCATTAGAAAAGGATAATAATGGTTTAGATTTTGTTTTACATAGTCCTATATTATCTATTGTTTGGGTTGTTATTGGATTGATAACACTTTATATAGGTATTAAGGACTTTAGACATCATAATAAATGTCATAAACACTAATGATGTTATATTATAAAGATTAATTATTTTATACTTTAACTGATGCAACAAGTCTATCAAGTTCTATACTCATATTATCCACATTTTGCATTGCGTTAAGTTTATATCTATCAAAGCCATTATTATCAACAATTACATCACCTTTTTCATCAACTCCAGTAATTATAGTCTCAATATTATATTGAAATTGACTTAACTGAGAATATAAAAAATCTAATGAATCTTTAAGACCTCTAGCAATAGAAGCAATTCTTTGTTCAATATTTAATAATTCAAATGAAAAGTTTAAAACATTATTATTTGATAGCATTCTAGACATACTAAACCCAGTACTAATTTCAATAGCAGGCACTATATCTCTATTAATTATATAGATTTCTATTTTATTAGGATGTTTTATACCAATGACATAATAATCTATTTCATCATTTATCTTAACTGGTATTGAGGATGATAAATATCCGTATAACTTCATTTGATATGAAATGCCATTGGTCGTTACATCAGCAAACCCATTATCTTCAACTACTTTTGAATTTGGTATAAATCCGGCTAAAAAAGATTCAAATAAAAAACCTGATGATCCTGGAGTAAAAAAGTCTTTAATCTCATTTATATAATGTAGTAAGATAATAACTGACATCTCCTTTTGTATAGTTTCTCTTTTCTTATTGAAAGCAGATGCTAATATTTCACCGCTTTTTTTAGAATATCTTAAATTTCTACTACTAATTCTTTGTATATCTTCTAATTTTGATAAAAATGCATTATGAGAATTATTATTTTCTGTCCCTAAGCTTTTAGCATATCTTCTAACTTTCTTTAGAACCTCCATGTCAATTTTAACATTGACCCAACCAGTTGGTAGTATTGGTACTAAAAATGAATAATCCACATCTGTTTTCCAATGTGTTAGTCCGTTTAGCTCATTTTGATATAAATTAATAACATCTTGAGATATTGGAATTCTAACATAATCATTACCTAATTTTTTTGTTGCGTAGTTATCTTCATCTTCATTAACTGACACAAGAACACCATTCTTGTCTATACCAGCAGGATATGATTCAGCGTCCGCACCTATTATGCCAACTAAAGTATTTCTTTTATCTATTTTCTTTTGAACAATATTACCTTTTCTTAATGGATAGTTTTGTATCTTACCATTATATAAATTACCATTATCGTCTATTAAAACATCAAGTACAGGAATTTTTACAACCTCATTAATAAAATCATCGAATTTTTTGATATCCATATACTATATATTAAAAATAATTACTTATATTTGTATTCTAAACAAAATCACTATGGGAAGAATTAAAGAAATTTACATTGAAATCCAAGAAAAACTTGGTGAAGATGTTGAAGTAACTCAAGCAATATTTACTCAACACTTAATTGAAAAGGGTATCTATGAACAAGAAAATCTAAATGATGAAGAACAATAACAAAAAATAGTTTTATTTAAAACGTATATACATTTTTTTTATATATAATAAAAACTATTTCTATTATGCCATCAAAAGACAAGATGTTCTCACTAAGAATACCTGGTAACTTATTAGAGGAATATAGACAATTTTGTGAAGAGAACTCTATTAATATATCTAAAAGATTAAGAAAATTTATTGAAAGAGACTTAGAAGGATATAGAGCTAGAAAGTTACAACTACAAGCTCAGCAAAAAAATAACTCTCAATCCTGATACTAATTTCGTTGATAATTGTCATATTGGTCCAAAAACTTAAAATCTTCTTTTTTAAGTTTCATTCCTTCAAATCTATTTAGAAAGTCTATGAAGGATTGTAGAGAGTCATCTACTAAAGCAAACACAGTATTACTTGAATCAAATTTAGAATGGTAAGATGTATATTCTATCACTTTTATTTTATTAGGAGATTCAACAGAAAACTCACAAACCATAGCATCTCCATAGGTGATATCGACTGTTAATCTAATTTTATTAGTTTCATTATCTTTAACAAAATAAATATCAAACTCTAATGTATCTGGAGCTCCCCAAATTTCACCTTGTTCATCACTATTAAGTGGTGTTGAAGCATAAGTTATCTGAACCATATCAGAATGTAACATTATGTTATTTTTTTTGAATTTAAATAGTTTTCCGTGATAGTTGATTATTAAGAACTCTGGTAATTGAGTTTTCCATCTTTTATCATATATAGTATTAGTATCATTTGTTTTTGGATCAATATTAGCACTTATAGTACCGTTTGGTTTAATAGTAGCTTCTATATCTTCGTTAAATCTTTTTAAGTATTTCATAATGTATATATTTGTTTATTATAATTATAATTACTAAATTTGTAATCTAATTTAAGATAAATAAATGATTACTTTGACACATTATAATTGAAGATTAATCAGATTAAAAAATAATATATATGGACATGAAATACATTAAAAATAGAGATAAATTTCTTGCTGAAAAAAAAGATGAAATGAAGGACGATGCTCTTCATACACTTGCGACTCATGATTATGAACAATCACCTGATATTCAAAAAAGTTTGGATGCGTTAGATTCTATTACACATTCCGGAAAAGTAGTAACTAGGTTTGCACCCTCACCCACAGGACTTGCACACATTGGTTCTATAAGGACTGCTCTTTACAACTATTTGTTTGCTAAAAAACACGGTGGTATATTTTATCTTCGTATTGAAGATACTGACCAAAAAAGATTTGTTGGTGATGCTGAGAAGTATATCCAAGATTCATTAGAGTGGTGTGGAATCGAGCCAGATTACTCTCCTTGGAAAGGTGGACCCAATGGTCCTTACCGTCAATCAGAAAGAGATTACTCTGAACATATTCAAAATCTTTTAGACAAAGGAATGGCTTACTATGCTTTTGACACCGAAGAAGATATATCTAAGGCTAGGTCTGAAAATGCTCACTTTGCATACGATGTTAAAACTCGTATGTCAATGAGAAACTCACTTTCTTTACCAAAAGAAGAAGTAGATAAATTACTTGCTAATAAAACTCCATTTGTAATTCGTTTTAAAACACCGGAAAATAGAACAATTACTGTTAATGATGTAATTCGCGGTGAAGTTAGTTTGAATACAAATCAAACTGACGATAAAGTTCTAGTTAAGTCTAATGGTATTCCTACTTATCATATGGCTAATGTTTGTGACGATCACGATATGGGAACCACTCACGTTATTCGTGGTGAAGAATGGCTACCTTCAACTCCACTACATATAATGTTATATGAAGCATTTGGTTGGACTGCTCCTACTTTTGCTCACCTACCATTAATTCTAAATCCAGATGGTAAAGGTAAGTTATCTAAACGTAAAGCTCATTCTTTGGGTATTCCTGCTTTTCCAATTGGTGGAGAAGGAGAAGATGATAAGGGTAATATGGTTAAATATCTTGGTTTTAAAGATGAAGGTTATGAACCACAGGCTATGTTGAACTTTTTAGTTCTATTAGGTTGGTCACCAACTGATACTACTGAATTAATGACGATGGCTGATATGATTTCTAAGTTTGATTTATCACACGTTCATAAATCAGGTGCTCGTTTTGATGTTGAAAAAGCTAAACATTTTAATCAACAACATTTGAATACTTATAGAAATGACGAAGAAATTCTTTCTCATATTGATATGGGTAACCAATATCAATATTCTCCAGAAAATCTTTCTAAGATTGTAGACATCTGTAAAAAGAGAGCGGTCTTTACAAAAGATTTACAATTAGTTGCTGATATTTTCTTTAAGCCAATTGTGATTAAAGAAGCGGATGTTAAGTTATTGACTGATGATTATAAAAGAGTATTTAGTGATTTTGTAACAAAATCAATTGATTGGAATGCTGAGACTATTAAACAAACTATTCACGATATTTGTCAAGAAATGGGTGTTAAGGTAGGTAAGATAATGCCAGCTTTAAGAGTTGCTATTGCTGGTGGTATTCCAGGGCCTGATTTAATGACAACGATGGGAATTCTTGGTAGCGAGGAATCGTTAATAAGAATTCAAAACACATTATAGAAATAAAAACTCTGATTTCTCAGAGGTTTTATTATATTACTCATTTAAGGGAAATTTTTGGAGGTAGAGACGAGTAGTTGCGTTATCAGCAAAAACAAGATATTTAGAGTCATCTCTGATAATATATTGATTACATATTTTATTATGTTGATCAGCTGGTATAGTTTCCATAAATAATCTAATATTAGTAACTAACATATCAGAAGCAAGAATTTGACAAGTAATACTACCTTCAAATTGATAAGTGATTGGTGTAATATCTTGATAACCTTGATATATTTTTCTAAGTATTGTACTAGTAAGGTTAGCAGCATCTGTTTCATCATCAACATTTCTTTTATAAACATAATGTTCTAATTTTCTATTTCTTTGGTCTATGTTAATAACATAACAATACCAAACATCTTCTTCAAATGCTATATTTTGGTCTGATGAATAACCCATTAAATCATAGTTGTAAACATCTGAGTTTAATTTAACTCGAATAGCATCATTTAACAAATCAACCTTCCAACCTAACGAGGTAGCGGAATCATAGTAATCAATGAAGTTGTAAACTTCGTCATTAATATAGTTATTAATTTTAAACCAGATTTGGTATCCAATATTATCAGATACTCTTAATAAAGGATCAAAGTTTTTATATTTAACAGCGACCTCTCCATAATTAACAGATGAAAGATCATAATGAGCCTTACTAATAATAGTTGTAGAGTTTTCAATTAATTCTTTATCAATTGTAGCGTTATATTCTAATCTAATAGTTTCTTTTGTTAAAGGAGCAAATTGATCTTTATTGGCAATTGATGCTTTGTCTTGAGCATTTTCAATACCAAATAGTTCATTAATAGTAGAGTTCTTAGTAAGTTGTTGTAACTTATTATTGATTTCTTGATTACCAGCTTTGACATTTGCTTTCTGAGTGTATTTTTTCAGAACTAGCTTGTAGTAGACTGCTGAGTTATTAAAATTTCTAAATTGTTGAGCGTGATCAACTTGAAACATTCTATTAACATCACAAAAATATAAGAAATCTTCTTTTGAAGGTCTTCTTTGTGGTCCAAATATTTCCTTAAACTGACTCTTTGTTATATGAATACTCATAGATTCAAAAAGACTTAAATCAAATTGATTCATTACTATCTGAGAATCTGGAAAGTTATTACCATCAACTGATACTTTAATATTACCTTCACAAACAACATTATATAATTGATACTCATGCATGGTGTGATCTTGACCTCTTTTATCAGGATCTGTAACAAAGTATATAACTCTATGCCCAAATACTTGTTCAGCGTCAGAGCTTAATTTATTTAACAAGTCCATAGCTGTATTTTGTTTATATGGATTAAATAGATTTGCTTTATCTTGTGAAGTCATTTGTGGTAAAGTTGAACCGGAACCTGTTGTATCACAAGACCCTCCAGAGTTTGATATACCACCACCAACAGTTGTTCCTGAACCATTTGTGTTATCAGCTGGAATAAAATTACCACTAGCATCAGTATACCCAGTTAAGTTAGATTGACAACATTCTCTGATACCATATAGATTGGTTTTGAAGTAATCTTTACTAACATTTTGAAAGTCACCAATAATATTAATATCTTGTATTCCTACGTTAGATTGTGTATTATTAGTAATAGAGTATTCAATTTGAAAAAATCTAATTGGATTAATTCTAATTGTAGTTATATTTTCTTTTGTGAACGGCTCCCAATTAGACCATGTTCTTGAATTATCTTGAGAGAATCTATATTTAATATCAACATCTTTAAGATTTGTTGATGATATTACTTCTATATCTGTTATACCAAATACTTTATAAATAAAAGGTGCTGACCAAATTGTATTTTCACCCGGTGTTAAATTAACAGTACTAAATCCATCACCCGCACTTTCAAACATTTTTCTCTCTAGAGTACCACCAATTGAATATTCTAATATTCTAATAGCACCAACTTGAGAAGTGCCTGTTCTAACCCATTTAATATCTAAGTATAATGGATCTCTTGGGTCAACCGTAGGAAAGTTATCAATACTTCTTTTAAGGTCTAACCAATCAGTCCAAGAATTACCATCT
>Ga0209085_1001565_pt1 | contig 13949 bp, 9 predicted proteins | sample C_131016_EF_Meta_FD_187310 | JGI IMG/M metagenome (GOLD analysis project Ga0209085, IMG submission 187310) | Freshwater microbial communities from Lake Croche, Canada to study carbon cycling - C_131016_EF_MetaG (SPAdes) (version 2) | ecosystem: Environmental > Aquatic > Freshwater > Lake | place...
AAGACCCTGCTTGGCCGCGCCACAGCACCCAATTGGCCATCCACCAGCTTCATGATCTCGCCTTCCAAACGCAGCTTGGCTGCATCCTCTTGCAGGTAATGGTTCTCGCGAGGCACCACAAACGCCATCGCCACCTGTCCCTTGAGCGCATCGGCCAAGCCCACTACGGCCACCTCAGCCACCTGAGCGTGGCCAGCAATGCATTCCTCAATTTCGCGAGTGCCTAAGCGGTGTCCGGCCACATTGATCACATCATCAGTGCGCCCCAATATGAAGTAATACCCATCTTCGTCGCGGATACCCCAGTCAAAGGTGTTGTAAATCAAACGGTCTGGAATGCTTTTCCAGTACGTGTTCACAAAGCGTTCATCGTTTTTCCAAATAGTTTGTAAACAGCCCGGAGGCAAGGGCCCTTCAATGGCCACCACCCCTTTTTCTTGGTGGCCTACCAAGTCTTCACCCGTGTTTTCATTGATGAGCTTCAGGTGGTAACCGTACATAGGCACGCCTGGGCTGCCAAACTTGCTGGGGGCAGGTTCCACGCCGTTGGCAATGGTCATGATGGGCCAACCGGTTTCGGTTTGCCAATAGTTGTCAATGATGGGCACACCTAAACCTTCACTGATCCACTGGGCTGTGGGCTGATCCAAAGGCTCGCCCGCCAAATACAAAGCCTTAAGGCTGGACAAGTCGTACTTTTTTAAATAAGTAGGGTCCTGCTTTTTAAGTACCCGCACCGCTGTGGGCGCGGAAAACATACGTGTGACTTTGTATTTTTCGACCAACTGCCACCAAATACCGGCATCGGGCCGAATGGGCAGGCCCTCGTACATGAGGGTGGACATGCCATGAATCAGCGGGCCGTAAATGATGTAGCTGTGACCCACCACCCAACCAATATCGCTGGTACAAAAATAGGTTTCACCCGGCTGGCCTTGGTAAATCAAATCCATACTGGCCGCCAACGCTACGGCGTAACCACCCGTGTCGCGCTGCACGCCCTTGGGCTTGCCCGTGGTGCCGGAGGTGTACAGGGTGTAACTGGTGTGGGTGGCGTCTACCCAAGTGCAAGGCACGTGGTCGTTCAGGTGCTGCGCTCTGCGCTCGCTCCACAAAGCATCGCGCTTTTCTACCCAAGACATGGGAGCCAACTTGCGGTCCACCATCAGCACGCGCTGAGGCTTGTGACTAGAGAGCTCTATGGCCTCGTCCAGCAAAGGTTTGTAGGCCACCACCTTGCCACCGCGCGAACCGGCATCGGCGCTGACCACCACCTTGGGCTCGGCGTCTTCAATGCGTGTGGCCAAAGAGCCCGACGCAAAACCGCCGAACACCACCGAATGGATGGCCCCAATTCGTGCACAAGCCAGCATGGCAAAGGCGGCCTCTGGAATCATGGGCATGTAAATCAACACCCTATCGCCCTGCTCCACGCCCAAGCCTTTAAGCACGGCCGCCATACGCTGCACTTCAGTGTGCAGTTGCGCATAGGTGTAGACCTGTTCTTGGTCGGTTTCGGTGCTTACAAAAATCAGGGCAGGCTGGTCAGCACGTCTTGCAAGGTGGCGGTCTACCGCGTTGTGGCAAAGGTTGGTGGTGCCGCCCACAAACCAGCGGGCAAAAGGCGGTTGGCTGTAGTCGCAAATCTGCTGAGGTGGCACTTGCCAATCAATGCGCTTGGCCTGCTCTGCCCAAAATTCGTCTGGTCGGTCTATCGATTGGCGATAAAACTCACGAAAAGTTGTTTCGGCTCCGGCCATGGTGCTGCCTCTTTATTGTTGGAATGCTTGCCTGAATTTGTATTTTTTAATTATGAATAGACGACTTTCGGCAAACTGACTCACCCCCTCCTAGTTTGACAACATCCCCGCACATGCCTATGCTCGCCGCCAAATGCCACGTATCTCCACCTTTACAGCCGTTCTGATAAGCCTCTGTTGTGCTGGCGTCTTGCATGCCGCTCCAGCAGATGCCAGCAAAGACGACCTTGACGCTTTTTTAGCTGACAAGGGCTTTATGACTAGGGTCGGCCAAAAAGCCTCTGAATTGGTGGTGACCGCTATGGGGGCCTTGGGTTTGCCCTACCGAGCAGGTGGATCTAGTTATGAGTCCGGATTTGATTGCAGCGGTTTTGTGAAATCTGTTTACGAGCAAACCATGGGCTTACTGCTGCCCCGTAAAGCGGAACAACAAGCCGCCGCCACCCAAAAAATAGACCTTCATGAACTCAAACCTGGTGACTTGGTGTTCTTCAACACCATGCGCAAAGCTTTCAGCCATGTGGGTATTTACGTGGGCGATAACAAGTTCATACACTCACCCAAGCCTGGCGCAGAGGTCCGCATAGAAGATATGCGGCAAACCTACTGGGCCCGCCGATTTGACGGCGCCCGCAGGGTAGATGGCGCCGCCGATTAAGCTGCACCATCACACCCCAACCACCCACTTTAAATTCATTGTCCTTAGGTTAACTGCCCTTAAAAACTGGGCGGCGTTTTTCGTTGAAGGCCAGAATGCCCTCGTAGCGGTCTTCGGTTTCAATAAGGTGGTTGTAGGCCTCCACCTCAAAGCGAAATGCTGTTCTAAGTTCCATTTGTGAGCCGTAACGCACCGACTTTTTAATTTGCTTAACGGACAAAGGCGCATTGGATGCAATGGCTTCAGCTGATTCAATAGCCATGCCCAGCACCTCAGAGGGTGATGTGATGCCATTAAACAAACCCCATTCATAGGCTTTTTGTGCCGAAATAGGGCGACCGGTGAGCAACATCTCTTTGGCGCGACGCTCCCCAATGGCGCGAGGCAAGTTTTGCGTGCCACCAGCGCCGGGCATGATGCCGAGGGTTACCTCGGTTAAGGCAAAGCGGGCCTGGTCAGAGGTGTACGCAAAGTCGCAGCTCAGCACGGTTTCAAAACCGCCAGCATAAGCATGACCGTTAACCGCCGCAATGACCGGAATGGGCAAATCCGTTAAGGCCCAGTACATGCGCTCAAACAACTCATGCTGCTTAACCCACTGCGCCTTGCCCATGCCATTGCGCTCTTTAAGGTCGGCCCCCGCACAGAAAATTCGGTCTCCAGAACCCGTCAACACCACGCAGCGGATCCCCATGGCGTCTTCGGTCAAACGCGACCACAAGTCGTAAAGATCATGACCCATTTGGGTGTTGAGCGAATTGGCAACATCCGGCCGGTTTAAGGTGACCTTGAGCACGTGGTCAGATATATTTTCTGTAAGCACAGTTGCATAGGTGGGAAATACAACTTGTGAAGCCACTTTGGGCTGAGCATTGGTTTGCATTCAAACTCCAAAAAAACAATGGAGCTGGTATTGAACTACAGAAATGCACAAAAAAATGGGCCGCAAAAGCAGCCCATTGAATCAAAGTGATCGGCCTTTGGCCGACTGTCGATTAAGTGCCAATCACCCCGCCATCGGCCTTACGGATGACCACAGTAGCAGAACGTGGGCGGCCATTGGGCTTCTTGTCGGGCCAGTTGGAAACGGCTCTGGGGTTCTTGGGGTCGCTCAGCTCATTTGCGGGCTCACCTGGGTGCTGGATGTTGATGAACATGGTTTTGCCATCTGGGGTTCCGGTAGCGCCAGTAATTTCGCAGCCGGCAGGCCCCACCAAAAAGCGGCGCACTTCGCCAGTGTTGACGTCAGCAGCCAACATCATGTTGTTACCAAAATTATTAAGGTCGCCCTTACCCATAGCCGCTGTAGACATGTCACATTGGATCCACATCAAACCGCGGTCATCCACCCACAAGCCATCTGGGCAAGAAAACATGTCGCCTTTGATATTGCCTTTGGCGTCTGCACGATCAAGCGACGGGTCGCCCGCAAACACAAAGTGGTTCCAAGCAAAAGTGGTGCCATGGAAGTCGCCATCTTCTTTCCAGCGGATGATGTTGCCCTGAGTGTTGTTCACACGGGGGTTGGCTGCATCCACACCGGGTTGCTTGTCTCCGCCGCGGTTGCTGTTGTTGGTCAGCGTGGTGTAGACCCAGCCTTGCTTGTCCACAGCGATCCACTCGGGGCGGTCCATTTTGGTGGCGCCCAACAGATCGCTGGCTTGGCGCGCTTTGATCAGCACCTCGCCTTGGTCTGCAAAGCCATTTGCGGCGGTCAGGGGGCCTTGCCCGTGGGTCAGAGCAATCCACTGGCCTTTGCCATCTGAGTTGAACTTGGCCACATAAAGCGTGCCATGGTCTAACAAAGCTGAGTTGGCAGCAGCGCCACCGGGCTGAATGGCGTCACGGCTGACAAACTTGTAGATGTACTCAAAGCGCGAGTCCTCTCCCATGTACACCACCGCACGGTTGTCTTTGGTCACCGCAACGGTAGCGCCTTCGTGAGCGCCACGGCCCATGGCAGTGCGCTTGATGGGGGTGGCGTTGGGGTTGCGGGGGTCAATTTCCACAATCCAACCAAAACGATTGGGTTCGTTAGGGTTTTTCGTAGCATCGAAACGGGCGTCGTGTTGATGCCAGTTGTAGCCTGCACCACCCTTTCTTAAGCCCCAGCGTCTTTCATGTTCTGTGAGTTGGTCACCGCCACTGAAGTAATTGATGAAATTTTCCTCAGAGGTCAGGTAGGTGCCCCAAGGCGTGATGCCGCTGGCGCAATTGTTTAGAGTGCCCAGCACCACGCGACCCGCCGGGTCGGCTGCGGTTTTCAGCATGGTATGTCCAGCCGCAGGACCGCTGAGCTCAGTACGGGTGTTGGCTGTGATGCGACGCGCAAAACGCGATGGGTTCACCACCTCCCACTTGCCCGACTTGTCTTCCACTTCAATGATGGCCACACCATGAGCCGCTTGCGACTTACGCACTTTTTCGGCGCTCCAATTGGCCATGCCATCGGTAAACAACAAGCCGTGATCCACATACTCGTGGTTCATGGCCAAAAGACCACGCTTGGAGCCTTCTTGCGCGTAGTAATGAATACCGTCGTGGTGCATACCCAATTGGGCCTCTTGCTCGGCGGCAGTGTTGCTGGCGTCTTCTTTAAAAGCATGGTTGTGGCCAGACATGCCCACAGGATCACCCCAAGGGGCAATCACCTGCACGGTGTAGCCCTCAGGCACGGTAATGGTGTCTGCAGTAGATATACCCACACTTTTAAAACCCATCAATGGTCCGCTGGCCATATTGTTGGTGGCGCAACCAACCAAAGCTGCAGCGCTGCCCACAGCGCTTAAAGGTGCCAATAAACCGCCAGCCAAAGCACCTAAGCCACCACGCAAAATTGTTCGTCGGCTGGGGTCAGACACTTCATGAATACTAGGGTTGGAAGAACGGTTGCTGTCTTCCATTAAAGAAAAGTCTTTTGCCATGCGGGGCTCCTAAAAATATAAATGAGTAAACACTGGTTGAATCTACACTCGATATGTGAAGCCTGTTTATCTGCGCCTCTTGCCCTCACTCATGATGGACCCCAAAACGCCGCGCACGATTTCTCGGCCTATGGATGAACCCACGGTACGCACCGCACTTTTCACCACCAGCTGAGCAATGCCGTCTCGATGGGCGCCCCGAGGCCCCTGCGATCCAAAAAGCAAGTCGGACATGCCACCCATAAAGCCAACCGCTGACTCCCCTTTTGTGGGCGCACTTAAACTAGCCGCTTTAGTTTTAAGCATTTCATAAGCGGATTCACGGTCAAGCATTTGTTCGTAAACGCCAGCGACCAAGGAGTTATCAAGCAAGGCGCGGCGCTGCTCTGAAGTAATGGGACCAATTTGGCTGCCTGGCGGCACCACAAAAACCCGCTCGGTTTCGGTTGGCCGCCCCTTTTCATCCAGAAAACTGATCAGGGCCTCTCCCACGGCCAGTTCTGTGATGGCTGCTTCAATATTGAGGCCCGCTTTAGGGCGCATGGTTTGAGCTGTCGCCTTCACGGCTTTTTGGTCTCGAGGGGTGAAGGCGCGGAGCGCATGCTGTACCCGATTGCCCAACTGCCCCAAGACTGCGTCTGGAATATCCAGTGGGTTTTGAGTCACAAAATAAACGCCAACTCCTTTGGAACGCACCAAACGCACGACAAGCTCAATCCGATCGATCAAAGCTTTGGGCGCTTCGTTGAACAGAAGGTGGGCTTCGTCAAAGAAAAACACCAATTTGGGTTTTTCGGGGTCGCCAATTTCGGGCAGTTGCTCAAACAACTCAGAAAGCATCCACAACAAAAAGGTAGCGTACAGACGAGGGGACGACAGCAATTTGTCTGCAGCCAAAATATTGATGACGCCCTTGTTGTCAGCGGTTTGCATAAAGTCTTGAATATTGAGCATCGGCTCACCGCAAAACTTGTCACCGCCTTGCTGCTCAATTTGTAGCAAAGCGCGCTGAATAGCACCAATACTGGCGGCGCTGATATTGCCGTATTCAGTGGTGAATTCCTTGGCGTGCTCACCCACATAGGCCAGCATGCTGCGCAGATCTTTCATGTCCAACAGCAGCAAACCGTTGTCATCCGCAATTTTGAACACCAGATTCAAAACCCCTGATTGGGTGTCATTCAGGTTGAGCATGCGGGTCAACAACAAAGGCCCCATATCACTGATGGTGGCGCGAACTGGGTGTCCTTGCTCACCAAACACATCCCATAACGTAGTGGGACAAGCCACAGGCTCCGGCAAGCTAATGCCTCTGCTGACCAAGGCACTGGCCAACTTCTCGCCTATGCGGCCGGTCTGGCTGATGCCCGTAAGGTCGCCTTTGACGTCGGCCATAAACACGGGCACGCCTATGCTGGAAAAACTTTCGGCGAGCTTTTGTAGCGTTACGGTTTTGCCAGTCCCTGTGGCGCCGGTAATCAGTCCATGGCGGTTGGCCAAGCGGGCGAGCAAAACGCTTTCCGTATGGGCATTGCGGGCAATGAGCATCGTGTCAGACATACGTTTATGGTTTCTTAGTTAAGAAGATTGAACTTGAGGACTTATGGTGTGATCCCGAATAAGGCCGCACCGTTATCCCAAGCTACTTTTTTGGCAACTGATGGCGGCAGATCCCCCAGCCAAATCCGATAGCCGCTCATGATGTCTTCATAGGTTTGCCAGCGTTGATTGATCCAGGTGTCTGACCCGATCAAAAAACGCCCGGGGTATTTGAGGATAAGTGCACGCCATTCGGGGCATAAGAAGCCCCCCTCACAAGTTAAGCCTGGACGGTAAGAGAGCTCCCCCATCAGGCCGGGGTACTTCGCCATTAATGCCTCCACACGCTTTACAGACGCACCTCCAATGCCGGTGTGCGCCCAAATCAGCCGCAGCTTTTGACCCCTGGATGGCGTGTATGCCATTAACAGGTCAATAGCGTCATCATCCACATGGGCGAGCACCACCAACTGTTTTTCTTCGGCCAACGCCATCAGCTTTTTGGCCACTGCGCCGTTGGCATTGGCACTGTCATAGAGATGGAATTCGCCAATGCCCCGATAAGGCCCTACCGGGGTGCCACGTGCAAGTTCTGCAAGCACCATGTCATAAATGGTGGGATCGCGAAACCAAGTGTCATAGTCTGAGCGGTTACGGTAGAGGCGAACAAAAGGCACAACCGTCACGCTCGCTGCGGCTGTCTCGGCGCGCGCTTGAGCCAGCGCAATGGTTCCATCATTCGGTCTGGAGTTGGAGACTATGGCCTTGACGCCGCTGCGCTGCATCCGGGCAAGCACATCGGGTACCGGATACGGACCGGTTTGGCCATTCCAAGCTTCGGTGTTGTAGTGCAGGTGAGCGTCAAAAAGCGGACCGGAGTACTCAGCCGCATGGGTGGTCCAACTCGATAGAGAGATAAATCCGATGACCGAGCAAGCGAGCGTTTTTCGAAAAAGTAAAAAGTTCATATCACTCGACTTTTGCTCCAGAAGTCTTGACCACTTGTGCCATACGCTGGTAGTCCACTGACAGCAACTTGGCAAAATCGGCATTACTGATCGCACGAGGCTCAATACCTTGCTTGTCGAGCCTTTCCAAAATAATGGGGTCATTCAGCAGACGCCCCACCGCGTCATAGATGCGATTGGCTGCAGAAATTGGCGTAGCGGCTGGTCCAAGCAGCCCAAACCATGAGTCAAATTCATAGCCTGGGAGTCCGCTTTCGGCTATGGAAGGTAAATCAGGAATGTGCTTACTGCGCTTAAGTGAAGTCACGCCCAGCAGACGAATGCGGCTGTCCTTTGCAAAAGCCAAAGCACCAATGCTTGCTGCAATGACCGCCTGAGCACGGCCAGAAATGACCTCATTGATGGCCTCGCCTGTGGCTTTGAGTGGTATGTGAACGACATCGATACCCGCCATGCCACAAAAATAGGCCATAGCAAGATGCGTGGCGCTACCCACACCTGCGGAGGCGTAATTCATCTTGCCGGGGTTGGCTTTGGCATATCGAATGAATTCAGTAACGGTCTTTGCAGGAACATCAGGATGAATCATCAGTACATAGCTGGCTGTGCCAATGTGGGCATAAGGCGCAAAGTCTTTCTGAGGATCGTATGAAAGCTTGTTATAGAGCGATCCTGCAATGTTGTGACTTGCTGCAGCCATCACCATGGCCGTGCCATCAGCATCCATCTTTGCGACCTGTGCAGTTCCCACAGTTCCACCAGCGCCAGCTCGGTTTTCAATAATCAGGGTCTGCCCCAAAGCTGCAGCCAATTCGACAGAGATGGAGCGCGCAAGAATGTCCTGCACACCACCAGCGGCAAACGGAACCACGATTCGCATCGTTTTAACCTGCTGGGCCAAAACTTGCCCAACCATTGCAGAAATGATGCCGCCCACCAATGAACGAGCAATGAATGTGCGACGTTGTTGAAAATAAGGGTTCATATGGCTCCTTTGATGATTGCGATTTAATTCACACACACATGGTCGGCAAGGTGACGCATGAAGCGCTCGCACCAAGCAAGCTGATCAATGGTGATCCACTCATTGGGTTGGTGAGCCTGCGCAATATGGCCCGGGCCGCAAACAATGGTGGGCACGCCAGCCTGATGAAACAACGCAGCCTCGGTACCAAATGACACTTTGCCCACGCCTTGGGAAGGGTCTAGTCCCGCGCAGTCAAAGCTGAGACGGGCAATGTCACTTTCTGGAGCGATTGCAAAACCAGGCAGCACCGAGCGAAGCTCGTGCGCAATTCCAGTATCAGGCGCAACCGCCTGCATGGCAGGCACCAGGCTGTCCGCAAATGCTCGTGCACGCTCAAAAAGCGCCTCAGGTGTATCAAGATGATGATGGCGGATCTCCCACAACAATTCGCACTCGCGAGGAATGATGTTCAGCGCAGTGCCCCCGTGAATCACACCTGTATGTATCGTGGTGTGCGGCACGTCGTAGATGGGGTCGAATGGTCCTTGGGTCACGAGTTCTCGATGCATAGACTTAAGGTGTGCAACAAATTCGCATGCAATCTCCACCGCATTCACACCTAAAGGCGTCAAAGACGAATGTGCTTCAAAGCCTCGTACCGTGGTTTTATAGGCATGCTTGCCTTTATGGGCAATCACCACCTGCATACCCGTGGGCTCACCCACGATACAGCCCCAAGGCCTGTAACCCTGTGCCATCACGTCGGCAATCAGTCGACGAACACCAATGCAACCCACCTCCTCGTCATAGCTGTAAGCCAGATGGATCGGGCGCTTGAGCTTGCGACGAAGCAGCTCAGGCACCATCATTAAGGTGGTGGCGCCATAGCCCTTCATGTCGGTCACCCCCCGTCCGAAAAGACGACCGTCTTGGTGAACCACAGTAAAAGGGTCAGTGTCCCAAGGCTGACCATCCACAGGCACCACATCGGTATGGCCAGAAAGCACAAGGCCACCCACTTTGGCCTCACCATCGTGGGCAGGCAGCGTGACCCACAAGTTGCATTTTTTGCCGCTGTCGTCGTAAGACCGACGAAAGTCGGTAACACCTAAATCTCGAAGATAAGACTCGGTCCAATTGATCAGCGGCAAATTACTATCGCGCGAGACAGTAGCAAATGACACCCACTTCTCGATCAAGGGTAGCGCGGTGAGTTCAGACAATGCGATGTCAGACAGCGAGGCGGATGGTAGCGTTGCGTTCATAGCAGTTTCCTAGGGAATTACGTAAAAGATGGTGTCCTCGCCTAAGCATTGCAGCTTATTGTTAGAAAGTATGGCACGGGAGGAATTCGCCGCTTTCATCCTCAGCGAATTCGAGCGCTACGGCAAGATCGTGAAAGCGCTTGATGTTCGGATAGCTTGAGAAGGCGCTTCGGCGGCCGTCCCAGCGCAGACCGCCGTACCTGCAAGAATCGAGTAAAGTGATATTTAATTACATGCACGTTTGGGGAAGCTTATGTTTACACACCACTGGGTCGTAGTAGCACTTTTCGCAGGTGCGCTCGCAGCTCCGCTCGGGCTATTTGCGCAGCAGGCGGCTCAAGGCGAGGCCGCAAAAAGGCTGATCGGAGCTTGGCGCTACATCGGCACCACCGTAGACGGCCAGAACAAGCAGCGCGGCAAGAATCCAAAGGGCATGATCTATTACGGTCCATACGGCGAAATGTCGGTGCAAATCGCCCCGGACGTGGAGCGCACGCGCGCCGGTCGTGAAATGACGCCGGATGAAGCCAAAATCGCGGTCACCGACTACATCGCCTATTTCGGCACTTACAGCGTCGACGAAAAGGCCGGTACCGTGACGCACCATCGCCACACCAGCGTGCAGCCTGGCGACAAGGGCGATTTTGTTCGCCAGTATCAATTCGTTGGCGACCGGCTGATTCTGCGGCCGCCTAATTCGACACAGGAAATCACCTGGGAGCGGATCAAGTAGATCAGGGAACGTAAATCTGCTGCGGCAGATTTCAGCAGCGGATCGATAACCGATCTGTTCTTAGCGCAAAAGTTCGCCCCTCTGAATCACAGGGGATCTGCGTGTACGTGGCAAAAACTATTACCGAGCTGCCATAAAGCAAAAAGCCCGAACCGTTGCCAGTTCGGGCTTTGTCAGGGATGACCTGTAGACTGGTTTATTTCCGCGCCGGCGGCACATCCGTGCAACTGCCATGCGCCACTTCCGCCGCCATGCCGATGCTTTCTCCAAGCGTAGGGTGCGGGTGGATGGTTTTGCCGATGTCCACCGCGTCCGCGCCCATCTCGATGGCCAAGGCGATTTCGCCAATCATGTCGCCCGCGTGGGTGCCGACCATGCCGCCCCCGAGTATCTTGCCGTGGCCGTGCGCCTCGGGAGAGTCATCAAACAAAAGCTTGGTAACACCTTCGTCGCGCCCGTTGGCAATGGCGCGACCAGATGCACCCCAGGGGAACAGACCCTTCTTGACCTTGATGCCTTGCGCCTTGGCCTGGTCTTCGGTGAGGCCGACCCACGCCACTTCGGGGTCGGTGTAGGCCACGCTAGGAATGACGCGGGCGTTGAACGCGGCGGCTGCAAGTTCCTTGTTGCCCTGCAGTTCACCGGCAATCACCTCAGCCGCCACGTGCGCCTCGTGCACCGCCTTGTGCGCCAGCATGGGCTGGCCGACAACGTCGCCGATGGCGAAGATGTGGGGCACGTTGGTGCGCATCTGGATATCGACGTTGATGAAACCCCGGTCGGTCACAGACACGCCAGCCTTCTCGGCGCTGACCTTTTTGCCGTTGGGCGTGCGGCCCACGGCTTGCAGCACCATGTCGTACACCTGCGGCGCGGGGTCTGTGCCGCCCTCTTCCGCTGCAGCAAATGTGACTTCAATACCATCAGGCAAAGCGCGTGCCGACACGGTCTTGGTCTTGAGCATGATGTTGTCAAAACGCGGTGCGTTCATCTTCTGCCAGATCTTGACCAGGTCGCGGTCGGCGCCCTGCATCAGGCCGTCCATCATTTCCACCACATCCAGGCGGGCGCCCAGCGTGCTGTAAACGGTGCCCATCTCGAGCCCGATGATGCCGCCGCCCAAAATCAGCATGCGCTTAGGCACCTCTTTAAGCTCGAGGGCGCCGGTGCTGTCCACCACTCGGGGATCCTGGGGCATGAAGGGCAGGCGCACCGCTTGCGAACCGGCCGCGATGATGGCGCGCTTGAAGGCAATCACCTTCTTGCTGCCAGTCTTCTCTTGGCCGGTGCCGCTGGTTTCTTCCACTTCGAGGTGGTTGGCACCTACAAAATTACCGTAGCCACGCACGGTGGTGACCTTGCGCATCTTGGCCATGGCCGCCAGCCCGCCGGTGAGCTTGCCGATGACTTTTTCTTTGTGGCCGCGCAGCTTGTCGATGTTGACAACCGGCTTGCCGAAATCCACGCCCAAGTCCGCCATGTGGCTGACTTCATCCATCACAGCGGCCACGTGCAACAGTGCCTTGGAAGGAATGCAGCCCACGTTCAGGCACACGCCGCCCAGGGTGGCATAACGCTCGACCACGATGACCTTGAGGCCCAGATCCGCCGCGCGGAAAGCTGCCGAATAACCGCCGGGGCCGCCGCCCAGAACCACGAGGTCGCAGTCCAGATCGGCAGAGCCGCCAAAGCTGGCAGCGGCAGGAGCAGCTGCTGCAGATGGGGCAATCGAAGGGACCGCCGAAGGGGCAGCAGCTACTGCAGCCATTTGAGCTGATTTGGCACCAGGTGCAGCTGCACCAGCGGCCTCCAACATCAACACCACGGAGCCCTCTTTAACCTTATCGCCCAGCTTGATCTTGAGCTCTTTAACCACACCGCCGTGGCTGGCCGGAATCTCCATAGAGGCCTTGTCGGACTCCACAGTGATCAGGCTTTGCTCGGGTTTGATGGTGTCGCCCACTTTGACCAGCAGCTCAATCACCGACACCTCGGCAAAGTCGCCAATGTCCGGAACCTTAATTTCAATAACTGACATGGAGCGTCCTTTAAAGCATCACGCGGCGGAAATCGCCCAACACCTGACCCAAATAAGCATTAAAGCGTGCGGCAGCAGCACCATCAATGACGCGGTGGTCATAACTTAAGGACAGCGGCAGCGACAGCCGTGGCGCAAACTCTTTGCCGTTCCACACAGGCTCCATAAACGATTTGCTCAAGCCCAAAATAGCCACTTCAGGCGCGTTGATGATGGGGTGGAAAAATCGCCCCCCAATGCCGCCCAAAGACGAGATAGAAAAGGTGCCGCCAGTCATTTCGGCCGGAGACAACTTGCCATCGCGCGCCTTTTTAGACAGCTCAGCCAAGTCTTGCGAGATTTGCAAAATACCTTTTTGGTCGGCATTTTTGAGCACTGGCACCACCAAGCCGTTGGGCGTGTCGGCAGCAAAGCCGATGTGGAAGTATTTTTTGTACACCAGCTGATCTCCGTCGAGGGAGGTGTTGAAGTCCGGGTATTTTTTGAGCGCGGCCACGCACGCTTTGATCACAAAAGCCAGCATGGTGACCTTGATGCCGCTCTTTTCGTTTTCTTTATTAAGCTGAACACGCAGAGCTTCCAGTTCGGTGATGTCAGCAATGTCGTGGTTGGTAACGTGCGGAATCATCACCCAGTTGCGGTGCAAATTGGCACCGCTGATTTTTTTGATTCTGGACAGGTCTTGACGTTCCACCTCTCCAAACTTGGCAAAGTCGACTTTGGGCCACGGCAACAAATTCAGCCCTGAACCCCCTGAAGCACCCGAAGCGCCACCGGATGCAGCGCCCATACTGCTGGTGCGTGCACTACCCGCCATAACGGACTTGGTGAAGTTTTTGATGTCGTCTTCGGTAATACGACCCTTGAGGCCCGAGCCTTTGAGCTCGTCCAAAGGGACACCCAACTCGCGGGCAAACTTGCGTACCGAGGGGGATGCATGCGGTAACACGCCTTTGGGAGCCATAGGATCGTGCGCAGGCAAAGCGGCTATGGGCGCGGAAGCTATGGCCACAGCTGGAGCCGATGCAGCAACAGCTGTAACAGCAGGAGCCACAGGAGCGGGTTGGGCAGCAGCTGCTTGAGCTGGGGCTGGTGAT
>Ga0209085_1001566_pt1 | contig 13948 bp, 12 predicted proteins | sample C_131016_EF_Meta_FD_187310 | JGI IMG/M metagenome (GOLD analysis project Ga0209085, IMG submission 187310) | Freshwater microbial communities from Lake Croche, Canada to study carbon cycling - C_131016_EF_MetaG (SPAdes) (version 2) | ecosystem: Environmental > Aquatic > Freshwater > Lake...
AGGCTTTTTTCTTAATTTGTACTGTTAAAAAGCGAATATTATACTGTTTTTCTTCCTTGTCCACTTTCCTACCTTGTCCTCCTTGTCTGCACTACACCCAATTTTTAAAAACCTACCCTTGAAAGGGGGGGGTAGGGGGAGAATTGAGAAAAAGAGTAATTTTCAACACTCACCGAGTTTTTTTGCTTCCCCTATTTCCCTATCTCCCTATCCATTCACATGAATGTACACGGTAGCCTTTATAAGGGGGGTTCAGAGTGCTTTAAAAAAATCTGATTGATAAACTCCCAATTGTCAATAAGAATACAACTAAAGCAACCCAGATAAAAGCGTTATCTTGATTAGGAATATGATAGGGAATCCCTTCACTTATCGTCTTTTTAGTGGGAGATTTTTTGTCCTGAGCATTTGTTTTAACTTGATATATTTTATTATTCTGCTCTGGTGCGGTTAGATCTGGAATTTCTGTCATCCATTCACGCGGGCGTTTTAACTCAGGTGCTTCTAGAATGTACAAAAGTTGTTTACTCTGTTTGCGAATTTCCAGATTTGGATGCTGTGTTAATTTACGTGCAAGCGCCACCGCCTCCGGGAGACGGTTAGCTGCTTGATAGGCTGTAACTAGCCACATCTGAACCTCTCCCCCTTGCAAAGAAGAGGGATTAACTAATTTGATGGCAGAGTCCAGCTGCTCTATACTTTTCCGATAATTTCCCCTTTCAAAAGCTTCTTTTCCTGCTTGAAAACAGCTTAAATAAGAGATTTCTGCCATGTATTTTCTGACTCTTTTTTTTTAGAATCCAGGTAATTCTAGACCGCTAGTAATTTCATTCATTTTCTCTTTCATTACTTCTGAAGAAGTTTCATAAGCCTGAATCATTGCTTCAGTCACTAATTCAGAGAGAACTTCAGCCCCTTTTTGGAGAGCCTCAGGAGCAATAGTAACACTTAGAGGACGTTGACTGCCATTCATATAAACCTTAACCGAGCCATCAGAACTAGTGCCCTCAACTCTTGTGTCTTCTAATTCCTGCTGAACAGTTTGAGCGCTTTCCTGAAATTGTTGTGCTTTTTTGAAGGCTTCTTGTAATTCTTTTATTTTGCCTAAACCGAACCCGAACCCTTGTCCTTGTCCTTTACTCATGGTGAATAGTTATTATTTTAATACTTACTATATTATTATGTGTGTTTCTTGTCGCTGCGTCAAGAAGGCAAAAGATAGATACAGTAACTAACTTTTCACGACATCTTTAGAGGAGACAGTAGGGATGTTTCAGTTTACAAACTGCTGTATCTGTACACGGTAGCCTGTATATTGGGACAAAACTGTGATTTCAGAAAAGAAGTCTAATCTACTTTTTTAGTCCTTGGACCAGAGAAGATAGAAGCCCAGTTAATTTTAGTCAAATCTTCCCGCCATTCCTCCATATAGGTATAGAAGACAGGGGTTAAGTAGAGTGTCAAAAATTGTGAGAAGAGTAAGCCACCAACTACCGCGATCCCAAGAGGACGACGCACTTCCGAACCTGTACCATTTCCCATGGCAATTGGCAGAGTCCCGATTAAGGCTGCCATTGTGGTCATCATAATGGGACGAAAACGCACCAAGCAAGCGGCATAGATAGCATCTACGGGATTCTTGCCCTCAAGGCGGCAAGCGATAATGGCGAAATCTACTAGCATAATACCGTTTTTCTTGACAATACCCACCAATAGAATCATCCCTATGAAAGAATAGAGATTCAAATCTACCTGAAAGACTAATAAGGTCAATAAAGCACCAAAGCCAGCCGAAGGAAGTCCCGAAAGAATGGTCAGAGGATGGATAAAGTCCTCATAGAGAATACCTAGAATGAGATAAATTACTATAATTGACATCAACAAAAGTAAGCCTAAATCCTTGAATGACTGTTGGAAGACCTGCGCTGATCCTTGAAAGCTAGTTGTGATTGTATCAGGGAGAACTTCTTTGGCTACTCCCTGAATAGCTGCAGTAGCCTGACTCAAGGAGGTACCTGGTTCAAGATCAAAGGAGACAGTGGCTGAAGGTAATGGTCCTAAGTGATTGACAGTGAGTGGTCCTACATTTTCAGTGATCTTAGCAATAGTACTCAAGGGAACTGCGCCTCCCCTACTTGAGGTTAAATAGATCATAGATAGGTCACTGGGATCACGTTGGAACTCTGGTTTCACTTCTAAAATTATATAAAACTGGTCATCAGGGGTGTAAAGAGTAGAAATCTGACTAGAACCATAGGCATTCCCGATCGTCTTTTGTACTTGAAGAGCATTAATACCAAGTGTAGCCGCTTTCTCTTGATCTACTTCTATTTGTATTTGAGGAGTACTCAATTGCAGATCGCTATCTACGCTGCGCAGTCCTGGAATCGCTCTCACTTTATCTAATAGGGGTGAGATATATTGATGAAGGTCTGCCAAACTGAGGCTCTGTAAGGTGAATTGATACAGAGAGTTGGTTTGTTGACCGCCAATAGATATAGCTGGCGGAACACGTAAAAAAGTCTGAATGCCAGGGACGCGACGCAATTTTGGGGTGAGTTCTTGAATAATTTCGTCAGCACTTATTTGACCTTTCCTTTCGGACTGAGGTTTCAACTGCATGAGAATGCGTCCATTATTTACCGAGGCATTCGGTCCACTGGCACCAATAACTGAGTTAATTACGTTGATGTTGGGATTTTTGCGAATAATATCTACGACCTCCCGTTGATGATCCAACATATCATCAAAGGAAATGTCCTGGGCTGCTTTAGTATTGGCAAACATTAGTCCATTGTCTTCGTTGGGGATAAAGCCTTTAGGAACGATGGTGAACAGGTAAAAGGTAAATAATAATAGCAAGCCTGAGCTAATTAAGGTAGCTAGACGATATTGTAAGACTGGTTTGAGTGTCCATTCATAGCCAGCTAATAAACTATCAAATACCCGCTCTGAAAAACGATATAGCTTGTTTTGGGGCTTATTATCGGACTTGCGCAGGAAGCGACTACATAACATCGGTGTGAGACTGAGGGAGACAAAGCCTGAAATTAAAATAGCCACGCTAATAGTAATGGCAAATTCATGGAACAAACGCCCAATTAGTCCACCCATGAAAATGATCGGGATGAACACTGCTACTAAGGAGAGTGTCATCGATAAGATGGTAAAGCTAACTTCTTGTGATCCTTTTAAGGACGCTTCTAAGGTGGTTTCTCCCATTTCCCGATGACGCACAATGTTTTCCAAGACCACTATGGCATCATCCACTACAAACCCTACTGAGAGGGTTAAAGCCATGAGGGAGATATTGTTTAGGGAAAAACCCAACAAATACATCGCAGCAAATGTACCAATTATAGCCACAGGTAGAGCCAGACTAGGAATCAAGGTAGCCCAAAGATCTCGTAAAAAGAGAAAGATGACCATGATAACTAAAGCTATTGAGAGGATCAGAGAGAATTTGACATCATCAATGGCAGAGCGAATAGATAGGGAACGATCATAAAAAATTCCCATATAAATAGATTGAGGAATTTGTGCTCGTAGGGTTGGTAGCATTTCCTTGACAGCATCGACAATTTGTACTGTATTAGCTCTGGGTTGTGGCTGCACAGCTAGCACAATAGCTGGATGGTTGGTGACCTGGTTATCGCTGAAGCGGTTGGAAACCATAGTATTCTGAATACTATCTACTACATTCCCTAAGTCTCCTAGCCGTACAGGAGCACCATTTTTAAAACTGACAATTAAATTTTTATACTCAGCAGCATTCTTCAATTGTCCGTTAGCTTGAACCAAGTAACTTTTATCAGGTCCAGAAAGAATACCTGTCGGCAGAAAGACATTGCCCTGTTCAATGGCTGTAGCAATTTGATTTAGTCCGATCCCTCTTGCTGTTACCTCTCTTGGATCTAGCTGGACACGTACGGCATATTGTTTTTGTCCGTAGACTTGGACTTTAGCTACCCCATTAATCATCGAGATCGGTTGACCAATGGTTACCTCAGCATTTTCATCCACTTCATAGATGGGTAAGGTATCTGAATAGAGGTAAAGATAGATAATGGGAGAAACAGAAGGGTTAACTTTGCGATAGGTAGGCGGTTTAGGCATACCTGGGGGCAGTTGTCCTGCTGCGGCCGAGATCGCAGCTTGTACATCTTTGGCGGCTGAGGCAATATCCCGACTGAAATCAAATTGTAGGGAAATACTGGTAGTCCCTGTAGAACTGGTGGAGTTGAAGGAATTAAGTCCTGCTATTTCTGTGAACTGTCGTTCTAGTGGGGTGGCTACCGAGGAAGCCATTGTTTCGGGTGTCGCTCCAGGTAGAGTAGCACTAACATTAATAAAAGGATAGTCAACATTGGGCAGGGCGCTAATTGGTAAGAGTACATAACTCATCAGACCAAAAATCAGAATGCCTAGCATGACTAGGGTAGTCATAACAGGGCGACGGATGAAGAGTTCGGAAAGATTCATAGTGTATGTTGTAGGAGTACCAGTCTATCCCTTAATAGGCTACTTTTTACACACTAGCTCATATATGAGGAATTAGGAGCAGGGCTGTTTCATAGCGCGTTAAATTTAAAACCACTTTTTACAAGTAAGTAGTTTTTGAATGTTACAGAATATCTTTTTTATGGGATAATCATTTTGACAACATAACCAATAAAAAATATGCGTAATTTTGTTCAAACCACATTGGCAATACTTGGTTCCAGCTTAGTCTTAGCAGCACCTACTCTAGCTGAAGGTTTGGTAACTGTAGAATATCCGAATGGAGATTCTAATAATTATCCTGATGTAAAAATTTTAAGTAACAATGAAATTCTCAGCGTTGATGATGGCGGAGAAGGGAAAGTTCTGCAAATTCTTAAAAAAGACTGTCATAAGGAAGGTGAAGTATCTGTCTGCAATGGTGGAACTGCCTCAATAGATACTTATGGGGTTAAAGAAGCCATGCTAGTTAAGCAGATGGTTGTCTTTACTAACAATACAAATCAAGCGCAACCGATTAAAGATTCCAAAGTTACTCTAGGTCCTAAAAGTGTGATGGCAGAGATCCTGACTCAAAAAGGAACCTATATCAATATCTCTGGTAAAATCGACTCAGCACCTATCCCTTAACTATAATTTATTTGTATAAACATGAAAGTATTTACATCACTTATTTTAGCTCTTGCTTGGAATATCCCTCTAGTTGCTCAAGCAGTTGAAACTCAATCCCTAAATTTTTCCAAACAAATTTTCATTGCCCAAAATCGTAGTAAACCCTCAGGTGGGGGGAATCGCAATATGAGTAAACCATCAGGTGGAGGGAATCGCAATATCAGTAAACCCTCAGGTGGAGGGAATAATATAAACCTCAATTCAGAAAGAAATGGCAGTAATCGAGTTAGTAAACCGACTGTCAACAACGAAACTAATCGGAATAAGGTCAACAATATTTCTAATAATAGCAACAACAAAAACTTTAACCTTAATAACGAACAGAACTATAGTAATCGAATTAACCGAAATAACGTTGGCAACACCGTTAACCGAAATAATGTCAGCAATACCGTTAACCGCAATAACATCGGCAACACCGTTAACCATAATAGAGTAGTAGTAAATAACCCTAGAGGCTGGAATTCTTGGGGTTGGCATGGAGGAAGCCCTTGGTATCCTAGTAATAACTATTGGGGAGGAGGTTTTTGGGGTCCTTTTGCTGTAGGAGCGGTTACAGGAGCGGTTACAGGAGCGGCTATCACTGCAGCGAGTCAACCTCAATATGTGGTAGTGCAATCAGGTACACCTGGCTACACACTGTTAAATAACTATAGCTTGACACAAACCAAATGCAGCAACAATGTCGTAATTATCAATGGTCCATCTAGTAGTGTGATCTGTGCTATTCCTAGCGCCACTGTTCCAGCAGGTACATACTCCATAGAAACAAGTACTCTAACTCTGATTCCTCAATAAGAAACTAATAAAATGAAAAAATTAATAAGTACTTTGCTGGTAGCTATAGGAGTGATTATTATTCCCTTAGGACTACAAAGTAACTGGGAATACTTGGGCAAGGTAGAAGCAGCAATCCAAGAGTGGGTATTTTTGGGGGAAAGAACTGTAGGTGACAACGTAGACCATGACACCATAATAGTTACAGCAGCCAGAGGTGATTTTCACCGTCTCAAGTTCACAGTTCGGGATCAGGCGATCAAGATGCTGCACATGGTCGTAACTTACGGCAATGGCAACTCAGACAAGATAGAAACCCGTTACTTGATTCCTGCAGGTGGGGAGTCGCGGCCAATAGATCTAAGGGGAGATAATCGCGTCATCAAGAAAGTAGAATTCTGGTATGAGACAAAGTCCTTGGGTAAGAACAAGGCTCGGATCAGAGTCTACGCTGAGCGTTAAGAACAATAAAGCGTAAAGACTTTTAGATAAAGGTTTCAGCTTATCTTAGTTCTCTCTGCCAAAAATATTATTTATTGGTTTAACTAACTTTAGTTTTACGAACTTCAAAAAAATTGCTCTAGTAACAAGTTTAGTAGTTATAAAAATATCACAACCTCTTCCGAGTTTTGCAGAAAAAGTTGATTGTGATAAATTTTTAAGAAAAGTAGTACCAAAATCCATAACTGTTTTCTGGACAAGAAACGACTCATTAGCACATAAAGCAGGAGATGGGTCTCTGAATTTTAATGCTGGTAGTCAAGAATATATCGGTACCTTGCGTGAATTTGCACCTGATTCTCATTCAAAAAACAAAGATATCCCCATAACCATCCCCCTTTCTGGCGACTCGATTAAAATCAGTTATGCTAGCCGTGGTGATACTACAATAGTTTCTACATACTGCTATAATCCAGTAGTCAAAGATAACAAATTCGTTCAAATTTATATGGTCATTGAAAACTTTGATTTTCCGGGAGGTATTGAAATCCTAAAACTTCTTGTTCCAACTAGTGGAGCATCGGATGTGCATTAAAAGATTGTAGATAGTGGCATTGTTGAGTAAGCTAGTCTTACTTTTCACGGGATCTTTTTATTCTAGCTATTAGGGTATATATACTAAAGCTTACAAGTCTTGTATATCGTTAGTTATTGTTATTAACAAACGCTTATTGAAAAAAACTCTGATCTTGAAACCTTGCTGTGAAAGGGCTTACTCTACGAGAATTACAGAGATAACGTGAAAAGTAAGAGCCCCAACCCCACCGCCCTAAAGAAGGTGCTTCTAATGTGCTTTTTATAGTGCTAAATAATACCGGCTTTGGCGAGTTTGTTTGTTTTGGTAGCCCAATTGCCACGCTTAATATAGAGCGTAAACAGATACTAAGCTTACGGCTAAAGTATGTCAACGCTTTATTGTTTCGGAAGGAAGTTCTCCGAACATTTTTTTATAATCACGGGCGAAATGTCCAGCACTCCAAAAACCGAACTTATTAGCAATCTCTGTTATGCTAACTGTTTCTGGATCTGAAGCCTTGAGCAAACGACGAACTCCTTGTAATCGATGTATTTTAAGATAAACCATTGGACTAACACCAAATATTTCTTTAAAGCCATGAAAAATGGGACTACTACTACTATTAAGAGCTAGACAAAGATCTTTTAATGTTAGAGGCTTATCCAAATTCTCCATCATAAAGCTCTCCGCTTCTTTAACTATTCGATAGCGACTTGGAGAATGTAAACGTTTTGGAGTACTTTTGCTGTTTATAGGAATAACATTAATGAGTAAAGGAATAAAATCTCCTAACACAAGTTCTTCCAAGTGCATTAAATTAAAAAAAAGAGGTTTTTGTTTGAGTAAATACCATAGTTCTCTAAGATAACTTTGCAGAGGCAATATTGTCATTGGCGAGTGAAGATAATTAGTAGAAAGGAATTTCTCATCAATATCTGTTCTCTCCATCACTTGGAGACAATCTTTAAACAACTCTTTTTTAATTAGAATGTTACAAAATGTTAAGTATGATGATACAATTAGATCTGTTTCTCGGGTTGGATCAAAACCAAACAACATATCATTAGATATTTGATAACCGTGAGAGATAACATTTAATTTTTCAGGTTCCAAAATACAAGAAAAATCGAAAAAATCTAATGGTTTTTCACCAATACAACGTACTGAATTAAATGAAGTACTGAAATAAAAATGAATTTGATTAAATACTATAGCTAATAAAGTACATTTTAATAGCCGAACACTCAACTGGGTTAATTTAATATTTCGATGAGAGTCAAGGACCTGAGAAAATTCATCGATATCGTTGAAGTCACGATTAATAATACAAAATTGTACCATAGAATTCTTAAGTTTTTTTATATTAACTAGGGACAAAATTAAATTTAAACTATAAAGAAATTATAAAAAATTAAGAGAGCACTTTTTAAAAAAAGAGAGTTTTTGAATGTTACATTTCAAGTTTTAACTATATAATTATTATCAATATAATAATATTACATTTCAGAGTGAAAATTTTTCAGGTGAAAGTAGATTTTTCTGAAGAGTTAATTAATCTAACCTAACGAAGCCGAGGTGGGAAAGCTAAAGGTGAAGCATTAGTAAACAGGGAATTGCTTTCCATCAATTAACAATTGACTAATTTGGCAAAATCTAGGAGAAACCTATGGCAGATAAGAAACCGAACATTCTTGTTATCTTTGGTGATGACATTGGCTACTGGAACCTTAGCACTTACCATCAGGGCATGATGGGCTATAACACACCTAATATAGATCGCCTTGCTAAAGAAGGCGGTAAGTTCACAGACTACTATGCTCAGCAAAGTTGTACTGCTGGAAGAGCAGCCTTTATAACTGGTCAATGTCCTTATAGAACAGGACTGACTAAAGTAGGTTTTCCAGGAGCAAAACAGGGTTTACAAAAAGAAGATCCGACTTTAGCAGAACTCTTGAAACCCTTGGGCTATCAGACCGCTCAATTTGGCAAAAACCACTTTGGTGACCTAGATGAGTTTCTGCCCACAGCACACGGGTTTGACGAGTTCTTTGGTAATCTCTACCATCTTAACGCTGAAGAAGAACCAGAGAATGTAGACTATCCTAAAAATCCGGAGTTTAAGAAAAAATTTGGTCCACGTGGTGTACTCAAGGCGAAGCGTAACCCAGATGGCAGTCAAACCATTGAAGATACCGGACCTCTGAACCGCAAACGGATGGAAACAATAGATGAAGAAATCCTAGCAGGAGCCTGTGACTATTTGCAACGGGCAAAAGCTAATAATTCCCCCTTCTTTCTCTGGTTTAACACGACGCGGATGCACAACTTCACCCATGTTAAGCCGGAAAACCAAGGTAAAACTGGACTGGGCTTCTATGCCGATGGCATGGTAGAGCATGATGCTATTATTGGCCAGCTGCTTGATAAAGTTGATGAGTTAGGACTAACTGAAGATACCATCGTCATCTACACCACTGACAATGGACCAATGGTCTGTCTCTGGCCTGATGCTGCTATGACACCTTTCCGAGGTGAAAAGAACACCGGTTATGAGGGGGCGTTTCGCGTTCCTTGCCTGATTCGTTGGCCTGGTGTTATAAAACCTGAAACTATCTTCAACAATATTTTCGCTAGCGAAGACTGGTTAACTACCCTTTATGCCGCAGCAGGAGGCGATCCAGATATTAAAGAAAAGCTGAAGCAAGGGTACGAAGTGGGCGACATTACCTATAAAGTACATCTAGATGGTTATGACCAAACTGAGATGCTCAAAGGTGGAACCTCCAAGCGCAAAGAGTTCTTTTTCTTTAGCGACGACGGGGATTTATTAGCAGTTCGCTATGACCGAGTCAAGATCCACTTTGCCATCCAGCGTGCGCAGGGACTAGATGTTTGGCGTGAACCATTTGTGTCATTGCGAGCACCTATGTTTTATGACTTGAAAATTGATCCCTTTGAACGCGGAGATATTGGTATTGGCTACAACACTTGGTGGTATGAAAGATCCTTTTTAGCTGTCCCGATTCAAAATATTGTAGGTCAGTTCTTGGCAACATTCCAGTCCTTCCCACCTCGACAGAAGCCAGGTAGTTTTACAATCAACCAGGCTTTAGAAATGCTGGAAAAAGTCATAACTCCTTCAAGTTAATGACTTGGGCTTCTTCTAAAGCCCTTTAATTCACAAAGACCTTTGTAGAAAAACACATTCAATACCATTAATATTTAACAAGGAAAACTAACAGTATGAAAATCACATCAACAGCAGGTTTAGTAGGTTTTTTATTAGCTCTCTCTTCTGTAAACATTCCTAAAGCTAATGCTATAAATGATAACTCTAATACTGAGAAAACAGAGCTATCAGTTGAATCTCGTCTCTCTCAAATTTCCAAAGCTATTAAACAGCAAGAAAGTCAAGTAGAAATTTTAAATAAGAATAAACCTTTATATTTAGCAGCATCTTTTTTGAATAAATCTACTAGTTTTCGCAACCATGACCACGGATGGATTAACAATGTTCATGGGTGGAATAATCAGGGAAGTTTTGTGAATCACAATAGCGGGGGTAGCTTTGCTAATAAATCTGGGGGTGGGGGCTTTGCTAATAAATCTGGAGGTGGGGGCTTTTACAATAGATAGTCAAACAAAACTCTAAGTAATTGTTTCATCATTTGACTTTAATAATTCGCCCAGTTGCGGACTAGCAAGAGAAACATTGGCCTGCATAAAGGTTAGCTGATTCTTCTTTCGACGTAAACTTGTATTAAATTTAGGATTCAATTTATGACATTAAACGAATATAAACCTGGAACCACTTTTCCTGGTGTCATTGGTCGTACTGCTGATGTCTCTACACCAGCTTGGCCACAACCCAACCGCGCTAAAGAAGGATCCTCTAATGTGCTTTTTATAGTACTAGATGATACTGGCTTTGGTCAGCTTGGTTGTTTTGGTAGCCCTATTGCTACGCCTAATATAGATGCAATAGCTGGAGATGGTCTGCGTTACAACAATATGCACACCACAGCTCTTTGCTCACCTTCTCGCTCGTGTATTATCACTGGACGTAATCACCATTCTAACCATCTAGCTTGTTTGACCAATGGATCAACGGGATACCCTGGTTCTGATGGCTATATTCCCTTTGAAAATGGCTTTTTATCAGAAACACTACTCCAGCATGGCTATAACACTTATGCAGTAGGAAAATGGCATTTAGCCCCAGAAGAAACCATGTCTGCAGCAGGTCCCTATGACCGTTGGCCACTAGGGAGAGGTTTTGAGCGCTTCTACGGATTTTTAGGCGGTGATACCCACCAATATTATCCTGAACTGGTGCGAGACAATAGCCAAACTGAACCAGAAAAAACCCCCGAAGAAGGCTATCACCTGACAGTAGATCTAGTTGAGAGGGCTAAGAGCATGATAGCGGATGCCAAGCAAGTAGCCCCCAATAAGCCCTTCTTCCTCTATTTTGCCTTAGGAGCTATGCACTCCCCCCATCATGTGCCTAAAGAGTGGTCTGACAAATATAAAGGACAGTTTGATAGTGGCTGGGATGCCTACCGAGAAAATGTATTTGCCCGTCAAAAGGAAATGGGCATTATCCCCCCAAATACAATACTTTCACGTCACGACCCAGATGTACAAGAGTGGGACAGCCTCTCTGCTGATGAGAAAAGACTATATGCTCGGATGATGGAGGTTTTTGCGGGATTTTTAGAGCATACCGACCACTATATTGGGGAGTTAATTCAATTTTTAAAAGATATCGGGGAGTATGACAATACATTGATCATGCTCATCTCAGATAATGGTGCCAGTGCTGAGGGAGGACCGACAGGCTCAGTAAATGAGTGCAAGTTTTTTAACAACGTTCCAGAAGACTTTGAAACTAATTTGGCAGCTATTGATGAGATAGGCGGACCAAATTGTTTCAACCACTATCCTTGGGGCTGGACTCATGCTGGTAATACTCCCTTCCGTCGTTGGAAGCGGGAGACCTACCGAGGTGGTGTCAGTGATCCTTTTATTGTCTGCTGGCCTAAAGGAATTAAAGCTAAGGGCGAGATTCGCACCCAGTATACCCATGCTATTGATCTGGTTCCAACAGTCCTAGATGCGCTAGGTATTGAGCCACCACAGACTATTAGAGGTGTCACTCAGTCTCCAATAGAGGGGGTAAGTCTTGTCCACACATTCGACGCTCCCACAGCACCTACTAAGCACCTCACACAATACTTTGAGATGTTGGGTCATCGTTCCCTCTATCACGATGGTTGGCGGGCGGTCTGTCCTTGGCCTGGTCCATCCTTCAAAGAGGCAGGTAAGGGTTTTGGGACATTACTCTCCAGTGATGATTTAACCAAACTGGATGCTACAGGCTGGGAACTGTACCATGTTGCTGAGGATTTCGCTGAGACAAATAACTTAGCAAGTCAAGAGCGTAACCGCTTAATTGCCATGATTAGTATGTGGTACGTTGAGGCAGGAAAATATAACGTCTTACCCATTGATAGCCGAGGGGTTCAAAGGATTGCGGACGAACGTCCCAGCATAGCCGTTAATCGCAATCGTTATGTACTTTACCCTGGGACTCAAGCCATACCTGCCACTGCTGCACCCAAGATCCTGAATCGACCTTTTACTATTACAGCAGAAGTAGATGTGCCACAAGAGGGAGCGGAAGGGGTTTTACTGAGTATGGGTGGCAATGATGGTGGGATCTCTTTCTACCTGCAGAATGGTAAGCTCTGCTATGTACACAATTATGTAGCTTTGAATCGTTACTATGTGAAGTCAGAGGAAATAATACCAGTAGGACATCACTTTTTAAGTATGGAATTTGAGCCAACTGGCAAGCCTGATTTTGCTAAGGGCAAAGGAACGCCAGGCATCGTTAAGCTTCTTATTGATGGCAGAGAAATACAGCGTGGCGACCTCCCTGTAACCTCTCCTTTTCGCTTAGGACAAGGTGCAGCTATGTTAGTAGGGTCAGATGCTGGATCGCCAGTTACACCAGAATATCAACCACCCTTCAGCTTTACTGGTACTATCAAGCGGGTCATTGTCGATATCAGTGGTGAACACGTTGAGGACTATGAAGCTCAGATGCGAGTTGTTCTCGCCAAACAATAATTATGAGGTCTTGACTATGCCCGACTTATCCTTTGTTTTTACGATCTTCTTCCTCACTCTCGGTCCTATCAAGACCATTCCCACTTTTTTCCAACTGACAAAAGATGCTACTGCTAAATTCCGTCAGCAGACAGCCCTACAAGCGACAGGACTGGCCCTTCTTCTGAGTCTGTTTATTGCCTTTGTCGGTCGGAATGTGCTGGGAAAATGGCGAATATCTCTAGAGGCACTGCAAATATCAGGGGGACTCATCTTGCTCTTATTTGCCCTAAAAGTTATCTCCATGCAGCCTCAGCCATTTAAAGGGGAAAAGGCTACGGCTGATACCCCTCTATCAGCGAGCTTTAAGCTAGCACTTACTCCTCTGACTACCCCGACCATCATCACGCCTTATGGTGTTGTGGCAATTCTATTTTTTATGGTTCTTGCTAAAGGTGATATTGGTTTCGAGAGCCAGATTATCGGATTAATTGTCCTAATCATGTTCTTAAACTATCTTGGTATGCTCTTCGCTGTGAGAATTATGAAAACAGGCTTCGTTCCCGTCTTATTGATGCTGGTCGGTTGGGTATTTGCCATCATGCAGGCTGCTTTAGGAATTGATGTGATCCTAAAAGCATTTAGGGCTATGGGCGTGATTCAAACTATTCATTAAACTAAGCAGACAAAATCAACTAGATCAACTATAAGTTCACCTTTTAATTACTTTTGTTACCTAGTGGTCTGTCAAGAACTAATAGTCGGATAAAGACGCTTCAATTTAATCCGAGCATCTTTGGTAGTAAATTGCCAATCTGTTTTAGAGGAGATTTGATTTCTATTGTTTTCCCAAGCAGCAACTTCGTC
>Ga0209085_1001567_pt1 | contig 13947 bp, 10 predicted proteins | sample C_131016_EF_Meta_FD_187310 | JGI IMG/M metagenome (GOLD analysis project Ga0209085, IMG submission 187310) | Freshwater microbial communities from Lake Croche, Canada to study carbon cycling - C_131016_EF_MetaG (SPAdes) (version 2) | ecosystem: Environmental > Aquatic > Freshwater > Lake...
GACCACAGGTGCTACATTGGCAATCAATGCTACTAACTCTGTGTTGATGCCAGTTGGTAACACAGCACAGCGTCCTGCTACAGCAGTTGCTGGTATGTTCCGTTTCAATACTTCCATTGCTAGCTTGGAAACATACAATGGTACTGCTTGGGTTAAAGTTGGTGTTCCTGACTTTACATTGATCAGTGATGATCAGTTCAACGGTGATGGCGCAACCACAGTGTTCACACTGAGCGGTAGCTACACAACACAAAGTACTATTGTGTCCTTGAACGGTGTGATTCAGATCCCCGGTACTGCATACTCTGTGACTGGCAATCAGTTGACATTTACAGAAGCTCCTGCAACAGGCGACCGTATCGACGTTCGTATGTTGACCACAACAACTTATGTGAACTCCATCCAGAACGCAACAAACACTGCTAGCGTGACACCTAATGAAGTGTTGGCTCAGACTGACGTGGTTGGTGCACTGAGCACAACAGGCAATATCATTGCTGGCACAGGTGCTTACTTTGTGGGTAACGGTGCTGCATTGACTGGTGTTGCTGCTTCCAGCGTGGCTGCTGCCACATTGACTGGTACCACAATTGCCAACAACGTGGTGAACTCTAGCTTGACTACAGTTGGTGCTTTGGCTAACTTGAGCGTGACTGGTGACATTGTCACAAGTGGTAACGTGTTGCCTTCTGGTAACGCCACAATGGATCTGGGTAGTGCTACAAAACAGTGGAAGAGCTTGTATGTGTCTGGTAACACAGTGTACATTGGCGGTACCTCAGTGGGTGCAAGCAATGGCGTGTTGACAGTGGGTGGTAACACAGTTGTTACAGCCAACGCAACAGGTACAAGTACCACAACAGGTAACGTCAGCATCACAGGTAACGTCACAGGCGGTAACTTGGCCACAGCTGGTACAATCAGCGCAGCTGGCAACATCACTGGTGCTAACTTGAGCATCACAGCTGACGCTGTGATCACAGGTAACTTGACAGTTAACGGTACTACAACTACCATTAACTCCAATGTGATTACCACAAACGACAAGAACATCACTTTGGGCAACAACCAAAGCACTGGTTCTGCATTGAACGGCGCTGGTATTGACTTGGGTAGCAACAGCTTGGTAACTTGGAGATACGACAATTCTGGTAACGTGTGGGCAAGTAACATTGGTATCAGCGCAGCTGGTAACATCACTGGCTCAAACTTGACAGGTACATTGACAACAGCTAGCCAGACTGCTATCACTAGCGTGGGCACACTGGGCGCTTTGAGCGTGACTGGTACAGCTACAGTTGGTAATGTAACCACAGCTGGCGCTGTAAGTGCTGGTGGTAACATCACAGGTGCTAGTATCTCTGCAAGTGGCACAATCAGTGCTGTGGGCAACATCACTGCTGGTAACATCAGTGCTACAAGTATCTCTGGTACATTGACCACAGCAACACAAAGTGCTATTACCACAGTTGGTACATTGAACTCACTGAACGTGGGCACAACAATCAGCGCAGCTGGTAACATCACTGGTGCTTACTTGTATGGTAACGGTAGTTTCTTGACAGGTATTGATGCCACAAGCATCCAGAACGGTTCAAGCAACGTTCGCGTTGTAAGTTCCGGCGGCAATGTTGCAACCAGCGTTGGTGGTACAAGTAATGTACAAGTTATCAGCTCAACAGGCATTGCAGTAACAGGTACACTGAGTGCTACAGGTGCTGTGACAGGTAGCCAGTTCAATGGATCCGGTGCTGGTTTGACTGCAATTCCTGCTGCTAATGTAACAGGTACATTGAGTGTTAATACAACTGGTTATGCTGCCACAGTGAGTGGTGCTGCACAAGCCAATATTACCTCAGTTGGTACATTGACATCCTTGTCAGTGTCGGGTAATGCTGCTGCTGGTAACATCAGCACAGCTGGCGTGATTAGTGCCACAGGCAATATCACCGGTAGTTACATTTTGGGTAACGGTAGTCAGTTGACTGGTATTGATGCCACAAGTATCCAATTTGGTACAAGCAATGTTCGTGTTGTGAGTTCTGGTGGTAATGTTGCAACTGGTGTTGCTGGTGTAAGCAATGTACAAGTTGTGAGCTCAACAGGTGTTGCAGTTACAGGTACACTGAGTGCCACAGGCAATATCACAGGTGGCAATGTAAGTGCTACTAACTTGACAGGTACATTGGCAACTGCAAGTCAGACCAATATTACCGCAGTGGGTACATTGGGTAGTTTGAGTGTGACTGGTAATGCTGCTGCTGGCAACATCACCACAGCTGGCGTGATTAGTGCCACAGGCAATGCTACTGTTGGCAACATCAGTGCCACAAACCATACAGGTACTACTGTAAGCGTAACTGGCAACGTGACTGCGGGCAATATCAGCACAGCTGGTGCTGCTACCTTGGGTAGCTTGACAGTCAGCAACGATGCTGTGATTACTGGTAACTTGACAGTTAACGGTACTACAGTTACTATCAATTCCAACACCATCACCACAAACGACAAAGCTATCACTTTGGGCAACAACCAAAGCACTGGTGCTGCGTTGGATGGTGCAGGTCTGGATGTTGGTAACAATGCCTTGGCAACATGGAGATATAACAATGCTGCTAACGCTTGGGTCAGCAACATCAACGTCAGCGCAGTTGGTACTGTAACTGGTAGCCAGTTCAATGGCTCTGGTGCTGGTTTGACTGCAATTCCTGCTGCCAACGTGACAGGTACGCTGAGTGTCAACACAACTGGTTATGCTGCCACAGTGAGTGGTGCTGCACAAGGCAATATCACTAGCGTGGGTACATTGACTTCTTTGTCAGTGACTGGTAACGTAAATGCTGGCAATGTGATTGCTACGCACTTTGGTTCTGGTGCTGCTTTGAGCAGTATCACTGGTGCTAACGTGACAGGTACAGTGGCTAGTGCCACAAGTGCTACATCAGCTACCACAGCTGGTACAGTGACAACTGCTGCACAAGGTAACATCACAAGTGTTGGTACTTTGACTAGCTTGAGTGTAAGCGGTGCTGTAACATTGGGTGGCGGTTTGACCAATGGTCAGGCCAACGGTGTTGGTAACATTGGTAGTGCTAGCACATACTTCAACACAGTGTTTGCCAAGGCTACAAGTGCACAATACGCTGACTTGGCCGAGATGTACGCAGCTGACGCTGAGTACGCTCCTGGCACAGTGGTGTGCTTTGGTGGTGATCAAGAAATCACAGTTTGCGCACACGAGAGCGATACTCGTGTAGCAGGTGTTGTTTCTACCAACCCAAGCTATATCATGAATGCCACACTGGAAGGCGAGCACGTGGCGGCTGTGGCCCTGACAGGTCGTGTGCCAACTCGTGTGGTTGGTACAGTACGCAAAGGTGACTTGATGGTAAGTGCTGGCAACGGCGCTGCCAAAGCTGACAACAATGCACGCAACGGTGCGGTAATTGGTAAGGCTCTTGAGAACTTTGACGGCGCTGAAGGCGTTATCGAAGTTGTGGTTGGTCGCTTCTAAGCAATCAACACAAGCCAAAACAGGGCTCTTTGGAGCCCTGTTTTTTTGGCCGTAGGATCTGTGCGTCAGGTGATTCGGGCTAAATATAATACACCGAAAGAACACCATGCTCACAGCAAAATACCGAACTGATTATCCCGGGGAGTTTGTGGTCACAGAAGCTCGTTGGCGAGACGGCAAACGTGAACAAACACGCGAATGGATTCCTAATCCCATTGAAAATCGGCATATATCCAGTCGTGCTGCCTGCATTGGTTCTTCAGTGGATCACTACTTGTTTGACTACACCAGACTGGCTCGTCACCGTGGTGGATTGTTGGGTTCACTCCGACTGCAAACTTACGGTGTGAGTGAAGTTGCACATCAAATGAAGCTGGATTTTGCAGTGGAGATCAACAAAACACGCTTGAACGACCTCAAGGCCACGGACTATCATGTGGAAAATGTGGTGTACACCACCAGCAGACTGTGTGTGGAAAATCCCGGAGAATTTTATCTCATTCCCTACAACCCTGTGCTCAACAGCATTGCGGTGTTGTTGTACCTGGCAGCATTTGACGGACACCAAGAAGTGTTCATGCTGGGTTACAATCAAGAAGCTGATGCTGGCTCAACTGACTGGGTGCGCCATGTTGCTCGAGTGATCGAAGCCTACTCTGCCACACGATTTGTGTTGGTGGGTGTGGAATCCAATCAGCCCCAGAACTTGTTTGAGTACGCCAACGTGCGACCCATGAGCTACCCCGAGTTCATCACGTATTGTGACATACGCTGAGTTCCAGCAGGGCTATTTTTTCTCTCACAGCGTCAAAATTCACGGTTGACCACAGTCCTGGATGCATGGGTCTGGGCCAGGTGCCGGCATTGATCCAGGCCCAGCCAATGTGTTCATCATTGAGCACAGGCACAAACTCATGATCCACAGTGCAGAAAAAGGTGTGATATACAAATCCGCCATCGCTGGAGGTGAACTGTTCTATGGGAATCACTCGTTGATGACTGGGCATCGAGCCCAATTCTTCCTCGCACTCGCGTGTCATGGCAGCCAACAAACTTTCGCCTGGGTCTACTTTACCGCCAGGCAAGCCCCATGTGCCTGGATGCCTGGGATCGTTGCGCAGCAGATAGAGATAACGATTGGTGGTGGTACTGTGGAACCACACACCCACAGCGTTTACAATACTATTGTCCATTTTTCTATAATACCAGCGTCCAGGATCCGCCGGGGTAGATACCTTGATAACTTTTGACCCAGGCTTCGCCAGTCCAGCGATACTGGATACCTGTGGTGATATTGGTCACATACTGTGTATTGACAGGACTATTGGTAGAATCAAAAACCGTACGCCAGCGACCGTCTTGATACTCCACAATGTCGTTGGCATGAGCAACTAGAGCTTGATCGTCTTCGCCCTGCCAGGCCGCAGCCGAACCCTGACCACTGCCAGTGTCCTGGGTCAACAGATAACGCTGCCCTGTTGCAGCAGGTGCAATACCATCCCCTGGTCCACTGCGCAAGGGATTGATCACAGCATCCACAGGAGCCAGGGTATTTTGTGGCACAGTGTCTTCGTCCACTGTGAACAGCAGGAATCTGTCGTCTGTGGGATCGTAGGTTATGGTGCCTACCACATCAGTTCCGTCAGGTTGTGCCAGTTTGATTTGGCTAATTCCCGGTCTCAAGGTACCATACGCACCGATCACAGCTGACCACATCAAGTTACTGGGAGGACTAGTGGGCGGTGCCAAGCTGGCGTTGGACTCGTCAATCACTTGTGACGGTCTCAGGGCCTGCAGTTTGTTGTTGATCAGGAGTGTTTGATATGCCCAAGGCGTGATCACCTGGCGTGTGCCCAGCAAGAGATCGTTGTCCATCACAGCGTCACTGGCATAGCCCTCGGAATCAAACACACTCATGATGATGCGTTCTACCACGCCCAGTTTTTTGACCTTGGCCGGCGATGATATCCAAATGGGCAAGGTAAATGTCAATGTGGCAATGTCTATGGGGTTTTCGGTACCTTGTGGTATGGCTCGTCCACTCCACTGTACTGATTCTAATTCTACTACACTGAGGCTGGTCCAGTCAATGAAATTGTCAGTGCTCTGTATTTCTAAACTGGGATTGAACAGCACCAGGATCTGTTCTAGCAACTGCATTTTTTGATTGGTGTTAGAAGTCCAGATGTCCAATTTGAGTGTGAGCTTGTAGGGCACGGGCATGAGGCGTTCGATAGTGAAAGCATTGCCCTGTGTGGTTTCATAGCTGTCAGTGGCTTCGTCGTAGGTGCGTTGACGCACATTGATCTTGCTCACATGATATGGCTCTTGCATTCTGGGTCGATCATAGTCCAGGCTAGAGATGTAAAATGTCATTAATGGCGTGCTGGGCATGGCACTGGCTGAGTTCTGCTGTATAATGGTCTGGGCTTGACGACTGGCATCACCGTAACGCACAGGCACACGAATTAGCGCATGATTGGTGCCTTCTTCGTTGCGTCCGTACTCCACTTGAAAGTTTGAAAAAATTCTAGTGAACTGCAGCAAGAAGCGGCGTATTTGGTCATCATAAAAAAAGGTAGGTGTACTCATGTTTAACCGCCGTTGTCTGCCGTGGGTTTGAGAATGTCGCTGAGGCTCTGTCTGCTGGGGATAGCACCTCGATCTGTGGTCTGTACTGTGGCTGTGTTGTTGACAAATCCAGCTCTCAGTGTTTCGGCATTGGACTCAAACACTAGGCCAGTACGCACGCTGTCTTCAATCTTGGTCCAGGCACGACCATTGTATCTAAACAGTCGATTGGGAAAGTAGTCCAAGCGTAGTGCATAGTCACCAATGGCAGGGTGCAGGGGAAAACTGGTACCTGGAGTCACAGGCAAACCATTGGGTGCAATGCCATCCCCGGTCAAGTAGCCCATGGTGTAGCCGTCGGAGCTAGGCGTTAGTCCTTGACCTCCATCGGTACCATCCACTGTGGGTGCAGTTTGGTCCGCTGACAAGCCTGCTGAAGCCGGTTGCCCGTCTGGATAAGTGGGCAAGATGTAGAACTTTACTGTGTCGTAGCCCGACTTGGGTACTTCAATTTGAGCCTGTGTGAGTATGGCATCGTTGATTTCTAGATCACGATTGCGAGTGGATGTTTTGTCCGCAATGGTATCGGGTGTTTTTTCTGCCCAGTATTCAGGATCACCAATGTCCACACCCGGGGGAACATTTTTTGTGGCTGTGTAAAACTTGTCACCGTTGTTGACCACTGTGCCAGCAGGATAAAAATTGCCCGGATCCCAGATGTTGTTGGGCTCAAACGGTCGGTCAGTGATGTCATTGTACTCTTGTGCATTGACCATGGGTGTGGCCTTCACACGCCACAGGTGCGGCAACCAGGTCTGGCTGAATCCTTCGCTGGCAAACGACGCATCCTGGATCACATAGTATCTGGGCAGGGCTTTCACAATGCCCTGAGCATTGAGTGGATGATAGTCTCGGAGATTGGGCACTTCCAGCACATCGCCTGACATGAGCTTGCGACCAAAGGTGTCGATCATGTCATTGTAGTGAAATGTAATAAACAAGGTGTCGTTGTTCAAAAACAAACCAAACTGGCTGAGGTCAAAGTCAATGTCTTGGGTGCGATATACACCACGCATGACATACACATTGGGATCGTATGATCGATCTCGATTCTCCAACAGCAACAGGTCTTCGATAAACAGGGGATTTTTGGTATCATATACCGGCAAGGTAGCATCGGCATCGCCCACATCGCCGGTGTTGGGACCTAGATATTTGTGACAGTAGATGTCCAGCCCGCCCACAGTGAATTGCTCGCTGATGGTGCGGTCAAAAAACTGGTAGTCATTGGTGCGGTTTGGCCGCCACATGCTGAGTCTAGGCACTACGCTCTCCCAAAATCTGGTGAAAAATCATACAGTATTTATGGGATTTTTCAGTGTTGTTTTTAAACAACATGCTCTAAGTTGACACCATTTTGTCAAAGTGTTATAATTACAGCATTGAAACAGGAGATCATGTGAAAACTGCTGCTCGAGTCATTAAACCGCTTAACCCACGCTCACCCGATACCAACATCATGGGCGGTGAGCCCACTTGGCGTACCCAACCCGAACAGGATAGAACCAGTCGCATGACCCAGGCCTTTTCCTGGTACAACTATTTCTACGGCAAAAAAGACGCTAGGGACATGATTGTGGCCTACTTGGAACTGCACGACCGTCGAGATCAGGTTCGTGCTCTGCGTGGAGTACCAGATTCGGCCATACGACTTACCACTGCTTGGTTGTGCCGCATGAGCATGATGGGCTTGGAACTCACAGACTCTGAACAAATCCGCTTGGACAACTACATTGAAGAAATCCTGAGTTCGTCTGAAAAAGAAACTGTGGCCGACACAGTGGATGTTGCACCAGCTCGTCCCAACATACAGGATCGCTTGAGAGAAAAAGTGTCGGAATGTGCAGGCGAAATCGACGGCTTGTTTGACGACTTTGTGGTCAACGGTGCCAAGATGACTGCAGACTACAAACCCATTGCTGTGATTCGTGGCAAGAATGTGGTACCACAAATGGTGAACGATCTAGCTGAAATTTGGCGAGCCAGACTGGCCTACTACGAAACTGTGATCGAAGGCCGTGATGCACAGTTAGTGGAAGCCTACAGCAATTTTACAAAAATTCAACTGCGCAATGTGATCAAGTTCTGCGAAGCTGTGATCAACGACTGCGGTGCATACGTGCAGATCAAGAAAGTGGAACGCAAACCGCGCAAGGTCAAGGCAATTCCGCCTGAGAAACGTGCAGCCCGGTTCAAAACTCAAGCAGAGTTTGCAGAACTCAAGCTCAAAGGGTTGCCAGCTTCTAACTTGGTGGACAAGACCGAAGCCTGGTTGTATGACACCCACAAGCGCAAACTGATCCATGTGGTAGCTGATTCGCATGTGGGATCGTTTACCATCAAAGGCAACAGCATCATTGGATTCAGCACAGTGGAAACCCAGCAAAAAACTGTTCGCAAACCCGCAGACACACTCCGAGCCATGAGTGCAGCCGGCAAGCCAGCAGCCAGGAAAATATTCCGAGAGCTCACTACCACAGAAACAGCGTTTAATGGGCGTGGTACTGACAACTTGATCATACTGCGGGTCTGGTAAATACAAGGACTGGAGTACCTAATGTCCGAAAATTCTCTTGAAACACTGAAGCAAAATCTCATCGAGTATGTGCGCCTGACCTTGGGCGATGGCATGATCGATGTTGAGCTGGACCCTGCACACTACGAAGCAGCATACCAACGCACCATTGGCACTTATCGCCAGCGAGCACAGGCTGCCTATGAAGAAAGTTACACCTTCATGGAACTGGTCAAGGATGTGAACATCTATACCCTGCCCCAGGAAGTGATTCAAGTGCGCCAAATCTTTCGCAGAACATTTGGCGACAGCCAAGGTCCGTTTGCCAGCAATTTTGACCCGTTTAGCCAGGCCAGTTTAAATGTGTATCTCATGAATTTCAACGTGGCCGGGGGCTTGGCCACATATGACTTTTACAGCCAGTATGTGGAACTGGCAGGCCGCATGTTTGGTGCCTACATCAACTATACCTGGAATCCAGTGACCAAGAAACTGCAGATTGTGCGTGATCCCAAGGGCACCGGAGAAAATGTTCTACTATGGACCTACAATCTCAAACCCGAGTTCAACCTGTTGCAGGACTTTCAAATCAGCCAGTGGATTCGTGACTACATGGTGGCTTCGTGCAAAATGATGATTGGCGAAGCTCGTGAGAAGTACCAGCAAATTGCAGGACCTCAAGGTGGGTCTTCGTTAAACGGCACAGCTATGAAAAGCGAAGCACAAACTCAAATAGATGCTTTACTATTGCAGTTGGTCAACTACATGGACGGCAGTCAGCCACTTTCTTTCGTTATTGGCTGATTGTCTTGTAATTTCTGTCCAAACAGCTTGAAAAATGCTGGACTACGATAAGTATTATAATAATAACAAAGGAGGCTGCTATGCCCGTGAGAATCGAAGGCGCCATTGACATTGGCGGCAATATTTTTATCACCAGCGAATTGCAAGTGTCTGGTGCATCATCTTTCAATCGTGTTGCAGGTGACCGTGTGTATGTCTGGACTGGCTCGGGTTCTATTGTTTTGCCCATGTCGGGTACAGTGAGCTATTTGATAGCAGCCGGCGGCGGTGCTGGTGCACGAAATGCCAATAGTGACAATTATGCCGGCGGCGGTGCTGGTGGTTTGATCATCGGCAGTTTTGTAGCTCAACCCAATCAACTGTACACTATCACAACAGGTGCTGGTGCGATTATGACCTATGATCAGCGGGACGCCACCGGTGGCAATAGCGCCATTTCGGGCGGCAGCGTGAACTTGGTAGCCCTAGGCGGTGGTTCAGCGTCGTCCAAGGTTTCTCGAGGTCAAGGTTCTCACACAAGTCCTCAGTCAGCTGGCGGCTCGGGTGCTGGTAACACCGGCGGCGAACCCGGTCCTGGTTCTCCTGGACTGCAACCTGGATCAGCTTCGGGCGGGTACGGCAATGCCGGCGGACTTGGATACGCAGCAGGTCTTTATCAATATTTTCACCCAATTGGTGGCGGCGGCGGCGGTGGCGCCGGTACTGCTGGTACTAATGCAACCAGACCCTCAACGTTCAATGTCACTGGGGGCAATGGTGGGGATGGTATCTCCAGCGACATTACCGGAATATCAATATACTATTGTGGCGGCGGGTTTGGTGCCGGATCTACTAACAATGGTACAAACGGATTGGGCGGCGGCCCAAGCAGCTACGGTGGTGGTGGCGGAAAAGATCAAAACGGTGGTGCTGGCATCGTAATCCTGCGTTTTGGGTTCATGTAATCCACCGTTTCCGCACAATTAATTTGACAGATCTGTTATACTTGATGTATGGCAGATTTAATGATAGACATAGAAGGTTTGGGCACTGGTCCGGATACCACAATCTTGACCATTGCTGCTCAAAGTTTTGATCCCCTGGGCACTGGTTGGTATGATCGACATTATTATGCTCGTGTTACCCTGGAAAGTCAGTCCGATCGCAGCATACAACAAAGCACCATAGACTGGTGGGCCACGCAACCCCCGGCCGCTCGCGAAGAAGCATTTGGCGAAACTGATCGAATTCCTCTGGATCAAGCCCTGGATCAACTGCATCAAATTGCCTGGCAGAGCAACAGAATTTGGATGAACGGTCCCACATACGATGCCAACATCCTGGAGCATGCCTACAAAAGTTACAGCAAACCCTTGCCCTGGCAATTCTATAAAATCCGCGATGCCAGAACAGTGTACAGCCTGTGGCCCGACTTGCCCCGCCCGCCCACCAGTCACCATGCCTTGGAAGATTGCCGCAGACAAATCGAACTGCTACAACAAACACTTGAGCATTTAAACATAAAGGAACTGAGATGATCATTGGACTGGTGGGCTTGATCGGCGCCGGCAAAGACACTGCTGCTGACTATTTGGTAAACCTACATGAATTTCGTCGTGAAAGTTTTGCTGCCACTCTCAAAGACGCTGTGGCTGCTGTGTTTGGCTGGGACAGAATCATGCTGGAAGGGCGTACCAAGCAAGCTCGAGAGTGGCGAGAACAAGTAGATGTCTGGTGGGCCGAACGACTTGGCATGTCTGAGTTGACACCGCGTTGGGTGTTGCAGCACTGGGGAACTGAAGTGTGCCGTAGAGCGTTTCATGACGATGTCTGGATTGCCAGCCTGGAAAACCGACTGCGCCAGAGCCGTGATAACATAGTGATCTCGGACTGCAGATTTCCCAATGAAATAGGTGCTATCAAACGAGCCGGGGGCCGGGTGGTGCGTATTGTGCGTGGTGTTGAACCCGAGTGGTACGAACTGGCTCAAGCAGCAAATGCCGGACCCAGTCATGTGGACTGGAGTCGCAGCAGAGACAAGCTCATGCACCTAAACATACATGCATCTGAAACTGCCTGGATTGGCACTGATTTTGATGCTGTGCTGGACAACAACGGAACACTGGATCAGCTGTACCAACAGGTACAGCACTTGATCACGGCCTAGGCATCAGCTGACAAGTCTCCTGGGCGCCAAGGCAGTTCGCTCTTGGCAATGTCCACGGTGCAGTTCAAGCACACAGTTCGCAGGTTGCGATGATCACTGTTGTGTAAGTTGCCATCAATGTGGTACACTATCAGCTGAGCTGCCCACAATGACTTGAACCCACAGCGGTCACACACAGTTTTTTTCTTGTAGCCGGCTTTTTGCCACCGTGGCACAGGTGCCGGAAGTCGCTTGTTTTTTCTTATGCAACGATCACACAAACGACGGTATTGTGTTTTTTCGTCGCGATGATAGGCTATTGCTCTGGGTCTTTGGTTGCAAACTGCGCAGAGTGGCCTAGTCATACGGTTATTTAGCATGCGTTTACAAGAAAACCTACTGGGTAGGGCACGGATAAAACCATTTTTTTCAGTTGATAGCTAAATATTAACATGAAGTTCTTAGGAGAATCACAATGGCATTAGCTAGTCCCGGCGTAGAAGTCACTATTGTTGACGAGAGTCAATACATTCCTGCTGCAACCAATTCAGTACCTTATATTTTGTTGGCCACAGCACAAAACAAGGCCAGCGCCGCTGGTGTTGGTGTAGCACCTGGCACCTTGGCTGCCAACGCCAACCGTGTGTATTTGATGACCAGTCAGCGAGATCTGGCTGCCACATTTGGCAATCCGTTCTTTTACAAGACCACAGCTGGTACACCTATCAATGGCTACGAGCTCAACGAATATGGTTTGTTGGCTGCTTACAGCGCCTTGGGCGCCAGCAACCGTGTGTATGTTCAGCGTGTGGACATTGACCTTACCGAACTCACAGCCAGCCTGAGTCGACCCATGGGCAATCCTGCTGCCAACACCTACTGGTTGGACACTGCTAATACTGCCTGGGGCATGTTTGAGTGGAATCAAACCACTGGTCAGTTTACTAATAAAACTCCTATTGCAATTGAACTGTCTTCCCAGCTTGAAACAGGCACAACCGTGCCACTACAAAGTCTGGGCAACATTGGCAACTATGCTGTGGTTACAGTAACTGATGTTACTACCTACAACCCCATGTACTACAAGCGCGGTGGTCCTACTAGCACACAAACCAGCTCTGCTGAATTGGCTGATCTCTACAATACTTGGGTGTTGGTTGGTAGTGCTGACTGGAAAACAGCTTGGCCCTCAGTGTCCGGTACATTGGCTCCCAGCACTCTTACAGCAGCTAATACCATCACCATCAACGGTGCTACCGTTACAGTACCTGCTGCACCCAACAACACAGTGGCCGGTTTGAGCAATGCTATCAACACTGCTGCCATTACTGGTGTTTATTCCGGTTACATTGGTGGCAAACTTTATATCTATTCCACAGTCTCGGTTGCAATCAACGATGGCACAGGAACTCCTCTTTCTGTGTTGGGAATTGCTGCTGGCACCTACTCTGCACCAACCTATTTGGCAGCAGCCAGCTATCAAGCTCCGCGTTGGAGATCAACGGATGTGACTCCTGCTCCTACAGGTTCTGTGTGGCAAAAAACAAACAATGTGAATCTTGGCATGAATATTGTGATCAAGAAATGGAACGCTGCACTGGGTACATTTGTTCAACAGGCGTGTCCAGTGTATCCCAAAGATTATGACGCTTTGTACGGTATGGATCCCACAGGCGGCGGCCAAAATATTCCAGCTGGCACATTGTTCTGTTATAGTGATGTTTATAACGATGGTACTAGTACAGCTGAAATTCTCGAAAGACTGGTTGCGGGTGACACAGTAGTTACTGGTAATACCAACACACCTGGTCCGTTTGTTAATGGTAACAATTTTACCTTGGGCTATACTAGTGCTGGTTCTTCTTCTGTAACCTCGTTAACAGTTACGATTCAAGGTACTACTGCTGTGGATTTTGTTACAGCAGTTAGTGCCGCTGGCGTTCCTGATTATGTTCAGTGCTCGATTAATAGTGCCGGCGCTATTGTGTTTACTCACACACAAGGCGGAAATATTTCACTCATAGCCAAAGATAACGGAATTGCACCAATTAACGCAGCTGGTTTTTATGATTCAGTTGTGGGTTGTCGCCCACTAAATGGTAACCCTGCTCGAGCGTTAGTGTTGAGCAACTTTGTTAATGCACCCAGTTTCACATACACTGCCAGCGCAGATGCACCAGATCGCAATCCCGACGATGGTCGCTTGTGGTACTATTCTGCTGTGGATCAAGCGGATATCATGATTCAGGACAACGGTTCTTGGCAAGGTTATCAAAATGTAACCAATGATGTGCGTGGTTACGACTTGACTGTGACCAATGCCACAGGCCCGATTATTTCTGCCACACCTCCCTTACA
>Ga0209085_1001568_pt1 | contig 13943 bp, 9 predicted proteins | sample C_131016_EF_Meta_FD_187310 | JGI IMG/M metagenome (GOLD analysis project Ga0209085, IMG submission 187310) | Freshwater microbial communities from Lake Croche, Canada to study carbon cycling - C_131016_EF_MetaG (SPAdes) (version 2) | ecosystem: Environmental > Aquatic > Freshwater > Lake | place...
ACCGGCTCTCCCGTCGTTACGACCTCCGCTTAGGGTCGATGCGCCACGCGGTAGGCTGGCACACGTGGTGACCCGACTTTCTCAGCTGTTCGTGCGTACCTTGCGCGAGGACCCGTCCGACGCGGAAGTGGCATCGCACCGACTCCTCGTGCGCGCCGGGTATATCCGTCGCCAGGCTCCCGGAATCTTCGCGTGGTTGCCCCTGGGGCTTCGCGTTCGGCGCAAGGTCGAGCAGGTCATTCACGACGAGATGGAACGCGCCGGAGCACAACACGTCCACTTTCCCGCGCTTCTTCCGCGTGAGCCGTACGAAGTCACCGGCCGCTGGACCGAATATGGTGACGGGATTTTCCGCCTGAAGGATCGCAAGGACGCCGATTATTTACTCGCGCCGACTCACGAAGAGGTGTTCACTCTTTTGGTGAAGGACCTATACAACTCGTACAAGGACCTTCCGCTCACGATTTATCAAATCCAGGACAAGTACCGCGACGAGGCTCGCCCTCGCGCCGGACTCTTGCGTGGTCGCGAATTTTCGATGAAGGATGCCTATTCGTTCGACTACACCGACGAGGGGCTGAACACGTCGTACCAGTCGCAGCGCGACGCGTATGAGCGAATCTTTAAGCGCCTCGGGCTTGATTACGTGATTGTGTCGGCAGACGCCGGAGCGATGGGTGGAAGCAAGTCGGAGGAATTCCTGCACCCGACGCCGATTGGCGAGGACACGTTTGTCCAGAGCGCTGGCGGTTACGCCGCGAACGTCGAGGCCTATCGGACGCCTGTCCCAGAGAAGATTGCGATCGAGGGTCAGCCCGCCGCGACGGTTTTTGATTCACCGAACACCCCAACAATCGAGACCCTCGTTGCCCTCGCGAACGATAAGCACGCGCGCGCCGATCGCCCGTGGAACGCGGCGGATACTTTGAAGAACGTTGTGTTGGCGTTGACGAACCTCGATGGAACCCGCGATCTCGTTGCCGTTGGACTGCCGGGCGACCGCGAGGTCGACATGAAGCGCGCCGAGGCCACGTTTGCCCCCGCTACCGTCGAAGCGGCAACCGATGCGGATTTCGCAAGGAACAAGGCTCTCGTCAAGGGGTACATCGGCCCCTGGTCAGCCACCGGAGCGGTTCTCGGAAAAGCCGGAACGTCCAAGGTCCGTTTCCTGATCGACCCTCGCGTTGTTGACGGAACCGCCTGGGTGACGGGTGCAAACGAAGACCAGAAGCACGTGTTCAACCTCGTTGCGGGTCGTGATTTCACCGCCGACGGAGTTGCCGACATCGCCGAGGTCCGCGACGGCGACCTTGCACCGGACGGATCAGGTCCGATTCATTCCGCGCGCGGCATGGAGATCGGTCACGTGTTCCAGCTCGGTCGAAAATACGCCGAAGCCCTTGACCTCAAAGTCCTGGACGAGAACGGCAAACTCGTCACCGTCACGATGGGCTCATACGGGATCGGAGTCACTCGAATCCTCGCGGTCATCGCCGAAACGAACAACGACGACCGCGGACTCATCTGGCCGATTGAGGTCGCGCCGTACCACGTTCACGTGGTCGCGACCGGTAAAGACGACGATGCGCTGACGCTCGCCGAAGGAATCGCCGCGGAATTCGAAACCGCCGGATTCGAGACGCTGCTGGACGACCGCCCCAAGGTTTCGCCCGGCGTCAAGTTCGGTGACGCCGAACTGATTGGTGTCCCGTTCATCGTCATCGCGGGTCGCGGTGCTGCCGACGGCGTCGTGGAGGTCTGGGACCGCCGTTCGGGCGAACGCAACGAAATCCCCGCGACCGAAGCCCTCGAGTGGCTCCGCCGCAACATCGTGCGGTAAGTTAGGGCAGAACTGAATAGGGGGTGCGCACATGCACATCGATATCAAGCAACTGCGTGACGTTGAGGTCGAAAAAGAGATTCCGTTCGAGGAACTCGCCACCATTGTCGAAGACGCCGTCGTCCGCGCCTACATCAAGCACATCACCCCGATTCCGAACGACATCGACGCGAAACCGACCGCGGTCAAATTGGAAGACGAACTCGGCCGTCCTCGCGCCCGCGTCAGCCTCGACCGCAAGTCGGGGGACATCACGATTTTTGCGCCTGTTTACAACGACGAGAACGAGCGCACGGGCGAAGAGGTCGTCGACACCTCCGATTTTGGCTACATCGCGGTCGCCGAGGCCAAGCGCGTCTTGTTCCAGAGCATCCGCGCACTCGACGACGAAAAAATCATGGGGGAGTTCAGCCACAAGAAGGGCGACCTCATCTCGGGTGTCATTCAACAGTCGTCGAACGCCAAGATGATTCACGTCCTCATCGGCAAGAATCTCGAAGCCGTCATGCCGTCGCCCGAGCAGGTCGCGGGCGAGGATTACACCCACGGCAAGCGCATCCGTGTCGTCATCACCGACGTCAAGAAGGGGATGAAGGGGCCGTCGATCACCGTCAGCCGCCATCACCCCGACCTCGTCCGTCGACTGTTCGAGCTCGAGGTTCCCGAGATCGGTCAGGGACTCGTCAAGGTTGCGGCAATCTCGCGTCACCAGGGTCACCGCACCAAGATCGCGGTCTTCTCGACCGAGCCCGGCTTCAACGCCAAGGGTGCGTTCATCGGTGAACTCGGCGCGCGCGTTCGCAACGTGTCGAAGGAACTGGGTGACGAAAAGATCGACATCGTCGACTACTCGCCCGATATCGCCGAATTTGTCGCCCACGCACTGAGCCCCGCGAAAGTCACGAAGGCCGTGTTGGTCGACGCGAGCATCAACGCCGTTCGCGCGTTTGTCCCCGAGTACCAGTTGTCGCTGGCGATCGGAAAAGACGGGCAGAACGCCCGACTCGCGGCGATGCTGACCCGCGCCAAGATCGATGTCAAGAGTGACACCCTCATGGACGAGTTGTCCTAACGACAGGCTAGAATGAATCCTGTCAGAACCTGTATCGGTTGTCGCCTGCGCGATGAACGAGACCTTCTCACGAGGGTTGTGCTGGCCGGAAACACGGTTGTGGTCGATTCGTCGGCAACGGCCCCCGGACGCGGCGCATGGGTCCACCCGACAGCGGAATGTGTGAACAACGCAATTTCGCGGGGCGGTCTCTCTCGGTCTTTTCGTCGCTCCGGGCCTTTCGATTCAGACGGGCTTCGCGCCCACTTCATCACAGAAAAGGTTAAAGGCTGATGGACCACTAATGAGCGGCTCGAAATGAGTTCCGTAACGCAGTAGTGGCGTGCCCTGTTCGGGGTATGCCTCGGACAGGAGAATTGTGGCTGGAAAACCACGCGTGCACGAGATTGCCGCTGAATTCGGCATCGAAAGCAAGCAGGTCATCGAGAAGCTGGGTACGCTCGGCGAGTTCGTCAAGTCGTCGTCGTCGACGATCGAACCGCCCGTCGCCCGCAAGCTTCGTGACGCCTTCCTGGCGGATGGCCTGAAGAAACAGGACGCGGCCCCTGCGGCCCCCGTTAAGAAAGCGCCTGCTCGTTCTCGGACGAGCGCGAACGTTGATCTTCCCGACATCCCTTCGGCGGATGAGGCGGCAAAGGCAGCGGCGTCTCCCCCCGCCGCAGCGCCGACGACTCCGACCGATGGTGATTCGGCCGCTCCAAGCACCATGCCCCGTCCTCGCGGCAACAACCCGTTCATGCCCGCACCCGCGATGCCGCGTCCGATTCGCCCCGCGGGCAACAATCCGTTCATGCCTCGACAGGGCGCACCTCGTCCCGGCTCGGCAGCGGCGGACGGACCCGTCGAACGTTCGGGTCGCTCGAACGCTCCGTTCCAACAGCGCACGGGTGGCGCAGGGCGTCCTCCCGGTAGCCAGGGCGGTTTCCGTCCGGCTGGTGCTGGTGCTGCTCCGGGTAGCCCCGGTGGTGGCCCGAGCCGACCAGGTGGCGGCCCCGGCGGTCGCGGTCGTGGTGGCAACACCGCCGGTGCGTTCGGGCGCGGTGGCGGAAAGTCCAAGGCGCGAAAGTCCAAGCGCACGAAGCGCCAAGAGTTTGAGATGCGTGAGGCCCCGAGCCTCGGCGGCGTCAAGATCCCCCGCGGTGACGGCTCGACCGTCATTCGCCTTCGTCAGGGGTCGTCGATTAACGACTTCGCCGACAAGATCGAAACAATGTCGGGCTTCCCGGTTCCACCCGGGAACCTCGTGACCGTCCTCTTCCAACTCGGCGAGATGGCGACGGCGACCGAGTCGCTCGACGCCGGAACGTTCGAGGTTCTCGGTGCAGAACTCGGCTACAAGATCGAAATCGTGAGTCCCGAGGACGAGGACAAGGAAATTCTCGACTCGTTCAACATCGACCTTGACGCCGAAGAAGACGAAGACGACCTCGTCATCCGTCCTCCGGTTGTCACCGTCATGGGACACGTCGACCACGGTAAGACCCGACTTCTCGATGCGATTCGTCGCGCCGATGTCGCTGCGGGCGAAGCCGGCGGAATCACCCAGGCCATCGGTGCCTACCAGGTCTGGACCGAGCACGAAGGCATCGAACGTGCCATCACCTTCATCGACACCCCCGGCCACGAGGCGTTCACCGCCATGCGTGCTCGTGGTGCTCAGGTCACCGACATCGCAATCCTCGTGGTCGCAGCGGACGACGGAATCATGCCTCAGACGATCGAGGCGTTGAACCACGCTCAGGCGGCGAACGTTCCGATTGTGGTCGCGGTCAACAAGATTGATAAGGAAGGCGCAAACCCCGCAAAGGTTCGCCAGCAGTTGACCGAGTACGGACTCGTGACCGAGGAATACGGCGGAAACACGATCTTTGTTGACGTCTCGGCACTCAAGGGCGACGGTGTCACCGAACTTCTCGACGCCGTCCTGCTCACCGCCGACGCTGGTCTCGACCTCGTTGCCAACCCGAACAAGGACGCGCGCGGTATCGCGATCGAAGCGAAACTCGACAAGGGGCGTGGGGCCGTTGCGACGGTCCTCATCCAGTCGGGAACGTTGCGCGTCGGAGACGCCATCGTTGCGGGAACCGCCTACGGTCGTGTTCGCGCCATGGTCGACGAGCACGGCGACAAGATCGACGAGGCCTACCCGTCTCGTCCGGTTCAGGTTCAGGGCCTGTCGAGTGTCCCGCGCGCTGGTGACTCGTTCATCGTGACCGACGACGACCGCACCGCTCGTCAGATCGCCGAAAAGCGTGAAGCCGCCGAGCGTAATGCTCTGCTGGCCAAGGCTCGCAAGCGCATCTCGCTCGAGGACTTCTCGAAGGCTCTCGAAGACGGCAAGGTCCAGGCGCTCAACCTCATCCTCAAGGGTGACGTGTCGGGTGCGGTCGAAGCGCTCGAAGAGTCCCTGCTCAAGATCGAGGTCGACGATTCGGTCACGCTGCGCATTATTCACCGCGGTGTCGGTGCGATCACCGAAAGCGACATCAATCTCGCGACCATCGACAACGCGATCGTCGTCGGATTCAACGTTCGACCCGACACGAAGGCGCGCGAGCGTGCACAGCGTGAAGGCGTCGACGTTCGGTTCTACAACGTCATCTACAACGCGATCGACGAAATCGAACAGTCGCTCAAGGGAATGCTCAAGCCGGAATTCGAAGAGGTCCAAAGTGGCGTCGCCGAAATCCGCGAGGTCTTCCGTTCGAGCAAGTTCGGAAACGTCGCCGGTTGTATCGTGCGCTCGGGAACGATCACGCGAAACTCGAAGGCGCGTGTCATTCGCGAGGGTGTCGTCATCGCCGATGGGCTCGCTATCGAGTCGCTCAAGCGATTCAAGGACGACGTGACCGAGGTCAAGACCGACTTCGAGTGTGGAATCGGCCTTGGCAAGTACAACGACATTCAGATCGGTGACGAGATCGAAACGATCGAAATGAAGGAGAAGGAGCGGGTCTAATGTCTGCTCCCGACCGCGCACGCAAGATGGCGGAACGCATCAAGGAAATTGTTGCGCGCCGCCTCGAGAAGGGTCTTCGTGACGACCGACTCGGTTTCGTCACGATTACCGACGTTCGCGTCACGGGTGACCTTCAACACGCGACGATTTTCTTCACGGTTTACGGAACCGACGAGGAACGTCAGAACTCGTGGGACGCGCTGAAGTCGGCGACCGGGATGATGCGATCAGAGGTTGGTCGCAACATCACCGCACGACTGACGCCGTCGCTCGAATTCATCCTCGATGCGCTGCCCGAAACCTCGGCCCACATCGAAGACCTTCTGGCGCAGGCGAATCAGCGGGACATCGAGGTCGCGAAAGAAGCGCAGGGCAAGGAATTCGCCGGCGACGCCGACCCTTACGTCAAGCCGCACGAGGATGACGACGAGGAATAACGACCGCGAACGTGCCGCGATGGTGATCGTGGCGCGATGGTTCCGTCGTTCCGCGCGGTCGTTGCCGTGGCGTGAATCGGGAACGACTCCGTGGGGAGTCCTGTTGTCGGAAATCATGGCCCAGCAAACACCCGTCGCCAGGGTCGCCCCGATGTGGACTGACTGGATCGAACGCTGGCCGACTCCGGAGGCTCTTGCTGCCGCCTCGCCCGCCGACATCGTTCGAGCGTGGGGGAAACTGGGTTACCCGCGCCGGGCGCTCAACCTTCACGCAGCCGCGACCCGAATTCGCGACGAGTTCGGGGGAACCGTCCCCAGCGACGTTGATGCGCTCGAATCCCTCCCCGGAATCGGGTCGTACACCGCACGGGCAGTGGCCGCTTTCGCTTTCGGTTTGCGCGTTCCCGTCGTCGACACCAACATTCGCCGAGTCCTTGCGCGTGCAGCACTCGGCATCGCCGAACCCGAGCCCCCTCGAACGCGAGCCGACATGGACCTCATGGAATCGGTGCTGCCAGCTGACCCCGCCGAATCGGTTGCGGTCAACGCGGGGGTGATGGAACTCGGCGCTGTTTTCTGTACGGCCCGGACTCCGAACTGCGGTGAATGTCCAATCGCGGAACAGTGCGCGTGGGCCCTCGCTGGTTTCCCCGCCAACGCGGGACGCACACGAACACCTCAGGCGAAATACGAGGGGAGTGTCCGTCAGGCGCGCGGCGCCATCCTTGCTCTCGCTCGGGACAACAAGCAGGTCACCGCGGCCGACATCGCGAACGCCGTTCCCGACAACGCGAAACGGGACCTCGCGCTCGAAGGATTGTTGTCCGACGGTTTACTGGTGAACGATCGGACGGGTTACGCCCTACCCCGTGCCTAACGTCCGACTTTCCGCCAATATTCGTCGACGGTACGCTGAATCCGTGAAGAAAATTTTTGGACTCGCGGTCATCCTTTTCTCGTTGTGGACTCCGTCCGTGGCGTTGGCATCCGTTGACAACTTCACGTTCGACAGCTTTGACGGTGTCTACGACCTCTCGCGGGACGCGGCGGGGCATTCCGTTCTGAACGTTGACGAGGTCCTCGTCGCGCGATTCCCGGATTTCGACCAGAATCGCGGAATCAAGCGCGCGATTCCCGACACATATCTGGGCACACCTCTCGACATCGAGGTCGTGAGTGTCACCGACGAGACCGGTGCGGACCGCGACTTCACGACCGAATCCGACGGCGAGTTCACCACGGTGACGATTGCCGTGCCCGAAGGCGAATTTGTTCACGGTGTGCAAACGTACGACATCAAATACGTCGCCCACAACGTGATCCTCGACGAGCACCCCAATCGCCCCCAAGAGTTCTATTGGGACATCAACGGTGACGGTTGGCGGCAACCGTTCGATCGTGTGTCGGCCGAATTCCGTTTCGACCCCGCAATCTCCGGCGCTTTCACGGGCCAGGCTGCGTGTTACGCGGGTCGTTCGGGGTCCTCATCCAAGTGCGAACAATTGGACCGTTCCAACGACGGCGTTGTCGCCTCGCAGACTGGACTGGATGCCAAGCAGACCCTCACGGTGGCGGTGCAATTCCAGGCCGGAACCTTCGTGGCGCGGGACCCTTCCTATTGGGCCTCCGGCTGGTGGCCTCTTCACCTCGGGTCGGTCATCGGGCTCAGTGCGCTTTTCGCCATCATTCTCTTCCGAACACTCACGGTCGCACGTGACGGCAAGGGCCGGCCGACAATCATCGCCGAGTACGGACCGCCGCCCGGAATCTCGCCGTACACGGCGTCGGCGCTTCTGGCCAAACCGCAGCGCGTCTTCGCTGCGGCGGTGGTCGACTTGGCCGTTCGCAAGGTCATCGTGATCGAAGAGTTCGACCCGCCAGGGTTCGGCCGGCAAGCGTGGGCGGTGCGCCTCATCGCCAAGCCGTCCGCTGCCGACCGGGAGTTCGTCACCGCGCTGTTCGGTGAGGGCGCACAACTCGAGGCGCGCGCCACGGTGTCGAAACCGTCGTCGAGCATGACGAGCCGCGTCCTGGGAGTCGCAACTCGGGCGACCAAGGGGCTGATCTCAGACGGCCTTCGTCGGACGCCACCGAACAGTGCCATGTTCGTGTTGTTGTCGATTGCGGCCACCATTGCCGTCGAATTTTCCAGCGTTAGTCTGCTGTCCGATTCGCGCGGTGGCATCGTCAGCGTCATCACTCTGTTCGGCGGATTCATCGTTGGTGCGGCAAGCCTCCTCTTGTGCCGGCGTGCGCCCCTGACTGACAAGGGTGCCGAAGTTCGCGACCATGTCGCGGGACTCGACCTCTACATCCGAGTCGCCGAGGCCGATCGCCTGCGTGTTCTGCAGTCTCCGCAGGGCGCGTTGCGGACGCCGGTCGACACGACCGACAAGCGGGCGGTGCTCAACCTGTACGAACTCGTGTTGCCGTGGGCGATCCTGTTGGGGCGCGAAAAGGACTGGTCGCGCGTCCTCGAAATCGCGTACGAGGGGGATTCACCGAACTGGTACCTCGGCACGGTGCCGTTCAGCGCCGGATCGTTCGGCAGCTCGCTCTCGGCGTTCTCTGCTTCCGCATCCGCTTCCTCCGCGGGAGGCTCGGACGGTGGGGGTTCCGCCGGCGGTGGCGGTGGTGGCGGTGGCGGTGGCGGCGTTTAGCCTCCGCACGACAAGACCTAACCGCGCAAACCACCACCCGGCGCTAGTCAGTTAGGTCCTCGACTCAGTGGACTTCCTCACATTACGTTTTTGGAAACCGTTTGCGCAAAAAACCCACTTCTCGGAAACGAAATTGATCAAACTGGCGTATTTCGACGGCAGACCCATCTTTGGTTACCAAAAACATCGAAGGAGCCAGAAATGGTTTCCACAAACGTGGGGAACGATCGGCGAAGTTTTTGCGGGGGCTCGGACGGCGGGGGCTCCGCCGGCGATGGTGGCGCGGACGGTGGGGGTTCCGCCGGTGGTGGTGGCGGTGGTTGTGGCGGTGGCGGTGGTGGTGGCGTTTAGCCACAACACCGGGTCGTGAATTCGGAATAGCGCGGTTTCTACGCTAAAGTTAGAACAACGCCCGCCGCGGTTTCGCGAAGTTCAGGGCAACTCTTCACCCTCGAAGTTCAGGGCTTCGGCCATTTCGAGTGTGGTTCGTAATCAAGGAGACTCATGGCCCAGACCGGCCGCAGCAAGACCACCGCCACCCGCTCGAAGCGTCGTCGTCCGCTCGATGAAGAGGGAATCATCCCGATTCTCGCTCGTGCTGTCCGCGAGGTCGAGAACGCCGTCAATCGCGACGGCAAGGTGAACGGCACGAACCGCACCAAGTTCCACGCCGCGGGGTTGCTCATTCGCGAAGAAAAGCAGCGCATCGACGAGGACAAGTCGATCCCGCAAAAGGAACGCGAGGATATTAACAAGCGCCTCGACGGCCTCGCGATGATCATGGTCAAGGCTCTCGCGCGCGACCAGTCGCTCGGTGCTCTGCTGGACCCGAACGCACCGGTTTCTCAGGCGACTCAGAAACTGAAGCGCGACATGTTGCTCGCGTCAGGCGCCGAGCTCGACATCGACGACATCCTCGTCGTGGATGATTCACCCGTGGTTGCCGCTGATGCGACGAAGTCAGTTCTGCCGAATAGCGTCCGCCGGGCCGAACTGGCGAACCCGTTCCTTCCGCCCGTGTATGCGCCGAACCCTCGCGTGACCGGCCGCCTTCAGAACTGGGAACTCATCGAACCGCTGTTTCGCGCCTTCGAACAGGGCGGTCAGGCCGCCAGCATGGAACTTCCCGAGGCGAAGTCGCTCTCGACACCCGGTGACCTCGACCTCATGCGCCACCAGGCGAGGTTCGTCGAATCGGCGAAGGCCGGGCATCGAACCTATCTGCTTGCGGACGAGCCGGGACTGGGCAAGACCGCCCAGGCACTCCTCGCCGCCGAGGCGACGGGGTCGTTCCCGCTACTGGTCGTGGTCCCCAACGTCGTGAAACGAAACTGGGAAAGGGAAGTTCAACGCTGGATTCCTCACCGCGTCGCTTCGGTCATTCACGGTGACGGCGACGACCTCGACGCATTCGCCGACGTCATCATCATCAACTACGACATTCTCGATCGACACGCGGGTTGGGCGAGCCGTTTCGGCTTCGCGGGCATGGTCGTCGACGAGGCACACTTCATCAAGAACCGCGAGTCGCAGCGTTCGATGAACGTGCAGCGCATCGCGACGGCCGTCCGGGCTCGTCACGGGAACCCACTCGTTATCGCCTTGACCGGAACCCCTCTCATCAACGAGGTCGAAGACTTCCGCATGATCTGGAAATACCTTGGCTGGATCGACGACGAAAAGCCGACCACCGCGCTCATGGCGAAACTCGAGGGGCTCGACCTCACCCCAGCGGATGGTGGCTTCTTCCCCGAGGCGCGCCAGTGCGTCATCGACATGGGAATCGTCCGTCGCCGTAAGGAAGACGTCGCCAAGGACATCCCCGCGCGTCGAATCGCGGATATCCCGGTCGAATTGGACGACGAAATCGGTCGCTCGATTCGCGACAGCGAACAGGCGCTCATGAAGCGCCTCATCGAACGTTACGACCGCATTATCGCTGGTCGAGGCGACCGTCCGTCGGGTATCGACGAGGACATCGTTCGTCTCGTCGCGAATTCCGAGGTCGAAGAATCCAAGAATTCGACCGCGCAGGACAACGTCTTTGCGATGGTTCGACGAATCGGCCAAGCGAAGGCGACTCTCGCCGCCGACTACACCGTTCATCTCGCGAACAGCGTCGGCAAGGTCGTGTTCTTCGCCAAGCACATCGACGTCATGGATGCCGCCGAGGCGCACTTCGCCAAGGCCGGATTCAAGACCACATCGATTCGCGGAAGCCAGTCCGCCGACGCGCGCACCAAGGCGATCGACGATTTCATGAACGATCCCGAGGTCAAGGTAATCGTCTGTTCGCTCACGGCGGCCGGGGTGGGTATCAACCTGCAGGTCGCGTCCAACGTCGTCCTGTCAGAACTGTCGTGGACGAGTGCCGAACAAACGCAGGCCATCGACCGCGTTCACCGTATCGGCCAGGAACTGCCGGTTACCGCGTGGCGCATCATCGCCGCACAGACGATCGATTCGCGAATCGCTGATCTCATCGACTCCAAGGCGGGGCTTGCCGCTCGCGCGCTCGACGGTGACGACAGCGAACTCGAACAAAGCATGTCGGTTCAGATGGCGGCCTTGACGGCGCTGCTGACGGACGCGCTCGAACAGCGCCTCGCGATCTAGATCTGTCCGAACTGTGCGCCGCACTCGCGGCACTGGTACGCGGGGTCATCGCCACTGATCACGCATCCGCCGAGGACGATGTGTCCCTCGACTTCGGCGTGCTGCATTTCTTCACTCGGTAACCCGTAGAGGATTTCGATGGGGTTCGTCGCGGAACACGTCGGACACTCGATGTCGTCGAGGTTGTCAAACAGGGTCATGGGGGTCCTTCCGGCCAAGGTGAACATCACTCAGGCTAAAAGGCACCCCCGACACGTAATCCAGAGCCCGGCACTGTTCAATTCCGCTCTAAGGTGAGAACGTGTACGACGTCTGTGTGGTCTATCTGGTGCGAGAGCGCCGAACCTGGCGGGGTCGTCGAACCGAGGTCCTTCTGGGCGAAAAGCTGACGGGATTGGGTGTCGGCAAGCTGGTCGGTGCCGGCGGCAAAATCGAAACGGGCGAAGACGCGCGCGCGGCAGCAGTTCGCGAAGTCGCCGAAGAACTCGGTGTTGTCGTCGACGCTGCTGACCTCGAACCGATCAGTCGCATCACCTATCCGTTCGTGGACAAAGCCGAGTGGAGTCAGCGGTCCTTCGGATTCATCGCCCGCACGTGGTCGGGGACTCCGACCGCAAGCACGGAACTTGCCCCGCACTGGTTCCCGTTCGACCGAATCCCGTTCGACCGAATGTGGGCGGACGCGCGGATGTGGTTGCCGCGGGCATTAGCGGGCGAGTTCGTCGAGGCGACCTATTCGTTCCGTGCTGACGAGACGATGGTCTAGCTCACCAGACGTACAGGTCGCCGGCCTTGAACCTCGTCGGGTAATCGGTCGTGTACGCCTTTTGGCGCGGACACGTCGTGAGGACCTCTTGCATCGCAATCTTTTCGTCCGGCGTCACCCACAGGTGATACGCCTTTTTGACCGAAATCTGCCGCGCGACGTAGGTGCACTGGTATTTGCGTTGTGGCGGCAACCACCACGACGCATCCGAGTCACTCTTGCGGGCGTTCGTTGGGCCGTCGACTGCCTGCAGATTGAGGGGGTCGTTGGCCAGGGCAATCCGTAGCCCGCTGCGCAACCCTTTCGCTCCGGTCAGCCACGCGTTGTGTAACGACACGATGTGGTCGATTTGTACCGCGAGGGACGTCGTCTGTCCCCGTGTGAAGGAAATCCGTTTGCCCGTGTACTTGTCGCGGATGACCCCCCGATACACGAGGCACCCGTCGTTGCGGGTGATCGACGAGAAGTCGCGGCGCAGAATGTCGTTGCGCGTGTCACACCCGTTGCCATCAACGTCAATCCACGCATCCCCAAAGTCTTTGACGCGGTCGTATCCGCTGTCCGAGGCCATCTCGCGCACCTTCAAATGGTTGAGAGCTTTCAACGCCGAGCCCGTCTTGGCCGGCACGTCGGGTGCGGGTTCGGTTGGTGTCGGTGCGGGAGTCGAGACGATCGATCCGCCGTCCGTGGTCGGTGAGGTTGACGGCGAACTCGGCACGAATGGCCCGACAATCCACCCCAGGATCATGATGCATCCGATGCCGAAGCACCCGATGGAAGATTTCGTTGTGGCCACGTGTTTAGCGTATGCGGTAGGTGAGACGTTAGGCCCTGGACTTAAAGGTCCAAGACCTCTCCCAATGCGCCCTGCGCAAGAAGATCTAGGTTGAAGATGTAGTCAACCTGGTCGAATGCGTTCCGTAAAGGAAGGTGGGTCGGCCGCCATCCCGCGCCATCAGTAATCCAGACGAACTTCTGGCCAATTACACGAAGATTTTGGTTCAGCTCGATGTATTCACCGGCCGTTGCTTTCAATTTTGACCCTCCGCCAGAATAGAAATTCACTTCGATGAGGGTCAATTTGTTATGTGCCCAAATTGCGAAGTCAAATCGTCTTTCACCGACCCCTGTGCTGGTACTTACGCCCCAAGCCTCTTTGATCTTCTTCTCTGTTGCCTGTTCGATGAATTTGAAACCATTTTTTTTACATATTTCAGAGATGTGTTGTTTTACTGCTGCTTCCATTGCGGAACCACCGCGGTTCTTTCGCCCATTGGAGTCAACTCCGGCCTCAACGCCCAACAAGTAATCACCCAAGTTTGAAACCCTATTGGTGGTGAAAAGTTCACTCAAGCCCGACATCTTGATGAAATGAACCGCGGATTGCACCAGATCGGAGGTCGACGCGGGGATTGAGAAGTCGTACTCGCGGACCGAAACCAGAGGGTTCATTCGGTCATCGGCTATCTGAAAAATCATGCTCGATTGACCATCTCGAACAATCAATGCAGGAATAGATTGAACAATTTCCGGGTTAGCCTCGATGAGAACCCGCAAATCAGTTTCAAAATCAGTCGAACCAAGCAGCGTGTT
>Ga0209085_1001573_pt1 | contig 13919 bp, 29 predicted proteins | sample C_131016_EF_Meta_FD_187310 | JGI IMG/M metagenome (GOLD analysis project Ga0209085, IMG submission 187310) | Freshwater microbial communities from Lake Croche, Canada to study carbon cycling - C_131016_EF_MetaG (SPAdes) (version 2) | ecosystem: Environmental > Aquatic > Freshwater > Lake...
TCTCCAGGTTGCCGGCCTAGGCTCGACCCCCGAGAGCCTGCGCCGGTGCTCTGGTCTGATCGTCTCCAGGTTGCCGGCCTAGGCTCGACCCCCGAGCGTGGAAACCTACACCCCGAGCGTGGAAACGATAATCTACCCCCGAGCGTGGAAACCTATACCCCGAGCGTGGAAACCTATAACGATGCAAATAGATACCGACGAATGGCTGCCCCTAGTCGATGCCGGAAAGCTTGCCGGCCTTGAACGAACTACCGCGCTGCGCCTCGCGCGCAGTCTCGGCATCGTGCAAAACTTTTTCGGCGTCAACGTGATCCGTTTGACCGACGTGGAAACGCTGAAACAGAATCGCCGAAAGCCGGGAAACCCTAACTGGATCGAATCATGGGAGGGTGCCGCGGCCGATGGTGCAAAAGGAACGCCAGCCCGTATAGCGAAACGCGAACCCCGTACCGGGAAACGATAGAAAATTCTCGCGATACCAACTGTCCAAGCAGACCCCGATCCGAACAAACCCCGAGAAAACAAAGCAAAAAGATTTTAGGCTTGACTCACTGTTGGCCGATGCTAAATTTCATGCGTGGCCGGGAAACACCCGACCAGCGAAACGATAACCCCGAGAGAGGAAACGCGACGATGATTCTGAACGGCGACGGAATTAGGACGTGCGACTGCTGCGGCAAGCTGTTGAACCCGATGCGGCGGGTTTGGCTTGAACTCGACCAGCGGATCGACTGCTATCACGATTACGAATTCGGGGTTCCTGAATCGCATTCCCAGGGATGGTTTGCATTCGGCCCCGACTGCGCCGCCAAGCGGCTGAAAGAGGCACGGGAGGCAGCCAAGCGGGCCGGCATCTTTCTCGGCCGTCGCCGCATCGGCAAAGTCGCACAAGCCGACATGAACATCGCCATGAAAAAGTTTGACCAATAACCCCGACCGAGGAAACGAGACTATGACCCTCCAAGAATTCGACGACGTTTACCCCGCCCAGTTTCGCATCGCAGGCATCGGGGAGATCATCATCCCCGAGTCGGATGGCAGCGCGAAAACGCTGTTGACGCAAATCCGGTGCCTGCTCGACGGCCGCGGCAGTTTCGACTACTGCGAGAAAACCGGCGAACTGCTCATCCGAACCGGCTTGGATTTGCAGATGGGCGGCGATTTGGTGCTGTTAGAAGTCGATGGTGACGAATAGACTCCTGACCGATACAACTCTGCCACCGGCAACGTGCCGGCGGCACCCCCGACCGAGAGAACCCCGACCGAGGAAACGATCCCATGCTCACGAAAGAAATCACAATCGGAATGAAGGCCCGCGTGTTAATCGGCGACCGGCTCGCCGTTGTCACCGTGATGAACGTCTCGAAATACAGCCGCGGCCGTGAGGCTTACAGGTGCCTGACCGAGGATACCGGCCGGACGATAACGGCCACCGCTAAGAGGCTGCGCCCGCTCCCAGGCACCCCCGAGGAGGCCGCTGAACGTGCTCGCAAACTGGCAGCCCAGCGGCGGCGGGAGTCGCAGCCCAGAGACGCAAAGCCGGCCGCCATCCAGCCGCCCCTGGAACTGGTGCCGCCGCAGCCGGTGCCGGGAATGTTCGCGGTCGTGAATCAGTCGCGACTGCTTGAACGTCTCTCGGGATTCAATCACCGCGGCGTGTCGCGAATCCTCGACAGCGTCCACGTCTCTGCATCGTGGCGAGATGCCTGCCGCGCCGTATTCGCCGTGATCGGCAAGGGTGGCCGTCTGCGAGCGGTGCCGGTGGCTCTGCGACGTGGATGCTGGCAGGCAGTCGCCGAGCTTCATGCCATCAACCGCCGGAACTACACCGAGGTGATGGGTGCCGCAGCAGGCCCGTCCGAGGAAATGATCACCGCGGCTATGCTGGGCGATGCCGCTGCCCGTGCCGCCGTCTTAGCCTCCTGAAACCGACAATGCCCCTCGGCACGTTGCCGGGGGGCCGACCGTGGAAACCCCGTAGAAGGAAACTAGCCATGACCAAGATTCACGAACACACACTGAGCGACCTAGGTGACCGCAGCGGGCGACTCAAATGCCGGATCGACTGCGAAGGCGATGCCATTTGGATTGGCGTCGAGGGCTACGGAGACGCCGGCACCGAGGCAGGCCACGGCTTCCCAATCAAGGTGGAACTGTACCAGGGTGAGTTGAAAGTTTTGCTGTTTGGCGACATTAACGACTGCGACCCAACCGTGAACTACAGCATGGAAGGCGCGAGAGAAAACCAGCGCAAGAGCAACTGAGTAGCCTCCTGCCTCAGACATTCCCCCCTCGGCACGTTGCCGAGGGGGAATGTGGAAACGATAACCCCGTAGAAGGAAACGAGACGATGAAGACCAAGACCAACAAAGCCGCCCGCCGCGAATTCCGAGTCTACCGATACTGGTCGGTCGATTACCGATCCATCGCGAGAGTAGATGCCCGATCCGTCGCCGAGGCTTTGCGTCTCGCAAAGGATGAAGATTTCGACGATGCCGAATCCTGCGATGGCAGCGACGGGCCGACCGAGATCGGCCAGATCATCGAAGTCACGCCCGAGGGCCTGGAGATCGAGCACCCCGTGCCGCCGGCCGATGATGCCACGGTTTACCTCACCCGTGCTCAAGCCGCCGCGCTGCTCTCCAGCGTCGAGGTGGCCCTGACCGCGAACGGCGGCGACTGCCCCGATACCGTTCGCGAGGCTTTGCTCGCCGCGGTCGAGACGCTGAATGAGGAATTCGGATTCGGTCTGTGATCACCCCGTGCATAAAAACACCAATCAACACCCAGTAACTAAGGAACCCCGACCATGCGAACCATAACCCTAGAAACCGCTGTGGCCGAATTGCTGCGAGACATTGCCGACGCTGACCACAAGCACGGTGCCGACGTGGAGACAATCGCCCGCGCCTACTCTGCGATCTGTGCCGGCCCCGAGGAGACGATCTGTGTCGTGGCCGGCGACAAGACTGCCAGCGGCGACTACCTCGACGGTCGGTCGATCACCGCAGACGTGGCACCCAAGGAGATCACGGTCGGATCGACCGTCTGGACAGTCGGCCCCGATGGGCAGCCCAACGGACATACCGACCGCATCGGCCTGGGGCGGGTCACAAGCTTCCACGTTGACACAAACAACGGACGGAGGCAGCCGGAAGTGTTTGCCTATGTCGAGTGGCACGATGGCAAGCAGGGTTCGTGGCCCGTGGCCCAGTTGAGAACAGCGAAGTAGTCGAGCCGCCGGCACCGTGCCGGCAGCCGACCGTGGAAACCATAACCCCCGGAACTAGGAAACGAGAACATGGGCTACGTTAACAATGCAATGATCACCGCGCATGAGGCCGGCGTCGTGCCGGTGTTTGCCCCCGACCGCTGCCCCGATCTGGAGACGGACGGCGAGCACGGTCTGGTCTATGTGACGGTGGACGGCCACGCCGGCCCTGTGCGACTGTCTTGCCTGCTTGTCGAGGATGCCGAGGACTACATCGAATCGTGCGGGTGCGACAACGAGGTCGGCCGCGCCCTCGACGAGATTCACGCCGATAGGCTGTTTTGCAAGCATTTTGCAGCCGATGGGGAGGATTCACCGAACGACTATGTTTGCGGCCACTGCGGCCACGGGTGGACTGCCTACAACGAGACGAACAACTTCTCGGGCAGGCAGGCACCCTGCCCCAAATGCCGGGAAATGACCCGGCCGACGATTGCCAGCCAGTTGGACTACAAGCGACGGGTATACGGCTGATCCCCGCCGGCACGTTGCCGGCGGGCCTGGGAGCGTGGAAACTACAACAACCCCCGAGCGGGGGAACCTAACGAGGAGACGAGCGATGAACATGAACGATTTAGATTTCGAGCAGATGCCGCGTGACGCGGGCCAGACGGTGCATGTGACCTACGCGGCGCACTGGGAGAGCCAGACGCTCTACCGTCGCACTGCGGATCGCAGCCGGCCCGCCTCCGGCGTTGCGATTCACGCGGCTCGCATCACGGGCGGAGAGTTCGAGCCGCAGAATGGCTCGCTCCCCGAGCACGGCCAGTGGATGCCGGCAGACGAAGCTACTGCCGCGGAGGAAGGTCGCGGAATGCACTACCGATCTGCCGAGTGGCAGCGGCTGGCAGAGCGGTGCCAGTGGCAGGGCATCTGGCCTGTGATCGATGCTGACGGCGAACTGACGGGCGAGATCAGCGAGGGCGGTGACAACGAGTCGAACGTCGATGACGAGGCGATGCTCGACACAGACGATGCTCGGGCCGCTGGGTGGAAGGTCGAGGATGGCTACGCCTCGCCGCCGTCGCCAGTCGCCGTCGAATTCGCGATCTGCGACGAGACGATCCGCACCTGCGCCATCGATGATCTGATTGGCCTGGAGCACACTGCCTCTCAGGAGGCTTGTGCGGCCTATCACCGCGCCGCCACGCAGTCGCTGATCGATGACAAGCGGGCAGGGCGACTGACAGTCTCCAGCCCCCGCGGGCAGCGGATTCTGCACAGCCAGTGGATGGGCAGCGGCTTCAAGTTTTCGGCCGGTGCCATCGGCACGATGGGCGAATTGACCGCGGACGAGAAAGCAGCCGTGTCTGCCGCCGATGATGCGGGACGCGAGGCGGCGAAGAAGATCGCGGAAGCCGCCGAAGCGGCAGAGATTCAGTGACCCCCGGTTCGTGGAAACAACAACACCCCTGCCGGCCCCGGCCGGCGAAACGAGAGGAGCACGACGATGGCTACGCAGACTGTTTACTGGCGGCGGCGGCATTGGTTCCCCGCGAATGGCATTGGTGACGTTGACGTTGTTCGCGCCGAGCACTGGGATGCGCCACCGCTGGAGCAAGAAGAACAGCATGACCTGGGCTGGCACCGGATCGACATCGACAGGGCGGCGGGTGCCGAGGTTGTGTGCGACATCTGGGGGCCACTCGGCCTCTGCGGTGACCTGACAGACCCGGTGCGGATAGCAGACGCTGCTGCCATTGCCGCGGCAATCGTTGCCGAACTGGGGCTTCGACCGCCGATGCCAGACGACATGGTCTACGACTGCCCCTGGAAGCCTAGCGCAGTCGATGATGGCGGCACCGACGACGATCCGTCTCCACAGTTTGTTGCTTTGCAAAGCGACTGCGCCCGCATCTACGAACAACTGCGGGAGGCTCTCGCCGAGAAGCACGGGATAGATATCGTGCCGCTCGTCGATGCTTGACTAATCCACCCCCGAGCGACGAAACGAGCGCCCCATGCTAGGCATCAACATCAACGACAAGACCCAGGATTTCACTGGGCAGATTCTCCGCGGAGAGAAAACGGTGGAGACTCGGCGAACCAACTCGCTCCGGCCCTATGTGGGCCGGCGGGTCGGGATCGTCCGAACCGGCCTGGGCAAGGCGATGCTGGTCGGCTACGCCACGATTGGTGAGCCGATCCGATATGAGAACCGGAAGCAGTTTGCGGCCGACCGTGGCCGACACCGAGTGGCCGCAGGATCACCGCACGACTGCGGCCCCGGCGGCAAATTCGGCTACCCCCTGACAGACGTTGAAGCGACGGCCCCCCAGCCGGTAACGAGCCGCGGGATCGTGGCGAGGAAGATTTGACCCCCGACCATGACAACGAGAGACGAGCCAGCGATGACGCACTATGAGCCGCTTGTCCCGGTTGCAGCAAAGCTTATTCAAGGTCTTGCGGCAAAACCTGGGATTCATTTTGCAGACCGCACCTCCGCTGCCGACTACCTTGCCCAAGCATTGGCAGGAATGATCGCTCGCGGAGAGATTTGCAAAGAGAAGACAGATCGATAGACACAATTACCCTGCCGGCCCCGGCCGGCGAAACGAGCCGCGAAGAAAACCATTAAGACCCGACCGTAACAACCCCAGGAGAACCCCCGACCATGAAAAACAGACTCACCCCCTACGAGGCAGGCTGGCTGACGTTCCTCGTCGAGAAGCAGATCGCGACGGAGGCCGACTGCCGCGCCGCCATGAACCGGATAGCCCAGGAGGCACTGGACGAGTTTCAGCGTCTGCGGGCCGCCAGGAAGAAATCCAAAAAACGACGCAAGCCCGAATAGGCTACTGGCCAATTGTTTGTTAGGCTACCGAGCACGTTTTTGCCCTTAACGAAAGGAGGCTCGAAATGAGCCACGCAGTAGGAGATGAAGTCTGGTTGGCATGGGTCTGCACTAAGGGTGTCGATGAAATCGCCCCTGTGGTGTGTACCGCGAAGGTCGCGGCGGTCGTGGACGGTACGCTCCTCTTTCACCGCTACAACTCGATCCGCGAGAAGTACGAGTTCGAGGTGATCTGCGACTCGGAGGCAGACGCCTGGGCAGTCTGCGCGCAGCAGATCGCGGCTATCCGCGAGCGGGTGCAAGCCGCGGCGGACAAGGCCGCTGCGAAGGCGGCGTCATTTCGCGTCGGGGAGGCTGTCGCATCGTGAGGCACCCCCGAACGTGGAAATGGTCGCTGGATGACATCGTCCGCACGCTGGTGCTGATCCGACTCGGGCAGATGCTCGGGTCGGACAGCACGGCGGCGCGGGCCGTCCACGACCTCGTCGAGTCCCTGCTCTCTATTTGCCGATGATTGCCTTGACCGATAGAATGCCATGCCTAACCCCGAACGACGAAACCAGAGGAGAAGACGATGAAATATGTTCTGAGCGACGTGGCCGGCGAGAACTTTCGCATGGCCGATGGTATGTGGTGCGAGGAGGTCGATCTGGCCGAGCGGTTTTCATTCGATGCCGCCCAGGTGCGGGTCGAGGAACTCCTGGCCGAGGGTGTTCACACCCGGATCGTGGAAACCCACGGCCGCAAACGTAAGACCTCCGAGTCGATTGTGAACCGCGTCACTCGAGCGCTCGACCGCTTGGAGCAGCAGTGGGAGGGCAAGACCATCGGAATCGGCTATGAGGTCGATGTCGAGGTCGGCCATATCATTCTGACGCTCCAGCCCGAGGATCAGCCCGAACTATCGCTGAATGTGACCGTGGATATCTCCGGCGTGTTTGTTGGAGTCGGAGACGAGAACTAATGAAACCCGTAGATGTCAACGACTACCTGACGATCACAGCCACGATGAAAGCTTTGGGCTGCCCGCGGCGCACGCTCGCCAGAGTGATCGCCAGGGTCGAGGAGACGGGCAAGAAGGTCACCGAGGAAATCCTCGGCCGCGTCGTGATCCACAAATCGAAGATCGCCGTGCTCAAGCAGTTCTACTACCCTTACAACTCCGAGGCCCATCAGAAGATGGTCAAGAAGTGGGGGGCGGCCGGCGGCCGGCAGAAGGGCATCAACTACGCGAAGAAATCCTAGCGCGAGTCGCGAGCCGTCCGCTTGGAATGGCACGCCCTGTGGCAGAGCCTGAGATTCGATAGCGCGTCGGTGCCGCCCTTCGACTTCTCAACAATGTGGTCGATGTCACCCCCCTCCTGCGTTACCAGCAGCCCACAAAGCTGGCAGATGCCCTGGTCGCGGGCGATTACGGCCAGACGGGTGCGCCGCCACGCCGCGGTGCAGTAGCCGCGAGCCGCCGCCGTAGGCCGCTCCTGCTGACCCCGAACAGGGGAACGCGACGGCCTATAGGTCGGTTGTCTTTTCGGCACGCGACTGCTCCTGCCAGCCGGCCATCAGAATCTGGTGGGCGTTACGCCGCTTCCACCATTCCACGATGGCTTTGACGATCAACTGGGCCAACACCGAGATCAAGATCGCGGCGATCACGCTGCCGTACTGATCTCGCACCCGTAGACGCAAACGCGCGGAGAGCACCTCTTCCATCCGCTCCGGTGAAGCGTCTGTAGGGTACTCTTCGACCGCCCATTCGATCAGTTTGTCGCGAAGCGCTGGGTGCGTGGCGAGCCGAATGCCGCCGGCTCGACGAACGTAGGTCTTCAGCGACTCGTATTTGGCGGGCATGTGCCGTCCTTGCAGGGGGCTGCGGAGGACACTACTTTTTTCTTGCCCTTGCACACAGGGCAGACGGATGTCACTCGGCCATCGCCGACGACCCCCGTTCCGCGGCAATTACTACAGTCCGTTTCGACCGCAGGCCGTGGCTTCGATTCAGCCATCAGCGAATATCTGCCGGCCACGGCGACAAAAGGTCGGAGGTCTGTTGGGGCGCTCGAGCAGCCGCACAACACCACGGTAGTAAGCAGCAAGTACCTATACATTGCCATCGGCTCCGAAAGACTGAATGGTTCTGCGGGGCCATCCAGCCACGCTGGAGAGAGCGATGATGCTGCCGCATCGGTCAATCGTGTCGGCCAGCGCCCAGTAGCTACCCTCTGGGATCAAAATGTCTTCGTGTCCGAAGACACGGCGATCACCTTGGTTCCAGACCGCCCACTGATTCGACCAAAGGACAAGAGCTTGCCCCCACTTACGAATCGTCTCTGGCCTATCGTCATATCCGAGCCAGTGTTGGGCGTGCGCCCAACGGCCGACCTGACGAGTAACGCCAAACTCCCCTCGGGTACGCTCGAAGGCCATGCCACTACACTGAAAAATTCCCATGCCCGCCGCCAAGAAGTCGCGAACTTGTTCACGACCCTTCAGGAACGTGGCCGTGCGAGCGACGTGCCGCTTCTCCTCCGCGGCGATGCTCTCAGGCGGCGGCGATGCGCCGTACATGGAGTGTGTTCGGTTGGTGTATTTGGTGAGGTCAACCTTCAACTCGGGGTATGGCTTTCGGACAAGAAACCCACGCTGGCAGGCGACCTTCGCGGCTTCGCTGCAAACCCATCCCGAATCCGAATACCCCCTCCACCACCAAAGGCTCTCTTGAGCGATAGGCCACTCCTTGACGCCTTCAGCAGGCATCTCGGGTGTTCCTTCGATCCGACCCGTAACCTCGTCAGGGACGCCACTGGCGACCTCGCAGGCGATGCTCACGGCTAGCGCTCGAGATGCGGCAGCCGCCACGCAGTCGCCAGTAAGCTGCGCGGCTCCTGGGAAGCAGCCTGGGAATACACGCTCCACAGTTGGGAAGAGAAGAGTCAGCTTCCCCGCCCCGATGTTCTCAAGACCCCAGTCAAAAGCGACGTTCGCGCCGTTGGGGTCGCCGCCGTACCTCAAAACGTAATCGGCGAACACCTCGTCGGCTCGAGGATCGACACGCGCCCCTTGGAGGCCACGGGTGTATTCGTCCAGAGGTGCGAAGCTACTCATTGCCGTTCACCCGAAAAGCCCACGCGAGCACGTTGCAGGCGGCGACCAGCTTCGCACGCTTGTCCGCGTCGATGGCGGCGACATCGGCACCCGAGGCGTTCAGGAAGACGCTGTCGATGGCTTTGTCCAAGCCGGGATACTTGCCCACGTTCTTCTTTTCGATGGCAAGCTGGAGGCTGCCGGCGTGGAACACAGTGAACTTGTCGGTGTCGCCGATGATCGGCGTGGAGCGAGCACCATCCTGCGTCAGAATGAACGCCGTCGCGTCATAGAACGACGACAGATACTGCCGGTCAGCCGGGAGCATCTTGGGCAGGATGGCCTTGAGTTCGACGGCCCACGCGATCTGCTCGGCGGTAGGCTTCGCGGCGGCGGCTGCCGCGGCGGGCCTCGGCAGCGTCGGCCAGTCGATTTTCAGTTCGCTGCCCTTCCAGGCAAACGCGAGCAGGACGATAGCCACGATATGCCTCGCTTCGATTTTCACTTGTCACTCCCGGCCACCAAGGCCAGCGTCAGGGTGTCGATGGCGGCGCGTTCCGGGCTTTTCTCGTCACCGAGGTGGTCGGTGGCGTTCAGTCTTGACCGAACCAGGGCGAGGTTGTGGATCGCTGCCTCGTAGCCGACTACGGCCGCCGCGGCCGGCGTCACCACGGGCGGCCGAACGATGCGTGGTACAGAGACAGAGGCGATCAACGCCTTCACGGCTGTGACCAACTTAGGCCACGCAAACACAACCACCGCAACAATGCCGGCACCGATCTGTTCCCACGTCATGTGATTTCCCCTGCCACTTTGGTGAACCATTCAATCAACGCTTGACCTTCGGGCGTCTTCAGAATCGCCTCGACGTGGTCAAGCACGCTGTTGTCCTTTGTGGTGCTGGTCTGGTCAGCACAGAGCCGGAGGGCGGCAACCAGAGCCAGAGCCTTCTCCTGGGGCGTCTTCGCCGTGGCGACAGCCTCAAGCTTGGCAAGCATGGGTGCCCAAGCGACCAGCAGTTTCACCTTGTCCATGATCGACAGGCTGCCGTACATCGCGCCGAACTGATCGTCATTTTCGGGCATTGCGATTCCGCTCCAGAAAAGCTTGGTAGTCCCTGCTGGCCGTTCGGCCCTGGCTTGTCAGCGTGCCTCGGCTGTATGGCTTGTCATGCACCAGATTCATAAGAGGCGGCGAGTCGTCGCCCGTGGCGACATCGTCGAATTCGCGGCGGTCGATTTCGTCGTCGTCGGCCATCAATCTTCGCCATGCACCATGAAGTTAATCCCGTCATACGCATCGTCGAAAACCGCTCGAGCAAACTCGCGAGCCTCGGTCTTGCCGATCTTTCGGCCAAACGACCAAACCTCGTCATCAACGACTTCGTCGCCCTTCGTGATCGTCAGCTTTGCCTCGGTGGGAGCGATCACCAGCTTTACTTCCGCCAGCATGATTGTCTCTCCCAGTAGGTATATTGATTCTACCAAGACGGGCCTCCCGTTCGGACGGATGCCAGCCAGCGCGAATCTTGGCACATTCAATGCGAATCGCCTCGGGAGACGGCAGATAGAACTCAGGCTCTGGCCGCGGGGGCAGCCCGAGGATCGCCTTCGCCTGCTCTAACTGATCGAGCGTGAATTCCATCTCGGCGAGAATCTCTTCCGTCGAACTGTCGCCCTTCCATAGACGCCGTAGTGAACGCTTCTGTCGGGCGTCTAGTTTCATGGGAGCATGGCAACGTACCGAGAGCCGGGGTTCAAGAAGAGTTGGTAGCCAGAATTGCGCATGGCTCGGTGAAACGGCACATGCTCACAAGTGCTTCCGTCATACTGCCCCGCAAGATACGCCTCGCGGCGGTAGAGGCAGAGGCCGCCAAACGCGGAATACATCGGGATCGGCGGGGAGCCGACGGGCGGCATCAACAGATGGAACCACGCATGTTCGCGGCGATCTTCCCAGTCGTTGAGCTTTGCAGCCCACGCATCGTAGGCCGCAACACTAAATCCCTCGGCTTCTTTTTGAATGAATAGCGAGTGGCTTGCCATTGCTCCAGGCTCTCGACGCTGCCACGAATCGCCGAGCATCGCGCAGAACCGGCCCAGGCTATTCAGCACGCCGTTGACCGAGAAGCCGCCGTGCGGGTCGGTGTCCAGCACCATCACATATCCGGCGTCGGCGGCGTATTTCCTCACCCACTGCTGGCAGCGGCTGCGGCAGTGCGCCAGACGCTCTGTCCGTTCCGTTTCAAATCCTCGAGCATCTAGGCCGCCCAAGCTGTCGTGCTCGACGGTTACCCACTGCCGGATCGCGAAGTCGTCCAGAGCCTCCGCGGTTCCGTCGTTCGAGTCGTTCTCATAAATGTAATAACAGCAGTCCCGCCAGAGGCCGGCAAGCTCGTCAACTAGCCGGAGGGTGTTGGTCAGCCACGGCATCGAGTTGCGGGCAATGCTGACGATGGCAAGTTTCTGCCGGCGTGCCTCGACGAGGCCGAACTGAACGTGTTCCTTGTACGATTCCGCATACAAGTCCTCTATGAGCCAAAACTCCTCGGGTCGGGTGTACGTTTTGTTTAAGTCGAAGTCGAACGTCATAGGAGAGCATCCTTCATGGCTGCGAGCCGGTCGTCAAAACCCGTGGCGTGAAAGAATCGGCATCCATCCATCCCTCGCGGATCAAGCCTGTGCGGATTCCACTCATACGGCAGTTGCGCCCATCCCCCGGCCGGCACAGACACTGGATGAGCGTCTGGGTCGCCGCCGAGGGCCGCAATCACGGCCGCCTGCTCCCACCAGCAAAACGAACGCAAGAACCCGTCCAGCGGCCAGAGGCTCTCAAGAAACTCAATCGCCCCCTGCCGCACACACCAGACGCCGCAGCTTGGCACCGCGCCGTCTGGTGTGTTCTGAACGACCATACCCATCGCCGATTCGCCGAGTTCGTCAAGTATGTCGCGGTCGTGGAGACGGATGATCACGTCGGCATCAATCCAGAGCGCCGCTTCGTAGCCGCCCTTCAAACTGCTGAGAAGCAGCGGAACCTTCGCCCACGACGGATGCCGCCCAACGGCTTCGATATCGCCAACCGGAGGCACGAAAAGATCGTACCCGTGCGTGGAGGCGTATCGAGCAAACGTCGGCAGAGCCACGTCAAGTAGCTCGGCCATCGGCCCCGTGCCGAACGTGGTCAGTACCTTTTTCACTGCTTGTACCCGACGAACAGCACGCGGCCCAGGTGGTCGGCGTCTTCGGTGAACGAGGCAAACTTCGCCTTCACGGCGTCCTGCATTGCCGTGTCGATCTGCTCAAAGTCGTGGATCGCCAGCACCTTCGACGCGACATCGGCGAACCCCATGTATTCGCTGAAAGCGGCTGGGCCGTGAACGGCGTCGTGGAAGATGAAGTCGAAACCTCCTGGGACACAGCCGGCCAGGAAATTGATTGCGGGCGATGCCACGGGCTGGATGTTCGTCACGCCAACGCTGGCCCAGTAATCGACTCGCGTGCATTGCTGCACCGTATCGCACAGATCGACGGCGGTAACGGTCGATTCGGGGGCGGCCAGCGCCAGAGCCGCGGCTGAGTAGCCCATGTGGTTCCCGACCTCAAGGATCGTCCACTGCTTGCCTTCGACGATGCTGCACAGATCAGAAATGTGCTTAATCGCCGTGGTCATCGGGCTGGAAGTATCAATGCCTGCGACGAACTCTTGCCAAGTGCTCACGATAAAGTCTCCAAGAAAGTGCGGGCCTCATCGGCCGACGTGACGACGGCGACCGGGCATCCTGCCTCGCGTAACTCCTTCATGCGGAGTAGCTGAATTGGTGTTGGCTTTTCGCCCGGCCGCTTGCACTCAAGCCAGCAGGCGCGACCATCCTTGATCGCCAGCACGTCGGGCACGCCCGACATAGTAAAAGCATTGCCGTGGTACTTGGTCACCCAGTACCCGAGGGCGCGTCCTTGCGCCATGACCCGTGCAACAATATGCTTCTCCAGAGGAGCCTTCCGTTGCATCCCATAAATATGGTGTGCAGTAGGCTTATCGTCAATCCAGAAAACACACTTCGTTGTAGTGGTCGCGGGAGTCGTCGAAGACGCAGGCAGTGACTCGCTGAACGCGGTAGGCACTCGCCATGCGGCTGTACCGCTCTTGCGTCGTCCACGTCGCGCGGATGGCGGCGGCTCGCTCCTCGATCTCCTGGGGGGTGGGGTCGGGGTGGACGCTCTTCCGCGGCGCGTCGAACCGCGGCGGCCGGCGGCCGAGCTTATGCCTTCGGACGAGGTTGAACAGGTGGCCGCGGGTGCATCCGAGTTTGGCGGCGACCTCGTCGCTGCGAAGCTCGCTCTGCCAAAGCTTGTGCAGTTGGACGAGGGATACGGGCGGGCAGTTCATTGTCACTCCTTTGGTTGTATAGGGGTTCCAAACGCTTCTTCGTAGTCATGGATCAGTTCGTGCATGGTGCCTCGCTTCACCGAAGCGACGAAGCCGGCCATTGCGGAAGAAAAGCCGATGTAGACGCCTCCGCTGAATGCGGCGATCACGGCGAGGATCGTGTAGATCATTGAGTTCGCTCCAAGAGCTTGAGAAGAGTGTGCGAGTGGTGCTCCTCAAAGCAGTGCAGCGTGTTCAATTCAATTCGTGCGACGTTGATCGCCTCCCGCTCCGCGTCGGTGAGGGTTGGCGATCGGTAGAGCGAAAACAACTCAAGGGCTGGCGTTCCGGTTGAAACTAACTCAAGGCGATTCAGTTCCCTTCTGGCATCGCCAAGCGTCCACG
>Ga0209085_1001577_pt1 | contig 13900 bp, 9 predicted proteins | sample C_131016_EF_Meta_FD_187310 | JGI IMG/M metagenome (GOLD analysis project Ga0209085, IMG submission 187310) | Freshwater microbial communities from Lake Croche, Canada to study carbon cycling - C_131016_EF_MetaG (SPAdes) (version 2) | ecosystem: Environmental > Aquatic > Freshwater > Lake | place...
TTGCAAGTAGCAGCAGGGGAGAACTGGGACAAATTTGTTGAATTCACAATCTCTAAAGACCTGGCCAATCTTGAATGTTTAAGTGGAATTCCAGGAACTGTTGGCGGGGCTCCCATTCAAAATATTGGTGCATATGGCCATGAAGTTGCAGAGGTCATTGCGCGCATTCGTACGTATGACAGAAAGAAAAAAGAGATTCATACCTTTATGGCAAGTGATTGTGACTTCTCGTATCGCTCCTCTATCTTCAAAAAGGAGCCTGAGCGCTATGTAATTTTAGATGTTACTTTTCAATTACGTCGTGGTGAGACATCACTTCCGATTCAATATGAAGAGTTAGCAGGCGCACTCAATGTACAAGTGGGCGAACGAGTGGCAATCTCAGAAGTTCGCGCCGCTGTTCTTGCTTTGAGAGCTAAGAAAGGCATGCTTTACTCCGACCAAAATTGGAGCGCAGGTTCATTCTTTACTAATCCAATTATTTCCCAAGAGAGCGCCTCAAAACTTCCTGCAGATGCACCGCGTTGGCCGCAACCAGATGGAACTGTGAAGACTTCTGCCGCATGGCTTATGGAGCATGCGGGTGTTCACAAAGGTGAAGCACTTTCAGGAGCGAAGATTTCAGATAAGCATGTCTTGGCTTTAATGAATGCAGGTAGCGCTACAGCAGATGACATTGCTGGGTTAGCAAGAGCGGCGCGAGCCAAAGTGAAAGATAAATTTGGAATTACTTTAGAACCCGAAGTTCAGTTTGTTGGTCTTAGCCTTTAAGTTACTTAGCTTCAGCTAATAATTTTTGTACTCGAGTAATACCTTCAACAATGTCATCATCGCTCAAAGCGTATGAAAATCGAAGATAACCAGAAGGACCAAACGCTTCACCAGGAACAGCAGCTACCTCTGCTTCATCCAAAATAAGTGCTGCAAGTTCTGCAGATGTTTGAGGGCGCTTTCCGCGGATCTCTTTGCCTAGAACACCCTTCACAGATGGATAGACATAAAAAGCTCCGGTTGGAGTTGGGCAAGTAACACCAGGAATTTCATTGAGCATCTTCACAATGAGTGTGCGGCGACGATTAAATGCTTCACCCATTTTATGAACGGCGCTTAAATCACCATTGAGAGCAGCGATTGCAGCGCGCTGAGAAACGTTTGAAACGTTAGATGTTAAGTGTGATTGAAGGTTTGTAGCTGCTTTTATGACATCTTTTGGACCAATCATCCAACCCACGCGCCAACCCGTCATTGCATAAGTTTTTGCAACGCCATTGATAATGATGCACTGATCGGCAAGCCCAGGAACAAGTACAGGCATACTCGGTGCTTTTGCACCGTCATAGAGAAGATGTTCATAGATCTCATCTGTGACCACCCATATGCCATGAGCAAGCGCCCACTCACCAATTGCTTTGACTTGATCTACTGAATAGACAGAGCCCGTTGGGTTTGACGGAGAACAAAATAAGAGCGCTTTGGTTTTAGGCGTACGAGCAGCTTCAAGTTGTTCAACGCTTACTAGATAGTTCTGTGATTCATCGGCGAAGACTTCAACCGTGCTTCCGCCAGCGAGCTTGACGCACTCTGGATAAGTTGTCCAATACGGGGAAGGAAGAATTACCTCATCTCCCGGATTAATAATTGTTGCAAATGATTCATAGACAGCTTGCTTACCACCATTGGTGACAAGTACTTGATCGGCGGTAATCACATAATTTGAATCGCGCTTTGTTTTCGCAACAATCGCATCGCGAAGTTCTGGTAATCCTGGTGTTGGTGTGTAGCGATGGTTAGCAGGTTTTGATGCTGCATCTACTGCTGCTGCAACAACGTAATCAGGTGTTGGGAAATCTGGTTCACCGGCGCCAAAACCAATAACAGGTTTACCCGCTGCTTTAAGAGCTTTTGCTTTTGCATCAACCGCCAGTGTTGCTGATTCAGTGATCGCGGCTATCCGAGAAGAAATGCGTGGCTTTTTTTCGCTCATAGGGGGAGTATGCCAAACATGGGGGCTGCGTGAGCGTGAGATTTAGCCGGTTTTACTCATACGCATGCTGGGCTCTAGACTCCTCGGTCTGGCGCTTGCAATAGGTCATGATCACTCATGTCTTAACAACGCTCGAAGGGCAGTAGCTCAACTGGCCAGAGTTCCGGTCTCCAAAACCGGCGGTTGGGGGTTCAAGTCCCTCCTGCCCTGCAAGTACGTAAGTAATAAGAAGTACAACGTGTAATAAGAAAGGTAAGCAACGTGATTGATGAGAAGCACGATACCGAAGTAGCCAAAGGCATCTTTGGTCGTATCGGCCTGTTCTATCGCCAAGTTCTTTCAGAACTTCGCAAGGTGGTCTGGCCTACTCGCAATCAGCTCACAACATATACCGCTGTTGTTTTAGTTTTCGTTGGCTTCATTATTGCCGTTGTTTCAATATTGGACTTGGCATTGACCAAGATCGTTTTCTGGATTTTTGGATAGGCATACACAGATGACAATTGAGAACCCATTCTTCGAAGAGACAGTAACTGCTGAGCCAGTTGCTGCGACTATCGACCCATTTGAAGCTGCGCTCGCTGCAACACCAGAACCGGTTGTTGAAGAAGTGCTCGCTGATGAAGAGGTTGGAAGCGCTGAGGCGATCACAGCAATTGATGCTGAGGTAGCAGCTGAGGAATCAGAATTAGAAGAAGATGATGAGAATGCAGAATTCCGTCGCGCTCTTCGCACGGCCGCTGGTGAGTGGTATGTAGTTCACTCATATGCTGGTTATGAGAAGAAGGTAAAAGGAAATCTTGCGAACCGTATTCAGGCACTGAATATGGAAGATTACATCTTCCAAGTAGAAGTCCCCGAAGAAGAAATTACTGAAATTAAGAACGGGCAGCGCAAGCAAGTAAAGCGCAACGTATTTCCCGGATATGTATTAGTCCGCATGGACCTGACAGATGAGTCATGGTCATGTGTTCGTAACACACCAGGTGTCACCGGATTCGTTGGCAATGCCCATCATCCATCACCATTGAGCCTTGGTGAAGTTGAAAATATTCTTGCTCCTCGCCCAGTTAAGAAGGGTGATAAGCCAGAGATTCGCGTTGTTGACTTTGAAGTCGGCGAATCAGTCACAGTTATGGATGGTCCATTTGCAACCTTGCCTGCATCGATTTCAGAGATCATGCCTGAGCAAGCAAAGCTCAAGGTGCTTGTCTCTATCTTTGGCCGCGAAACACCAGTAGAGCTTTCATTCCATCAGGTTCAGAAGATTTAAGAAAAATAAAAGGAGAAAAACGAAATGGCACCAAAGAAAAAGATCACTGCTCTTATTAAGTTGCAGATCCAGGCTGGAGCAGCAACACCTGCGCCACCAGTAGGTCCTGCACTTGGTCAGCATGGTGTCAACATCATGGATTTCGTGAAGGCATACAACGCAGCGACTGAAAGCCAAAAGGGACAGATCATTCCTGTGGAGATCAGCGTCTACGAAGACCGCTCATTCACATTCATTACAAAGACTCCACCAGCTTCACGTTTAATCTTGAAGGCTGCTGGAATCGAAAAGGGTTCCGCTATTCCTCACAAGAACAAGGTTGCAAACATCACTAAGTCACAAGTTGAAGAGATTGCCAAAGTAAAGATGGCTGACCTCAATGCAAATGACCTAGAGGCAGCAAGCTTGATCATCGCAGGAACAGCACGTTCAATGGGAATTACGGTTTCCAACTAACACAACAAGAAAAGAGAAGTGGGAGGAGCTCGCTGCTCCGTTACACCACAACTCCCTAATATAAGGAGAAGAAATGAAGCGCAGTAAGAAATATACAGAGGCAGCAGCAAAGGTTGATCTCAAGAACCTTTACTCACCAACAGCAGCGATGAAACTCGCTAAGGAAACATCAGTAACAAAGTACGACGCATCAGTTGAAGTCGCTTTGGTACTTGGCGTCGATCCTAAGAAGGCTGACCAAGCAATTCGCTCAACAGTGAATCTTCCACACGGAACAGGTAAGACTGCTCGCGTTTTGGTATTTGCTGGCGGAGAGCGCGCTGAAGAAGCTCGCGCAGCTGGAGCAGATATCGTCGGAGCAGATGAACTCATTGATGAAGTTTCAAAGGGTCGTCTTGATTATGACGCTGTAGTTTCAACACCAGAATTAATGGGTAAGGTCGGTCGTCTTGGAAAGGTACTTGGACCTCGCGGTTTAATGCCAAACCCAAAGACAGGAACCGTGACAACAGATGTCGCAAAGGCCGTGTCAGATATTAAGGGTGGAAAGATTGAGTTCCGTGTTGATAAGAACTCAAACCTTCACTTCCTTATCGGCAAGGTTTCATTTACTACTGAACAGCTTGCTGATAACTATGCAGCAGCGGTTGAAGAAGTAATGCGCGCGAAGCCAAACTCTTCAAAGGGTCGCTTCATTAAGAAGGCTGTTGTTTCAACAACAATGGGACCTGGAATTGCGATCGATACATCAATCTCTCGCGACAACGGTCCATCTATTCAATAAGCACCAGATTTAGGCTCATTTTGACTGGGGTAGGGCTTTGGCTCTACCCTTTGCCTATCACCAAAGACTGCAGGTCTTAGAACAGAAATGTTCTGAGTTAATTGCGAGAAATCGCAGCCCGCATAGGTACACACGAAAACCTCGTGCGCACTTATGCGCCGGGGATTTTTTATTTTATAAAGAATTCATTAGGCGTGGTGATCTAGTCAAAAACTAGATGACATAAGAAAGGTAGAAAATGGCTCGTTCTGATAAAGAAGCAGATGTAGCAGCGCTGACGGAAGACTTCCGTACCGCTAATGCAACTGTGCTCACTGAGTACCGCGGTTTATCTGTGGCCTCAATGAAGGAACTTCGCCGTTCACTTGGCGCAAACACCAAGTATTCCGTTGTGAAGAACACCTTGACCAAGATTGCTGCAAAGAATGCTGGAGTAGATCTCGCTGATGATCTTCTTGCTGGTCCTTCTGCGGTTGCCTTTGTTAAAGGAGATCCAATCGATGCAGCTAAGAGCCTGAAGAATTTCCAGAAGGAGAATCCATTCCTTGTTATCAAGGGTGGAATCTTCGAAGGTAAGGCAATTACAACTGCAGAGATTATGAAGCTTGCTGATCTTGAGTCCCGTGAGGTTCTCTTGGCCAAGCTTGCAGGTGCAATGAAGGGCACAATGGCTAAGGCCGCTCGTACCTTCGATGCACTTCGTATCAAGCTAGAAGCTGGAGCACCTGCTGCACCTGTTGCAGAAGTAGCCGCACCAGTTGTTGAAGCTGCTGAAGTTGTTGCAGAAGCGCCAGTCGCGGAAGCCGCACCAGAAGCCACCGCCGAAGTTTCTGCCCCTGAGGCAGTTGCCGAAGCAACCGAAACCCCAGTTGCTGAAGCAACCGAACCAACAGAATAAGAAGAGGAAATAGAATGGCTAAATTGTCACAAGAAGATTTAATGTCACAGTTCAAGGAAATGTCACTCGTTGAGCTCTCAGAGTTCGTCAAGGCATTTGAAGCTGAATTCGATGTAACCGCTGCAGCTCCAGTTGCTGCTGCTGGTGGCGGAGCTGCTGCTGGTGGCGCTGCTGCTGCAGAAGCTCAAGATGAGTTCACACTTATCTTGGACGATGCTGGTTCACAGAAGATCGCTGTTATTAAGGAAGTTCGCGCAATTAATTCAAGCCTTGGCTTGAAGGAAGCGAAGGACCTAGTAGATGCAACTCCTGCGACTTTGATCGAAAAGGCAACAAAGGAGACAGTAGACAAGGCAAAGGCAGCTCTAGAGGCAGCCGGCGCAAAGGTCACAATCAAGTAATTGCTCTGAAGGAACAGCCCGCCTTGGTTCCCCCAAGGCGGGTTTTTTCTTGCCCGCCTGAATCTGAGTCTGCTTAGGCTTATAGCACCTTTCGATCCTCAATTGGACAGATCCACAGCCCTTTGGATACCCTGCACCTTCACAATTTTCACACTCTCTGAGGTTAGGCATATAGCGGCCGCGACCTTTTGATAGCCGTGCGTTTTAAGCTACTGGAGGATTAATTGGCCGCGAAGTCGAAATCATTTGCCCCCGCTCGAGTTTCTTTCGCAAAGATCCGTGAACCACTTGAAGTTCCAAATCTCCTATCACTGCAGCTAGACAGCGTTGATTGGTTACTTGGTAATGAAGCATGGCGTTCACGTTTACAAGATGCAGAGAAGTCTGGCCGTGGAGAAGTTCCTAAGCAATCAGGACTAGAAGAAATCTTTGAAGAGATTTCACCAATTGAAGACTTCCAAGGCAAGATGAGTTTGTCTTTCCACGATCACCGTTTTGAACCACCAAAGAACACAATCGCGGAGTGCAAAGAACGCGATATGACTTACAGCCAGCCGTTATTCGTAACTGCTGAATTTACCAACAACGAGACCGGTGAAATTAAGTCACAGACAGTATTTATGGGTGACTTCCCTGTAATGACACCTCGCGGAACTTTCGTAATTAACGGAACAGAGCGCGTAGTTGTTTCACAGATCGTTCGCTCACCTGGTGTTTATTTTGAGCGCACAATCGAAAAAGCATCGGACAAAGATATTCTCACTTCAAAAATTATCCCAAGCCGTGGTGCTTGGCTTGAATTTGAAGTTGATAAGAAGGATCTTGTTGGAGTACGTATTGACCGCAAGCGTAAGCAGTCAGTAACAATTTTCCTTAAGGCACTTGGCTGGACATCAGAGCAGATTCTTGAGCAATTTGGAGAATTTGAATCTATCCGCGCAACTCTTGAAAAAGATAACGTTGAAACACAAGATGAAGCACTGCTTGATATCTATCGCAAGCTTCGTCCAGGTGAGCCACCAACGAAGGAAGCTGCTCAGAACCTTATTGAGAATCTTTACTTCAACCCAAAGCGTTATGACCTTGCAAAGGTTGGCCGCTTTAAGGTCAATAAGAAGCTCGGACTAGAACTTGAGCTTTCAAAGGGACTTCTTAATATCGAAGATATCGTTGCGACAATTAAGTATCTCGTCTCACTTCATAAGGGCGATGTCCTTATGGAATACGGCAAGGAAGTTCGGGTTGAGACTGACGATATCGATCACTTCGGTAACCGTCGTCTACGTACCGTTGGTGAATTGATTCAAAACCAAGTTCGTACAGGACTTTCTCGTATGGAGCGCGTTGTTCGTGAGCGCATGACCACACAAGATGTTGAAGCAATCACGCCTCAAACATTGATCAACATTCGTCCAGTAGTTGCATCAATCAAGGAGTTCTTCGGAACTTCTCAATTGTCACAATTTATGGACCAAACAAATCCACTTTCAGGAATGACCCACAAGCGTCGTCTTTCAGCGCTTGGACCCGGCGGTCTTTCACGTGAACGTGCAGGCTTTGAAGTTCGTGACGTGCACCCTTCTCACTACGGTCGCATGTGCCCAATTGAAACTCCTGAAGGTCCAAACATTGGTTTGATCGGTTCTCTTGCTACATATGCACGAGTTACACCATTTGGATTTATTGAGACTCCTTATCGCAAGGTTTCTAAAGGTAAGGTCACTGACCAAATTGATTACCTCACAGCCGATGAAGAAGATGAACACATCATCGCGCAAGCAAACGCACCACTAACTCCAGAAAGTCACTTTGCTGAAGAGCGCGTTCTTGTTCGTCGTCGTGGCGGAGAAGTTGAATACATTTTGGCTGACGAAGTTGATTACATGGACGTTTCACCACGCCAGATGGTTTCTGTTGCAACAGCAATGATTCCATTCCTTGAGCATGATGATGCCAACCGTGCGTTGATGGGCTCAAACATGATGCGCCAAGCAGTTCCACTGCTTCGCGCTGAAGCTCCATTTGTTGGAACCGGTATGGAATTTCGCGCAGCAGTTGATGCAGGCGATGTGACCCTTGGCCGCAAGCCTGGTGTTGTCACAGAAGTTCAAGCCGATGAAGTCAGCGTGATGAACGATGACGGAACAAATGAAACTTACTTTGTAGATAAGTTTGTTCGTTCAAACCAAGGCACAAGCCGCAACCAGAAGATTGTTGTTGCAAAGGGTGATCGTGTTGAGGTTGGTTCAGTTATTGCCGATGGCCCAAGCACCGATAAGGGTGAGATGGCTCTTGGTAAGAACCTGCTCGTGGCATTTATGTCATGGGAAGGTCACAACTATGAAGACGCAATTATTCTTTCTCAGCGTCTAGTTCAAGATGATGTTCTTACATCTATTCACATCGAAGAGTATGAAGTTGATGCTCGTGATACAAAGCTTGGACCCGAGGAAATTACTCGCGATATTCCTAACGTCAGTGAAGAAGTTTTGGCTGACTTGGATGAGCGCGGAATTATTCGTGTTGGCGCCGATGTAGTACCTGGCGACATTTTGGTTGGAAAGGTAACTCCTAAGGGAGAGACCGAACTGACACCTGAAGAGCGTTTGCTACGTGCGATCTTTGGTGAGAAGGCTCGCGAAGTTCGCGATACCTCACTGAAGGTTCCTCACGGTGAATCAGGCAAGGTCATCGGAGTTTCACTTGCTGACTCTGAAGATTATGAATTGCCAGCTGGTGTGAACCAAGTTGTTCGCGTCTATGTTGCTCAAAAGCGCAAAATTCAAGATGGTGACAAGCTTGCTGGTCGCCACGGTAACAAGGGTGTTATTTCAAAGATTCTTCCTCAAGAAGATATGCCATTTTTGGAAGATGGAACCCCAGTTGATGTTGTCTTGAACCCACTTGGTGTTCCAGGACGAATGAACGTTGGTCAGGTTCTAGAAACTCACTTAGGTTGGGTTGCTAAATCTGGTTGGAAACTTGAAGGCAATGAGGATTGGCAGAAGGATCTTCGCGAACATGGTTTCGCTGATGTTGCTGCTGGTTCAAAGGTTGCTACTCCTGTATTTGATGGCGCAAAGGAAGAAGAACTTATTGGTCTTCTTGGATCAACACTTCCAAATAAAGATGGAATGCGTTTGATCGGTGCAAACGGTAAGGCGCAACTATTTGATGGCCGTACTGGTGAGCCTTATAAGCAACCCATCACAGTTGGATACATGTATATCTTGAAGCTCCACCACTTGGTTGATGACAAGATTCACGCACGTTCAACTGGTCCTTACTCAATGATCACCCAGCAACCATTGGGCGGAAAAGCTCAATTCGGTGGACAGCGCTTTGGTGAGATGGAAGTTTGGGCACTTGAAGCTTATGGAGCGGCTTATACCCTCCAAGAGTTGCTCACTATTAAGTCAGATGACGTTCTTGGCCGCGTAAAGGTTTACGAGGCAATCGTTAAGGGTGAAAACATCCCAGAACCAGGTATCCCTGAATCATTCAAGGTGCTTGTGAAGGAAATGCAATCACTCTGCTTGAATGTAGAAGTTCTTAACAATCAAGGTATCGCAATTGAAATGCGTGATACCGATGAAGAAGTGTTCCGTGCCGCCGAAGAGCTTGGTATCAACTTGTCACGAGTTGAACCCAGTTCAGTAGAAGAAGTGTGAGGAGAGAGATAAATGTTAGATGTTAATTTCTTCGACGAACTACGTATCGGTCTAGCGTCAACAGACAATATTCGTGAGTGGTCATTTGGTGAGGTCAAAAAGCCTGAAACCATCAACTACCGCACACTCAAGCCAGAAAAAGACGGCCTCTTTGATGAGAAGATCTTCGGACCAACTCGTGACTGGGAATGTTATTGCGGTAAGTACAAGCGTGTCCGATTCAAGGGCATCATCTGCGAACGTTGCGGCGTTGAAGTAACACGCGCAAAGGTTCGTCGTGAGCGCATGGGTCACATTGAGCTTGCAGCTCCCGTTACTCACATTTGGTACTTCAAGGGCGTTCCAAGCCGCTTGGGTTACCTCCTTGATCTTGCACCAAAAGATCTTGAAAAGGTTATTTATTTCGCTGCTTACATGATCACTGAAGTGGATACGGAAGCTCGCGCTGAAGATCTCGCTTCACTTGAAAAGCGTCTTGCATCAGATATCAAGAAGATTGAAACTCGTCGTGATAATGATCTTGATGTTCGTTCAAAGAAGTTAGAAGCAGATCTCGCTGAGCTAGAAGCAGCAGGTGAAAAGGCTGATGTGTCGTCGTGATAATGATCTTGATGTTCGTTCAAAGAAGTTAGAAGCAGATCTTGCTGAGCTAGAAGCAGCAGGTGAAAAGGCTGATGTGAAGCGTAAGGTTCGTGAAGCTGCAGAGCGTGAGCTCAAGGCAACTCGTGATCGCGCTCAACGTGAATTAGATCGCCTTGATGCAGTCTGGACTCGCTTTAAGAACTTGAAGGTTCAAGATCTTGAGGGTGATGAAGGTTTGTACCGCGAAATGCGCGATCGTTATGGCGTTTACTTCAAGGGAGATATGGGCGCAGCTGCAATTAAGGCTCGTCTTGAAACCTTTGATCTACAAGCAGAATATGTGAAGCTCACTGAGCTTTCACAAACCGGTAAGGGTCAGAAGAAGACTCGTGCAATTAAGCGCCTGAAGGTTGTTTCTTCATTCCTTAACACTCGCAACAAGCCTGCTTCAATGGTTCTTAACGCTGTTCCTGTTATTCCACCAGATCTTCGCCCAATGGTTCAGTTGGACGGTGGACGCTTTGCGACTTCAGATCTCAATGATCTTTATCGCCGCGTTATTAACCGTAACAACCGTTTGAAGCGTCTTGCCGATCTTGGTGCACCAGAAATTATCGTTAACAATGAAAAGCGCATGCTTCAAGAAGCAGTAGATGCACTCTTTGATAACGGTCGTCGTGGTCGCCCAGTAACTGGCCCAGGAAACCGTCCACTCAAGTCATTGTCAGACATGCTTAAGGGTAAGCAAGGTCGTTTCCGTCAGAACTTGCTCGGTAAGCGCGTTGACTACTCAGGTCGTTCAGTAATTGTGGTTGGACCACAGCTGAAATTGCACCAATGCGGTCTTCCAAAGCAGATGGCACTTGAACTCTTCAAGCCATTTGTGATGAAGCGCTTGGTTGACCTTAACCATGCACAAAATATTAAGTCAGCAAAGCGCATGGTCGAGCGTGCTCGTCCTGTGGTGTGGGATGTATTGGAAGAAGTAATTGCAGAACATCCAGTACTTCTTAACCGTGCTCCTACTTTGCACCGTCTTGGTATTCAAGCTTTCGAACCACAATTGGTTGAAGGTAAGGCAATTCAGATTCACCCACTCGTATGTACAGCGTTTAACGCCGACTTCGATGGTGATCAGATGGCTGTTCACCTTCCACTATCTGCTGAAGCACAAGCTGAAGCACGTATCCTCATGCTTTCAAGTAACAACATCTTGTCTCCAGCATCAGGTCGCCCAATTACCTCTCCAACACAGGACATGGTTCTTGGTCTCTACTTCCTGACATCACTTCGTGAGAATCAACTTGGCGAAGGTCGTTCATTCGCATCTATCGCTGAAGGTTTGATGGCTTTTGATCAAGGTAGCGTTTCACTTCAAGCCATGATCAAGATTCGTTTAGATCTCAACGGTGAGTCTGTCGTAAAGGAAACAACTCTTGGACGCGTATTGTTCAACGAAATTCTTCCTGATGACTTCCCATTCGTTGACTATGACGTAACAAAGAAGCTTCTCGGTTTGATTGTAGACAACCTTGCTGAAGGTTATCCAAAGGTCACTGTTGCAGTTACCTTGGATGCTCTTAAGTCACTTGGTTTCTATTGGGCAACTCGCGCCGGTGTAACAATCGGTATCGAAGATGTTGTCACACCAGGACGTAAGCGTGAGATCTTGGAAGGCTACGAAGTTAAGGCCGACAAGGTTCAATCACAATACGAAAAGGGATTGATTACCGATGACGAGCGTCGTCAAGAATTGATCGAAATCTGGACTAATGCGACCGCAGAAGTTGCCAAAGAGATGGAAGAGAACTTCCCTAAGACAAATCCTGTATGGATGATGGTCTTCTCTGGTGCTCGTGGAAACATGATGCAGATTCGTCAGATCGCCGGTATGCGTGGACTTGTAGCAAACCCAAAGGGTGAAATTATTCCTCGCCCAATTAAGTCCAACTTCCGTGAAGGTCTTTCAGTACTTGAATACTTCATCTCTACTCACGGTGCCCGTAAGGGTCTTGCAGATACTGCTCTTCGTACAGCTGACTCAGGTTACCTAACCCGTCGTCTCTGCGACGTTGCGCAAGATGTCATCATTCGTGAAGAAGATTGCGGAACTGATCGCGGCTTAACGCTAAAGATCGCTGCAACTAACGCACAAGGTGAACTCGTTCGCGATGATCACGTTGAAACTTCAATGTTTGGCCGCAATGTGGCTGAAGATGTTGTAAGTAATGGCAAGACCATTCTTGCCGCTGGAACCGATCTTGGTGACAAGAACATCGACATTCTTGTCGCTGCAGGAGTTGCTGAAGTGAAGGTTCGCTCAGTTCTTACCTGTGATTCAAAGGTTGGACAGTGCGCAATGTGTTACGGCCGTTCAATGGCTGCCGGCAAGCTCGTAGATGTCGGTGAAGCTGTAGGAATTATCGCTGCACAATCAATTGGTGAGCCTGGAACACAGCTCACAATGCGTACCTTCCACACCGGTGGTGTGGCAGGAGATGACATCACTCACGGTCTTCCACGTATTGTCGAACTCTTCGAAGCTCGTACACCAAAGGGTGTTGCGCCAATTGCTGAAACAGCTGGTGTTGTTAGCTTCCTAGAAGATGCAAAGGGCAAGAAGATCATCGTTACTCCAGAAGATGGCAGCGAGCCTGTTGCATACCCAATTACTCGTCGTCAAAAGCTCAAGGTTGAAGATGGCCAGAAGGTCGGAGTCGGACAACAACTCGTTGTTGGCGCCATCGATCCAAAGCAAGTTCTTCGAATCCTTGGACCTCGTCAAACACAAGTACATCTTGTGAATGAAATTCAAGAGGTATATCGCTCACAAGGTGTATCAATCCACGATAAGCACATCGAAATCATTGTTCGCCAAATGCTTAAGCGCATCACAGTGCTTGAACCAGGTGACACCGATCTGCTTCCTGGTGAACTTGTTGAACGTAATCGTTTTGAGAATGAAAACCGCCGCGTTGTGACAACTGGTGGCAAGGCTGCTTCAGGTCGCCCAGAACTTATGGGTATCACCAAGGCATCACTTGCAACAGAGTCATGGTTGTCAGCGGCTTCATTCCAAGAGACAACGAAGATCCTCACAGATGCAGCGCTTTCAGAGAAGAGCGATCCTCTTCTTGGTCTGAAGGAGAACGTCATCATTGGAAAGCTCATCCCTGCTGGAACAGGACTTGCTCGTTATCGCAACGTGCGTGTTGAACCAACAGAAGAAGCGAAGGCAGCTGTTTATGCCGCATATGATGAATACGACTTCACACCATTTGAAGCACAAGGTTCAGGTGAAGCAGTTCGTTTGGATGATCTAGAAGTTCGTTAAATCTATAAGTTAAAAACCCCGCACATAATTTGTGCGGGGTTTTTTATTTACGCTTGAGCGTTATCTCATCTGCAGTAAGACGATGTGCTTGGAAGGCATTTACTGGTGCATCTGTTGCATATCCAATAGCTAACCCACATAGCAATCTGTAATCTTTTGGAACATCGAATTCTTTTCTGACAACATCATCCCAAATCCCAACAGCGCCTTGAGCGCATGTGCCAAGGCCATGTGCATGAGCTGAAAGCATGAGATTTTCCATCATTAATCCTGCATCAGATGCAGACCAGATTCCTAGGCTCTTATGGATATATATAAAAAGCTCAACAGGGGCGCCAAAGAACTCGTAGTTTTTTGCCCATTCAGCATCTCGGGCAGTTCTATCTCCCCGGGCAACGCCAAGTACTGCATAGAGTTCTTTTCCAACGCGCGCTGCGCGAGGACGCAATTCTTTTACGTATGGCTTACTCATTTTTATATTGCTAGTAGGAAGTCCATAACGAGTGAAGGCAAGCTT
>Ga0209085_1001582_pt1 | contig 13861 bp, 9 predicted proteins | sample C_131016_EF_Meta_FD_187310 | JGI IMG/M metagenome (GOLD analysis project Ga0209085, IMG submission 187310) | Freshwater microbial communities from Lake Croche, Canada to study carbon cycling - C_131016_EF_MetaG (SPAdes) (version 2) | ecosystem: Environmental > Aquatic > Freshwater > Lake | place...
AACCGCTTTGGTCGTCGAGATAACCTCTACAAAGCGCGTATCAAGATTTTAGTCAAAGCTTTGGGTCCAGAAGAGTTTGCTCGCCAAGTGGAAAGTGAATGGGTGAAAATACATTCTGAAACTAAAAACAGTAAAGACAATTTCACACAAGCCGAGTGGCATCGTGTTGCTAAACATTTCACCAAGCCAGAGTACCAAAAGTTACATGTCATTAGTGATGAAGTCATTCTTGCCGCTGCGCCTGAGGCCGAGAGAGCAGCTTTTGCTCGTTGGCTAGAACGTAACGTCAAATCCCATCAAGTACCTGGCTATGCCAGTGTGATTCTGTCATTAAAACCGCATGGCACTGTTGCCCCTGGTGATGCTAGCAGCGCCCAAATGAATGCCATTGCAGATTTAGCGGATCAATACAGCTTTGGTCAATTGCGCGTTACCCACGAGCAAAACTTAGTGTTAGCTGATGTAGAGCAATCTAAGCTCTTAGAACTTTGGCAAGCCGCTAAGAAACAGCATGTGGCATTACCTAACATTGGGTTACTCACCGATATCATTGCTTGTCCTGGTGGCGACTTTTGCTCACTTGCCAATGCGAAGTCACTCCCAATTGCCAAAGCGATCCAGGAGCGCTTTGATGATTTAGATTACCTGTTTGATTTAGGTGATATCAGTCTGAATATTTCTGGATGTATTAATTCATGTGGGCATCATCACGTTGGCAATATTGGCATATTAGGCGTCGATAAGGATGGGGAAGAGTGGTATCAAATTACTTTAGGTGGGGAGCAAGGTAGCGATGCCTCTATTGGCAAAGTGATTGGACCCTCTTTCTACGCGAATGAAATTCCTGATGTGATGACTAGCCTGATCAATACTTATGTTGAACATCGCACGGGGGATGAGCTATTTATTCAGACTTATCGCCGCCTTGGTGTCGCACTCTTTAAAGAGGCGGCTTACAAGAATCAGGATAAAAAATTAAAAGAAGTTCATCAAGGCGTAACAGTCTGACCATAGAAAAACGATGAATCATAAAATTATTTATTTTCCTAAAGATGGTGAGCCAACCGTCATCGCCAATGAATGGCAAGTATGGGATGGTGAGCGTGATGAAGGCGGGATCCCTGACTTAGAGCATGGATTTCATAAGGTATTGGTCCCGTTTCATTGGTGGATTACACACCATCAGAATTCTGATGTCATTGCCCGCGCAAACACGGGTGAAATCGGAGTTTGGTTCGCCGCTGATGATGACATCCTCAAACATGCCAACATCATTGAAGAGGGTAAAAAACTTTGGCCTGTCGTGGGCGCGCATTTTCCGATATTTCGAGATGGTCGGAGTTTTAGTACTGCAGCCTTATTACGTGAGCGTTTTTCTTGGACAAAAGAGATTCGAGCAATTGGTGATGTATTAATTGATCAATTACTGCAAGGATCCAGAGTGGGCTTTGATGCTTTTGAATTACGTTCTGATCAAAATATGGATACGGCAATAAAGCAATTCACTCTCTTCTCAGTAGCAACACAAAACAGCTGGCGTAATGAACGCTCAACCAGCAAACTCACACTCGCATCAGATCAAATTGCGCCATGACAGCTATCTCATCTTCTAGCTCAACTCTAGGTAAAGTCTATTTGGTTGGTGCAGGTCCTGGCGCAGCTGATCTGATTACTGTGCGCGGCGCTAAGCTTTTAGAGCAAGCGGATATCGTCTTTCATGATGCGCTAGTAGATCCCACCATGCTTGAGCTTTGCCCTCAAGCAATTCAGGAGCCTGTTGGAAAGCGTTGCGGCAAGCTCTCATCAGCACAACATTTTATTAACAAACGACTGATTGATGCAGCTCAAAAATATCAAATCATCGTCCGTCTTAAGGGCGGAGATCCTATGATATTTGGTCGTGCTGATGAAGAAATTCAATCCCTAAAGAATGCTGGGATATCAGTTGAAGTGGTGCCTGGTATTACTGCGGCTTTGGCTGGTGCTGCAAGCTTACAGCAGTCATTGACCCTGAGAGGTGTTTCTCGTAGCGTCGCATTTATCACTGTGGCACAGGGCAATGAAAGCTTATCGGAAGACCAAGGTACATCTCCCTTGGGCCCTTTATCCCATCCCACAGCAGATACTTTGGTGTACTACATGGGACGAAAAGATGCAAAGCGTATTGCCATGCAATTAATCAAAGAAAGTCCAAATCATACTGGCTCCACTCCAGTTCACATATTAGAGTCGGTGAGTACCACAAGAGAGCGTCACTGGTCTAGTAATTTAGCCGAATTAGCAAACGGCAAAGCAGACCATTGGCTTGATAGTTCATCTCCTGCCCTCATCCTGATTGGACAAGCCCTGCAAGAGAAAGATACTGCCACCAACATACTGCATCAACACTCAGATAGCGCGAGCTGCAAAATCGATAATGGCTTGCAAGACCGCCTCGTCCTCGCCTACAGCCGGCGAAGCGCTTAAGTCAATATCTGGAAATTTTTCCCGACAAGCAGTGAGTAACACTGGAAAATCATTACGTAGATGACCGCCTTGTCCAAAAAAAACTGGCACAACCACTATCTTTAAAGCACCATCAGAGACTAAAGCAGCAATCGCGCTCATGAGGCTTGGATGCATCATTTCCAAAAATGCAAGCTCAACCTTCATCTGTGGGTGTTGACGCCTCCACAAAGCGAGCAAGCGATCAAACGGCTCACGCCAGCGCTCATCACGCGCACCATGACCAAATAGAACGATTGCCTGCATCATATCTTCCTTACTAGAACTGGAATTAAGCCCATAGAAATCGGTTTCGTTTAAGCTAGAGGTCTATCTTAATGTGAATTTCACTGAGCCATCCTGATGACCCATTCCCTTGCCCCCTTGCTCACTCAAAGTTGGTTTCTTGCAATCATGGCCTGCACCTTGATCGGGGCCGTAATTACCGCTGTACACCATGCTGAGGTTATTGCCCATAGAACAGGTGAGCCCTACGGCACTTTAGTGCTTTCTATTAGCGTCACCATCATTGAGGTTTCTCTCATTGTGTCCATGATGTTCTCTGGTCACGAAGGTGCAGAATTTATTGCTCGCGATGCTGTTTTTGCTACCGTGATGATTGTGCTCAATGGGGTTATCGGTTTATGTATTTTTATCGGCGGACTCAAGCATCATGAAATGAATTTTCGCAATGAAGGCACTAACTCTGCACTCGCTGTTCTGACAGCACTAGCAACTTTTATTTTAGTGATGCCCCTAGTGACCGTCAGCACTCCTGGGCCGGATTTTACCAAGAGTCAATTGGCATTTGCGGGCATTGCTTCATTTGCACTGTACTGCGCATTTTTATTTTTCCAAACGATTTCTCATCGGGGTTATTTCCTACCCAAAGAAGAGGTTGGGAAATCTGATCACGATACCCACGCTACAGAGCCAAGTAATCTCAAAACAACAGTAAGCGTGGTTTTATTACTGATCTGCTTAGTCGTGGTAGTTGGTCTAGCTGAAGCACTCAGCCCAGCGATTGAATCAGGTGTGAAATCAGCAGGAGCGCCTAAGACCATTGTCGGCATTGCGATTGCATTACTTGTGCTCATGCCAGAAGGCTATGCTGCCGTGCGTGCCGCTCGCGCAAATCGCTTGCAAAGCAGCCTGAATCTAGCGCTCGGATCAGCTCTTGCCAGTATTGGACTCTCTATTCCAACGGTAGCCGCCATTGCGATTATGTTTGATTTGCCCCTCAGCTTGGGAATTAGCACCTTGAATATGACGCTGATGTATTTATCCTTTTTTATTGGCGGACTCACGCTGGCCATTGGCCGCACCACCATGCTTCAAGGGGTTGTGCATTTAATTATCTTTTTTGAGTTTTTGTTTCTCAGTCTTGTGCCCTAAGCAGCAAGCGATTGACATGAGAAAGTATTTGGTGCCCCTTGTCCGACTCGAACAGACCACCTACTGATTACAAATCAGTTGCTCTACCAGATGAGCTAAAGGGGCAATTACTACGCTGATTGGATTTTATAACCCAACATTAATTTAAAGATTGATAACCTTTTGACAGCATGCAATCGCGCGCCGGACCTTCTTGGTAAATGTTGCCATAGACCTTGTTACCCCAAACATTAAAGCCTAAGGTGTAGAGATTTTCGCAGCTCAGCTTGTCAGCATAAAACTTTTGACTATCAGCAGGTGTTTTGTACTGATAAGTAGTAGCGCATGCACTGAGAATGATTGCAAAAAAGACAGTAAGTAGGGCACTTAATTTCATTACTCAACCTTTGATTAATGGTAAATTTTAAGGATATATTTTACCTGAAATTTTGAGCACTATTGACCCTTTTCTTACCCTTTTCTAACTCTTTTCCCACCCTTTACTCACTGTTATCTCACCCTTATTTCATTTGATAACTCCTGATTAACTACCATCCGCCAATCCAATTTTTCTAGCAGTCTTTTTTAAAGCACATAAAAACAAGCTAATGACTGACTGCGACCATAGACTAGACAATGCTCTAAAACCGATTCTCAGATCAGATTGGTAAAGGCAATATGACTTAACAAAACTGTGTAAATGGCCGTAATAGATTTATCGTTCAACAATTTTTTCTGCTGATTTACCCTTTAAGCTCCTGTAATAAAATGGCTAAAACGTGGACAATATGCAAGGCAGGCATTTAATATAGATTGTCTGTACATAATAAGGCGTAATTTTATGGCATATTTACAGCAGGTTTTTTACAGTCAAACAATCAATAACCTGGCGGCGACCAAAATTTTGGGCAGCCTTAACGGCGGGACTTTTACGACTGGTACCTCTGCTGGCTGGAGTTCTGGCGCACCCTCTGGCCCCACCTTAGTATTTACTAGCTCTACTGCTGCTACTAACGTTGTTAATCTCACTGCCACCCCATCTGCTCCAGCTATCGCTCCAACCATCGTTGTCACTGATGGCTCTCCTGTTGGTATTGCCACTACAGAATCAGCAGCGTTTACTTTTAAGCCCTTAGTCGCGAGTCAAACTCTGACCATCGCAGGCCTCACTTTTACTGCCGGCGCTAACGGCGCAACAGCAGCGCAACTCGCTAGTGCTTTTGCCAGCCTCGCCAATAACACTGCTGCTGCGAGCATCAATACTACTAAGACTTTGAATGATGCGGCTGGTGGCACATTTACTGCCGGAACTTCCAGTGGCTGGACTAGTGGTTTATCTGTCGGGGCTGGACTTACTTTTTCCAGCACAACTGCTAATACCAATGTCGATAATTTAAGTAGTGCACTAGCACTTGGCACTTCTTCTCCGGGCATCGTGACAGTTGATGGTGTGCCACTTACTTCTAATGAAACCGCCACTGTGACGTTTAAAGCCTTAGCGGCTGGCCAAACCTTGACGATGGCTGGGCTAACATTTACTGCCAGCACTTCTGGTGCCTCAGCAGCGCAAGTAGCTTCTGCCTTTGCCAGTATTGCTAATAACACTGCTTTTGCAGCCATTAATACCACTAAAACTCTCAATGATGCTGCCGGTGGGGCATTTACCGCAGGCACTTCTACAGGTTGGGCAAGTGGCGCAGCTGGTGGCGCAGGCGTAGCCGTGGTGACCTTTACTAGCTCTAGTGCCCAACTAAACGTCCCTGATCTTACCAGCTCACTCTCGTTAATCGCTTCAGCGCCTACCATTGTTGCGACGGAAGGTGTACCACCTACTAATACAGAAACGGCCGCGGTGACTTTCCAAGCGATGACTGCGGGCCAAACTTTATCGATCGCAGGTCTTACCTTTTCCGCAGGCACTCTTGGAGCAACTGCTGAGCAAGTTGCGAGTGCCTTTGCCAATCTGGCAGTAGGTACTTCTGCAGAAAATGCCAACATCGTTCTACCGGCCATGGCTTCGGCTTATGTGGTTACGCCTAGCGCTGCCAATACAGCCACTTCTGTTTCAGGATACTTTACCAAGCCCAATGAAAGTAATAACTATACGTTTATAGCGACAGGCTCCTTCACTGCAACTGCAACAACTACTGGCAAACTCGCTACTGTTAAGGGCACTGTCACTAGCTTTAAACTGTTTAATAATGGCGCGCTGATTGACTCTATCAGCTATGGTAGTGGCGTTGATACCACTATGTTTGGTATTACGGACAATACGGTAACCCCAGTTACGGCCGCCATGATCAGCGCACAAAGGGCTCAGGCGGGTGTGCAATTTAATACCATCTCTGCCCTAATTAATACTGGCGCTACCTTTGTCGCTTCAGATGCTTCTAATGGTGGTATTGATCAAGTACTTGGCGGCACGGGTAATGACCACTTTACCGGTTATGGCAGTAATGATTATTTTGATGGCAAAGCAGGGACAGATACTGCTATTTATCGCGGCACTTTTAAAGAATATACGATGGTACTAAGCAGTACTATCGATCGTACTGATCCTGCAGGAGTCAATCGACTTACGTGTTACACCATGACCGATACCATTGCCAATCGCGATGGTGTTGACACTTTGATTAATGTAGAGCGATTTCAGTTCTCCGACATGACTCTGGCCTTAGATACTGGCGCCAAGCAAACTGCAGGTTCAGGCTATATGCTCTATAAAGCAGCCTTTAACCGTACCCCTGATGCTGGTGGATTGGGTTATTGGATTAACAAGATGGATACCGGCATGAGTTATAACGATGTCGCAAAAAACTTTGTCACTAGTGCTGAATTTAAGACTGCTTTTGGAGGCTCTAACCCAACCGTAGAAGTATTAGTCACTAAACTGTATAACAATGTCCTCAATAGAACCCCAGATGGTGGTGGTTTAGATTTTTGGCAAGGCAAGCTTGCTACCGGCGGTGGCTGGACTACTGCCGATGTCTTAGGATATTTTTCGACTTCGAATGAAAACGTGGCTAACGTGACGTCTTTAATTGCCAATGGGATTAGCTATACTCAGTTTGTTGCATAAGTCAAACTAGCGTGAAATAATTTAAGAAATACAAAAAAGATTTTGCGGGGTGATCCGTTTGAAACTTCTTAACCTGCATACTGTTGATACCAGATGCCATTGGCAATGAGCGGAGTTACGTTGGTGACATTCTCGCCTGATGTAGAGAAGAAGCCCAGAACATCGGCAGTACTCCAGCCAGTATTGAGTTTTTCTTGCCAAAAGGCTAAACCACCAGAGTCTGGAGTTCTGTTTAATACATTGTTATAGAGCTTAGTAACTAAAGTATTGACTGAAGGGTTTGATCCTCCAAAAGCGGTTTTAAACTCAGTGCTAGTGACGAAGTTGTTAGCGACATCGCTATAACTCATACCAGCATCCATCTTGCCGATCCAATAGCCTAAACCACCAGCATCGGGTGTGCGGTTAAAGGCTGCTTTATAAAGCATGTAACCAGAGCCAGCTGTTTGGTCTTTGCCAATATCTAAGGCGATATTAGTATCGGTGAACTGAAGACGCTCGATATTGGTCAGCGTATCGGTACCATCGCGGTTAGTAATTTTATCGGCTACAGTTACAGCCCCATTACCAATTACAACAGTATGCGTAGCTGCCGCTCCTGAATAGATGACAGTATCTGTGCCAGATCCACCATCGATAGTGTCATTGCCACCCATGCCATTTAACAGATTATTTAAAGCATTTGCTGTAATGCGATCTGCATTATCGGTGCCGGTGATTTTGGTAATATCCGGTAGCTTAGTGACAGCATCTAATTGATTTAAATACACCTGACCATTTAATGTGTATTCTGTAATCCAGGTCAAACCATTGGCTCCGTAAAACACTCTAGCAGCACTTGAGAAAAAATCTTGGTTAGCGCTATTCAGATTGAGTACATCGGATGCTAGTACAGCCTCAAAATGACCAAAGCCATCATTGAGATACGCCACTGGTCTTTGTCCATACCCTAAAGCATTAGAGGCGTACATACTATCGAAGACGATATCAAGATTTCCATCTGCGTTAATATCTATTAACTTAATGAACATAAGCCATGCTGAGGTAGCTGCCACTCCTGGCTTGCCCTCATTGCTAATGGACGACCCAAATGTATTAGCAGTGATGTCGATATAACTACCATTGACTTGTTTGAGAACTTGTAGTGCCCACCCGTTATAGTAAGGGCTATTTTGTGTAGAGACCATCACAATCTCTTTTGACCCATCCTGGTCTAGATCAGCTGCTTGAATATCTAATATATCTTCGTTCTTAATACCAAAATAACCATTGGTCAATAAGGTACGATTGCTATCTGAATATGCTCCCTTATTATTCCAATAGATAATCGATTGATTAGTTTGATTAGTAGCATCGCCAGAATTGCCAATAATTAGTTCTGGTAAACCATCTAGGTTTAAATCAACTAGTTGAGCAGCGTAAAAACGTGTCGATGCATTGGCAATTTCAGAAGGTAAGGCTACATTGGAGTTTGTAAAACCTCCAGTACCATCGCCCAATGCAATAGATGCTTTAACTCTAGTTCCAGAAGTTGGGACATCGCCAATAAAAATATCTTGGTTACCATCGCCATTAATATCTCCAATGGCTGCGCAATGGGTAAAGTCACTTTGCTGAGGCAGTCTTAAAGTGGCATTAGTCCAAGTTGACCCTGATGACAAGATGAGTTGATTTTGAGCTCCTGGGAAAGGGGTAGCATCCCAACCATGGTCGGCAATAAAAATATCGGTCTTACCGTCATTATTAAAATCGGTATAAAAGACATTTCTTGGATGCGTGGTGGAAGGAACAAAACTAGACGATAAAATAGAGTAGGTATTTAAACCAGTGCTGAGCGAAAACATCCCCGCTTGAGCACTCGAATTGGTATTACTAGGGCCTGGATAAGTATTACCCAGCAATAAAATATCAGGTAAACCATCCTTATTTAAATCACTCACGTATAAATGATACCGAAGAGAGCTTGCACTATCTTTGCCAAGATTAATTTTCTTCAGGCTTGAAAAATAAGTTTGATAATTTGCCAAATTAAACCTCTACTTTTTCCTTAGCTTTATACCTTTAAAAAACATAAATAAACTGCTCATTATTTATTTTAAGCACTCTTTATTAAAACTTATTGGATTATTTTTCTAAAACTACTTACCCCACAAACTGCGTATAGCCAATGCCATTGGCAATCAATGGAGTTACGTTGGTAACGTTCTCAGCTGATGTAGAGAAAAAACCTAAAACATCGGCAGTACTCCAGCCAGTATTGAGTTTATCTTGCCAAAAGGATAGGCCGCCAGCATCCGGAGTTCTATTTAGGACATTGTTATAGAGCTTTGTTACCAGTGTATTAACGGTTGGATTAGAGCCTCCAAAAGCCGTTTTAAATTCAGTGCTAGTAACAAAGTTTTTTGCGACATCGTTATAACTCATACCGGTATCCATCTTGCTAATCCAATAGCCTAAGCCACTAGCATCAGGTATGCGGTTAAAGGCAGCTTTATAGAGCATATAACCGGAGCCTGCTGTTTGGTCTTTGCTGATATCTAGCGCGATAGTAGTGTCGGTAAATTTGAGGCGCTCAATATTTAAAAAACTATCTTGCCCATCTCTTCCAACTAATTTATCGACAGTACTCCAAGAATTATTTTTACTTGCAGTAAGAATGTAATCACTAAAACGTCCCGAAAAAACAGCAGTATCTACGCCTACACCGCCATCCCAAGTCTTATCTGCTAAAACAGTAATAAATTGATTATTTCCATTGATATTAAAAGCTGGGCTGTCAGATAAAAAAGTTCGCACTTCTTCACCTATCATGCGAGTAGAAGGATTTGGGAATACGCCCCGTGTAGCTACAATATCAACGGCTCCATCATTATTGGCATCAAAAAAGAAAGGGCTGAGTGTGTACCAATCTGGAAAAGTTTCCTTAGTGTTAAACATAGGCGTTTTGGGATGTGCAAAATGCCCAGTTCCGTCATTAATAAAAACATACTGATCAAAATTAGTAGGACGAGCAAAAAAACTAGAGATCCAAAAATCGATATAGCCGTCCAAATTAAAATCTTCAAAAAATAAAGGGGCACCAGCTGTATTATCTCCGTTGTAAAAAGTATTATCTGCAACTAGCTTTCCCGAAGCATCTTGAAAGTACACGGAAAAAACACTATTGCCCAAATCGCTATATCTAGCTGTTTGTGGGGTGCCCGACATGTTTGACATACCATCATCGATTCCACCACTAGGTTCAGTTTCCCAAACTACTAATAAATCTTCACGACCATCGCCATTGAGATCCATATTAAACATGTCACTTGCGCCATAATTGCGCTCACGAGCAGATCCCAAGCTTGGTCGCGCTAGGGTATAGGACTCTACAAATTGACCGTTTTGTTGAGTTAGGACTGACAATGGGAGCGTTTTCATATCACCAGGCCACGTCCTATATGCACCAGCCACAATGGCGTATTGCCCGTTTAGCTCTATAAAAGTAGTACCAGAAACACTGTATTCATAATTATTAAATTTTGCTGGCAACGTATCTTCACGCCAAGTAAATTTTGCTGAGCCAGAATTTTGATAAATTCTAAAATCAAAAAAACAAGCGACCACAATATCAAGATCACCATCACGATCATAGTCGGCAGCATCAGCAATATGATTAAATGTCCTTACACCATTTGTATTGGTGAGCCAGCTGTCTAAATTCTGCCATGTGAGGCCGTTTTTACCACCCAATAACAATGCAGGATCACCTCTGTTATTTGTGGTTCTGTTATTTAGCTCCCATCCTTGATCAACCTGAAAGTAATCCGTGTAACCATCATTGTTGAAATCTCCAGGAACGCTGTCCCGGAAATACTGATACGGGCTGGTATTTTTTATAACACTCGGATTGGCTGTAAAAACGCCACCCTGGTTAGTCCATGGAACGGGATTAATTGGTGTATCAAATATAAAATTAGAGGGAAATGTGACCAGATCTAAATATCCGTTGTGATCAATATCGCTGATAATTACGGCATTAGTCTTATCAAAAGAATAAGTTAATGATGGCACCGGATCAAGGTATTGGACCGACAGGTAGGATGTTTTAAGCATAGATCGCCATGAATTTCATACATCATCCAATATAAAGATAAGAACATCTTAAAGCCAAAAACTTCCTACCCCACAAACTGCTGATACTGAATGCCGTTAGCAATTAAGGGAGTCACGTTGGTGACATTCTCAGCTGAGGTAGAGAAGAATCCCAAAACATCAGCTGTAGACCAGCCAGTATTGAGTTTGTCTTGCCAAAAGGTAAGGCCACCAGCGTCTGGGGTTCTATTCAGTACGTTGTTATAGAGCTTTGTGACTAGCGTATTAACCGAAGGGTTAGAGCCACCAAAAGCGGTTTGAAATTCAGTGCTAGTGACAAAGTTTTTTGCGATATCGCTATAACTCATGCCACTATCCATCTTGCTAATCCAGTAACCCAAACCACTGGCATCGGGTGTGCGATTAAAAGCGGCTTTATAAAGCATGTAGCCAGAGCCTGCTGTTTGATCTTTACCGATGTCTAGGGCGATAGTGGTGTCAGTAAATTTGAGACGTTCGACTTGGTTTAAAAGAGAAACCGCATCCGCCCCTGATGAGTTTTGTAATAGGAATTTATTATCCTGATACGGGACAACTTTGTATGAAGAAACATTTTTTCCAACAACTACCATATCGATTCCAGGGCCACCATTGATCAAATAATTACCATTTCGCAGCCCCTGTAAATTAGCAGGCGCGCCTGCGGGATAAGCGAATAATGTGATTGTGCTGTCTACTCCAGTCACGGTAACGATAGAAGAAGTATTCGGAGTAAGTGTTACAGACCCTTTTGCTTGAATTACCGTTGTATTTGCAGAATCAAGGGGATCGGTTAGCGGCAAATTTTGATAATTTTGTATATCCCAGCCTAAAGCTTGCAGTACCAGTAAATCGACCTGACCTAACTGCAATCTATTGAGTTCATCACTGCCCCGCAGATACATTAAATCAGAGGTGATTGGTTGATCGTTAATATAGGTATTACCCACATGATCTAACGCCGTTACTGAGGTTTTAAAACCACCCTGAGCGCTGGCAGCAGGTCCTAATGGCAACTCCTTGCCAAGCAAGGCAATGATTGCGGGTGACGTGAAATACCAATTACCCTCTTTCAAAATCGTGTTGGCATTCCATATGGATGGACTTGCTGGATTAGTACTGGTTGCAAAACCTAAGCAGTGCACGAGTTCATGTAAGGCTATAGAAATAAAGTCGGTAGATCCTGCTGGTAAATTAGATGAACTCCAAGATTGTGGGTTAGGATCAAACCAAATGGGACGGCCGTATGATCTAGGAGATCCGTCGGTACCAAGCCACATAGTAAAACCCAAATCGACTTCTGCACCATTAACATCACGCCCAGTTTGACCTTTGATTAAAGATGCTGGTTTAAGCACCCCGCCATCTTGAATAAAATTCACTCCGGTAGCGGCAGAAACTCCATTGACAGCACCTAAGGGATTCGAAGATTCGGTTTGGATTGAAATACTAAAATCTAATGGGACTTTGAACTTAATCAGACTATTTAGTGAATTGACTACGAAATTTAAATCTTTTGTAATCGTAACAATATTGGAGCTTAACTTATCATTTGGGTCGACTAAATTGCAGGTCCATCCAAAGTCAAGATTGATTTTAGTGGTAGGCATAATTTAGTGCCAAACTAACCCGCAAACTGCTGGTATGCAATACCATTGGCAATCAGCGGAGTCACATTGGTGACGTTCTCATTTGAAGTTGCAAAATATCCCAGGACATCGGCAGTGCTCCAACCAGTGTTGAGTTTGTCTTGCCAAAAGGCAAGGCCACCAGCATCTGGAGTTCTACTTAAAACATTGTTATAAAGCTTAGTCACCAAAGTATTGACCGTAGGGTTAGAGCCCCCAAAGGCGGTTTTAAATTCAGTACTATTCACAAAACTTTGTGCTACCGAGCTATAACCCATGCCCGTATCCATCTTACCTATCCAATATCCAAGACCGCCTACATCAGGCGTACGGTTGAACGCAGCTTTGTAGAGCATGTAGCCTGAGCCAGCGGTTTGGTCTTTACCAATATCAAGCGCAATCATGGTATCGGCAAACTGAAGGCGCTCCACATTGCTAAGAATTGTAGTGCCAAGGCCTCCTGATTTATCTATGACCGATGCCTGCGATCCCGCAACAGCAATTGTGAAATTACTTTGCGCTTTAGAAAACACGGTTCCATCAATTCCGCTGGTGCCCAACACCAATAAATTCGGAGTATTAATAATTAATGGAATCTTAGGGCTTACACTCACCTGAATGCTGCCCGGTGTTAATGAGGTATCAAGAATTCCGATAGAAGTAGATGCTAAATTATTGCCAATAGTAATGATGGCTGTCGTAATGCCATCGGTATTTTTATTATTGATGATGCTAAAAGGAATGATGGCTTGTCCATTAGCATCTACTGAAACAGTACCGCTTAAAACGCCACTTGATACGCGATTGGGATCAATGCCCGTAATCACATAAGCTAATGATGTGCCGTTTGCAACATTGGTCGTCTGCAGAACAATATTCTCTGTGGTGCCTTCATTCATCATGCTCGCAGTTGCGCTCAGTTTATAACTGATCACATTACTTTTGACCGAGTAATTACCACCACCTTGCTGAATTAAAGCCAAAGCGCCAATATTGGCAATTTCTTGGGCAGTGGTCACTGCTAGGCTGACACCATTCGACACTTGAATGCTTGCGATATGACTGAGATTTTGTTGCAGACTACTTAAGTTTGCTATTAAATTTGCTGCGGTATCGTTGATAGCCACTTTATAGTTACTAATTAAATTTAAGGCTCCCCAATCATTACTCAGCTGCGATGCTG
>Ga0209085_1001583_pt1 | contig 13844 bp, 13 predicted proteins | sample C_131016_EF_Meta_FD_187310 | JGI IMG/M metagenome (GOLD analysis project Ga0209085, IMG submission 187310) | Freshwater microbial communities from Lake Croche, Canada to study carbon cycling - C_131016_EF_MetaG (SPAdes) (version 2) | ecosystem: Environmental > Aquatic > Freshwater > Lake...
TTTCTTGATTTGTACTGTTAAAAAGCGAATATTATACTGTTTTTCTTCCTTGTCCACTTTCCTACCTTGTCCTCCTTGTCTGCACTACACCCAATTTTTAAAAACCTACCCTTGAAAGGATGGGGGGGTACTCTTCACCACAAAAATAGGATTGCTATAGGTTAAGCTAAAAATACCTAACCCCCCTACCCTAGGAGAAACTAATACCTACTAAGCTTAGTAAATCAGTTCAGGATGAGCATTTTGTGAAACCGTTATTTTGTTATAGTTATGAATCTTAGAAATTTGATCAATGTTCAGTATGAACTCATCCGCTTCTTTTAAAACAATTCGTCCTATTGCTGCTATGTCTATCTGTGGGATCGTCTTTCGGGATGATTATCTCTTAGCTATTGACACTAAAACTGGCTATCTTTTAGAAATTGAGCCTCAAACTAACGGCACAAAAGTTCTAAATTCTCATAACTGGGAGAATTTCATTGGTTCAACGGGGCTAACTTACGCCGATGGACTATTGTGGTTTACAAGTGGGGATTCTGTTTATTTCTATTCATTAGATGAGCCGGATTTTCACCCCTCTCTTTTTGTCAGCCTTCATTATCCAGTTAATGGGATAGCTATTTGGGAGTCTACAGTCTATGTTACCTGCCAAAAAACTGGCTATATTTATGTCTATGAGAAAAAAACAGCTAAGGAAATTACTCGGTTTCGATCTCCTGGGATTGGAATAGAGAATATTACAGTCAAAGGAGAAGAACTTTGGATTTCCGATACGCTAGAACAGACTGTCTATTGTTTAGAACGTGCTACAGGTCAAATAATTTTCAGTGTCTTAACACCATTTCAAAGTCCAACAGGCTTAGATTTTTATACTGATCCAGCAACAGGAGAAGAAGTCCTCTATGTAGCTTATAGCTTTTCTGAACCCTATGTGAGAGATAACCCGAATATAGATCCCAATTTTGAGTTGAGTTATCGAACTTCTACCTTTATTCATCCCCTCTATTTCTACTATGATGCCGAAAAGAAATATGCACTTTCTAATGGGTTTCTCGTCGAGATGTCTTATGCAGAAGAACTGGAACCTCTCGATCCTCTAGAATTAGAACAAGTAGAATGGCGTATAGCCTTACCAGCAGAAACAGACCGGCAAAAAGTCAAACAGATAGAAGCTATTGGTCTCCCCTTTACAGAAGAAGATAAGGGAGGACAAAAAATAGCTGTTTTTAAATTCGATAAGCTAACCCAAAAAGAGCGCTATATTTTTGGTTGGCGTGCTATTTTGGAGGTTTGGAGTATTAAGTATCGCATTACTCCCAAAGACTGTGAGAAATTACCTCCTCTTCCTGATAATTACCATGACCTCTATCTGATAGATAACGATAATTTATCTATGGACAGTGAAATCATTAAAAGGGCTGCTATTGATGCTATAGGAAGAGAAACTAATATCTTACGCAAAATATATAGTATTCGTAACTATGTCTATGACCGTCTCTCCTACGAGATTAAGCCGCATATTGATACCCCAGAAATTGCTTTACGTCGAGGGTTGGGGTCTTGTGGAGAATATCTGGGGGTTCTTTTGGCTCTTTCTCGCCTCAATGGGATAGCTTGTCGCACTGTTGGCAGGTATAAATGCCCTAATTATCCTTTTTTGAGAGCATTACCCCTAGAACCACAATATAATCATGTTTGGATGGAGTTTTATATTCCAGGAATTGGCTGGTTACCAATGGAAAGTAATCCCGATGATATTGTCGATGGCGGACCCTACCCAACTCGCTTTTTTATGGGACTAGCTTGGTACCATGCTGAAATGGCGAAAGACATTCCTTTTGAACGTCTCTTCTCTCGGGGGTTACCTGTTGATAAAACACAAATATCTATTGGTAATTTAGCTCTGAATCATGTCCAGTTTACTATTTTAGAGGAGCTTAAACCAGGACCTGCTTCTCTTTAATAAATTTGAGGTAATTCTTTGAAGCAAATTTTTGAGAATTCTATTGACATTCGCTCTAGTGCTACAGTTGTCGATCGCTGTGTGACAGAATTAGAAATTATGAGACGTTGGCTCAATCCTTTGTTACGCTGTGAACCTGTTGGACAGTGGAGCAGTCAATTAGGGAGTAGAGGTCGTTTCATTATTAATATTCCTTTTCTGGAGCCGACATTAAAGACAAGGGTTATTAAAAGAGAACCAGGTCTCATTATTTGGGAGTTTACTGGATTTTTTACTGGTTCTGATCTTTGGGAATGTCAACCTACTTTACGAGGCACTCTACTAATTAATCATTTTGAATTTGAAATCTCTAATCCTCTAGTTCGTTGGGGTTTCTTAAATTTTGCGGCAAATGTAACTCAAAATGATATGAGGGAACAATTAAAAAGACTTAAAAAAATTGCTGAAGAGATTTACTCTCAAGATAATCAATAAGTGACCCATAATATTGGGTCACCTGTTGTGTTTTAAATTTTGATTTTTAACTGGCTGAAACCAGAAGAGCTTCAGCGGATTCTTGCATATTAATAGATAACTCTTCACAAGGGATACTGTCTGAGAGGATTGCACTTGCCATCATTCCTGTATGAATTTCTAACAAGGCTCCTGTCACAGCTTCAAATAAAAGACGTTGGCCAGGGAAAACTACTCTTTCAAAATACCAGTTGGGAATATTTGTTATACGAGCTATTTGGATGGTACTAGTACCATTAATATAGCAGCAAACAAGATTATCTTTCTCACTTTCAGGGATAGGATCAAGTATTTGAGTCATGGCGGTAAAGTTATTTATACAAACCTTTTTCATTACTTTGTTTAGATTAACATTTTTTAATCATGGGGTGTTGTAATTATAACTACAAATAGTTTTCTTGAACGGTTGAATTTTTACCCTATTATGATATAAGCAACTAAGTCAAATGTTGAATTTGCATGATCTTGCTTGATAAAAAAGCTACTTTTTGTACTTATGCTTTTATCTGATTTGACTAATTCTTCAACATTTTTTAATAGATTTGTATTAAAATTAGAAAGTCAACTAAGAGGTGTTAAACTTGAATTTTCTAGAAAGTAGTTGAGGCATGAAAGCAGTTATTTGTGGCTATTACGGAAAAGGAAATGCGGGAGATGAAGCCCTGTTAATGTCACTACTACAGATGTTACCGCCACAAGTTGAGCCAATAATTCTCTCTAATGACCCCGAACAGACCAGCGAACGTTATCAGGTTTCAAGTTGTCCTAGTCGTTCTCCTCAAAAAATTCTAGCCGCTTTGAGACAGGCAGATCTCTTTATTTGGGGAGGCGGAAGTTTATTGCAGGATGTCACTAGTCTAGTTAGTCCCTTCTATTATGTTGGATTGTTAGCTTTAAGTGAGCAGTTGGGTCTTTCTACCATTGTTTGGGCGCAGGGAATAGGTCCGCTTACTCATCCACTTACACGTCTTGTAAGTAGACAAGTTCTCAAAAAAGCCTCAGCGATCAGTGTGAGAGATACAGCTTCTGCAGAACTGCTGGCTAAGTGGGAAATAGCTTCTGTGATCGCACCTGATCCAGTTTGGGCGCTACAGAGTACTCCAGTTCAAAATTTTTTTAGTACAGATAAAGCCAAAATAGCTGTTAACTTACGCCCGCACCGTCATCTAACTCCTGAACGTCTTACACAGTTAGCAGATGCTTTAAACTCTTTTGTCCAAGCTAGTGGAACTTATCTTCTTTTGGTTCCCTTTCAAGCTTCACAAGATCTTATTATTGCTCAAACTCTCTCAGCCCAACTCAAGGTTCCTCATCAGATCATACAACTTGAGAATCCTAGAGAACTTAAGGGACTTTTTAAAGAGGTAGAAATGTTAATAGGGATGCGTTATCACAGTTTAATTATGGCTGCAGCCGAAGGGGCTCGTACTTTTGCTCTGAGTTATGATCCTAAAGTAGACCAACTGATGCTGCAAGCTAATATTCCTGGTTGGAAAATTGCCGAAATCCCCTCATCCCCAACTTCAATTAGTACTATTTGGCTAGAACAATATACTAATCAAGAGTCTTTAACGGCTCTCTTGAGACAGTCTTTTTGTGATCGCGCTTTACTACATCGAGAACTTTTGTTAAAATTCTGTCAGTAGTTAAGAAACTTTTGTCTGTTAGAGGTAGTCTTATTAGTATAATGCCTTGAGTCTTGTCAGAGACAGTCTAGAATATGCTGGAAAAAGAAGAGTTATCTGATTCAATTGAAGAAAAAAACAATTGGTTTCTTCTCGCTAATCAACTGCGTCAGCAAAACCTAGAACTAGTTAAAACTCTTGTCAGTTTAGAAGAGTCATTAGAAAAAAAACAGCATTCTCAAGACACTCTGTGCCAAGAACAACAGGCAAAAATTCTCGCTTTAGAAGCTCAAGTAACTGCCTTGGAAAAAGAATTACTCAAAAAAGAAGAAATTTCCCAGAATAACTATCAACAACTTCTTCATGCGAATCGACAGGTTCAAGAGCTAAAAATTCGTCTTTTTAGACAACAACGCTTTACATTGCGTTATAAAGCTGCTCTTAAGAATAGTCTTAATTCTGAGAGTTTTATGACTATTGAACCTTGGGAGAATTCTCTAGAAGAATTAAATCAAATTAGTTTCAATGTTCAAGTTTCGCCCGAAAGTTATCAGCAACATCCACAAAAAAGTCTGGAGTTACCTTCTTTTTTAATGGAAGATAAGTAACTAAACAAATTGTCTAAATTTGTCCCCTGTACCCAGTTAAGCCGTTCCTTTTAGTTAAAGAGATTCACTCATAATTTTTTGCTCTAACTCTTCCCGACAGGAAAATATTTCAAAAACTCTATCCATACTGGTTAGTTCAAGTAACATTCTAATTTGATCATTGATAGAACAAATAAAGAGTTTTCCTCCTGCTGTTCGTACTGTTTTTAAACAGAGAACTAAAGCGCCCAGTCCAGAACTATCCATAAAAGTTACTTCTCTAAAATCAATTAAGATAAACTTAGTATTGTTTTCAAGTAAAAGAGAAATTTCTTGGCGAAATTCATTAGCCTGTGTTCCATCCAAAATGCCGAAAGGTTTGACAACTTTTATGGGAGATTGCATAACAAAAAGTGACTTTAAACTAATAGCCTGAGTACAATTATTATATTATAAAAAGGTTACAAATGAAAAAAGTTTTAATTCTTGGGGGACAAGGTAGAGTGGGGTGGCAGGTTGCTCAAGATATTACAAGGCATAATCAAGTAGAAGTAATTATTACAGGAAAATCTTTAAAGAGATCTCTTAACTATACTACAATTAGATTTTTAAGCCTCGCTCTTCAAGATCAAGAACAAGTTAAACAAGCCATTGAAAAAAAAGATTTAGTCATTGATTGCATCGGACCTTTTCATCAGAGAGATGCTCAAGTTTTAAATAATTGTATTTCTTTAGGTGTTAACTATATTGATATCAGCGATCATTCTTCCTTTTCTCAAAAATTACTTCCTTATCATTCATCTGCTCAAAAAGCGGGAATCATTGGTATTCTTAATACTGGTATTTTCCCCGGCATTTCTAATAGTATGGTTCGCCAAGGGATCGAATGCTTAGATCAAGCAGAAAATATCCATCTTAGCTATGTTGTCGGTGGTTCAGGTGGTGCAGGTATTACAGTAATGAAAACTACTTTTTTAGGCTTAAAAGAATCTTTTAAAGCCTATATAGCAGGAGAATGGCAAGAAAAACAACCCTATAGTGAAAGGGAAGAAATAGACTTTGCTTCTCCCTATGGACAAGTAGGAGTCTATTGGTTTCCTATGCCAGAAACAACCAGTTTAGTAGAATCATTTCCTGTAAAAACTGTCATTACTAAGTTTGGCGTAGTCCCCGATATATACAATTATCTGATAGCTTTAGTGGCGCAAAGATTCCCTCATTCATGGTTAACAAACAATCAAATAATAGAATTTTTAGCCAAAGTAAGTTACGCAATGACATCTATTACTGATCCTTATAGTGGTATTGGAGTAGCGATCAGAGTATATATTGAGGGGGAAAAAGCAGGAAAACCCTTGGCTTATTTAGGAAAAATGTATTATAAAGAGACAGCCCAAGCAGCAGGAATAGGAGCAGGAATAGTCGCACAACTCATTTTAGAGGGAGAAATTACCAAACCTGGACTTTATCGCGTAGAAGAGATTATCCCGACAAGCTTATTTGAAAAAATGATGCAATCTAGAAATGTGTTAATTGAAAAGAGGTTAGAAAATATTTTAAAATTTTAGGTTTACATATTCTAAAGTCGGTTTAGAGCGACTAGACGGGAGATTTCTGTCCAAGAAATAAACATTTAGTACTTAAATACGAACATCTTGCCCGTCTCCTGCCTCCTGACTCCTGACTCCTGACTCCTGACTCCTGACTCCTGCCTCCTGACTCCTGACTCCTGACTCCTGACTCCTGCCTCCTGACTCCTGACTCCTGCCTCCTGACTCCTGACTCCTGACTCCTGACTCCTGACTCCTGACTATTAACTGTTTTTTTTTGACAATATGTTACATAATGGTTAAAACAAGCCATTGTGATGGATCATGTTAGATTTAAAAAACATTCATTCTCTAACCATAGAGTCTCTAGATTCTCATGAATCTTTTACCTCCAGACATATAGGTCCTAATGATCTGGTAATAGAGCAAATGCTCAAGGTTCTGGGCTTTACTAATCTAGAGCAAATGACCGCTTCGGCTATTCCAGCTTCTATTGTTTTAGGAAAACCTTTGACTCTTCCTACTCCAGAGAGTGAAAGTAAAGCACTAGCAACACTTAAAAATATTGCCCAGCAAAACCAGATCTTTAAATCTTTAATAGGCTGTGGTTATCATAACTGTTACACGCCACCTGTAATTCAACGCAATATTTTAGAGTGTCCAGGGTGGTATACTGCCTATACTCCCTATCAAGCAGAAATTGCCCAAGGTAGACTAGAAGCTCTCTTAAACTTCCAGACAGTAATAATTGATCTAACAGGCCTAGAAATAGCCAACGCTTCCCTTCTAGATGAAGGAACTGCCGCAGCAGAAGCAATGACCATGAGTCATGCAGTCTCTAAAAGTAAAGCGCAAGCTTTCTTTATCTCTCATCAATGTCATCCCCAAACCATTGAAGTAGTTAAAACTCGTGCTATTCCCCTGGGTATAGACATTATTGTCGGAGATGAGCAAAAATTTGACTTTAAAGAACCTATTTTTGGTGCGTTGTTACAATATCCCACCACAGATGGTACCATTTATGATTACAGCGAGTTCATAGAGAAAGCCCATCAAGCTAAAGCTTTAGTCACAGTAGCCGCAGATCTGTTGAGTTTAACCCTACTTAAACCACCTGGAGAATTTGGGGCTGATATAGCTATAGGCAATACTCAACGTTTTGGGGTACCCTTAGGTTATGGTGGACCTCATGCTGCCTATTTTGCTACTAAAGATGCTTACAAAAGACAGATCCCAGGTAGGATAGTTGGCGTTTCCAAAGATAGAGAAGGAAAAAGAGCACTAAGGTTAGCCCTACAGACGAGAGAGCAACATATTAAAAGGGATAGAGCAACCAGCAATATCTGTACAGCACAGGTTCTTTTAGCAGTCATAGCCTCTATGTATGCGGTCTATCATGGACCTGAGGGACTGAAAAAGATAGCGAAAAAAATTCACCTTTTAACACTGCTTCTAGCAGAGGGATTAAAACGGCTCAATTACCAAATCCCAAGTGAACTATACTTCGATACTATAGCGGTCAAAGTTGAATCAGCCGAAAAGATCATACAAGCAGCCCAAGCTCAAAAAATCAATCTACGTTACGTAGATAACAACACAGTGGGGATTAGTTTAGATGAGACAGTGCAAATAGAGGTTTTAGAGACTATTTGGCAGATTTTTGCTGAAGGTACAAATTTGCCATTTAGCATTGATGAGTTATTGCAGACAGTATCTCTAGAATATCCTGCAACTGTAGCCCGTCAAAGTAAATATCTTCAAGAACCTGTTTTTAACCGTTATCACTCAGAAACCGAACTCCTGCGCTATTTACATCAACTAGAAAGTAAAGATCTAGCCCTAAATACCTCCATGATTCCTCTCGGTTCCTGTACGATGAAATTAAACGCCACAGCCGAGATGATCCCTATTACTTGGCCTGAGTTCTCAGAAATTCATCCTTTAGCACCTCTAGAACAAACAAAAGGCTATCAGATTCTTTTTGAGCAATTATCCGAGTATTTAGCAGAAATTACAGGTTTTAGCGCTATTTCCCTACAACCTAATGCCGGTTCACAAGGAGAATATGCAGGGTTACAAGTAATTCGTCAATACCATCAGACTAGGGGCGAAAAACAACGTCAGATCTGCCTCATTCCTGAATCAGCACATGGAACTAATCCAGCTAGTGCTGTAATGTGTGGGATGAAAGTAGTTCCTGTGGGCTGTGATAACCAAGGAAATATTGACGTAACAGATTTAGAAACCAAGGCTAAACAGTATAGTAATGAACTAGCTGCCTTAATGATTACCTATCCTTCTACACATGGAGTCTTTGAGGAAGGGATTAAGGAAATTTGCGAGATCATACATAGTCATGGGGGTCAAGTCTATATGGATGGAGCTAATATGAATGCTCAAGTGGGGCTATGTCGTCCAGCCGATTTTGGCGCAGATGTCTGTCACTTGAACCTACATAAAACCTTCTGTATACCTCATGGTGGCGGTGGACCTGGAATGGGACCAATAGGAGTTAAACCCCATCTAGCGCCTTTTTTACCCAAAACTTCCCTAGATAACTCAGATACTTCTATTGGGTTGATCTCTTCTGCCTTTTGGGGGAGTGCCAGTATTTTACCTATTTCTTGGATGTATATTCGCTTAATGGGTTCTGAGGGACTAGCCAAAGCCACATCAGTAGCTATCCTCAATGCTAACTACATGGCTCATCGTTTAGCCCCCTATTATCCTATTCTGTTTACAGGTAAATCAGGTTTAGTGGCGCATGAATGTGTAATAGACTTACATCCCATCAAAAAACTGGCGAATATAGAAGTAGAAGATGTCGCTAAACGTCTGATGGACTATGGTTTCCATGCGCCAACCGTCTCATGGCCTGTTCCAGGAACTATGATGATTGAACCGACAGAGAGTGAGTCAAAAGAAGAGTTGGATCGCTTCTGTGATGCTATGATCAGCATCTACCATGAGGTTGAACAAATAGCCGCAGGAACCTTAGATGGCCAAGATAACCCGCTCAAAAATGCTCCACATACCGCTCAAATGGTGACTAAAAACGAATGGCTACATTCCTATTCTCGCAGGCAAGCTGCCTATCCTCTAAATAGCGAATATAAGTTCTGGCCAGCCGTAGCCAGAATAGATAATGCTTATGGAGACCGTAATCTTGTTTGTTCTTGTGCAGGGATGGAGGAATATAAGGAATAGTAACTATTAAATGCTCGAACCCCGCCATATTCATGAATTACTACTAGATTATGGCAATAGTCCAAGTCTTGTCCAAGAAATCTTGATTGGCTTAACTTGGACTCTTTGTCGGGGTAAGGTTGCCCCTCCGCTTAGAGTAGACCCCTCATACTATGCAGAGGTGTTACTTATTTATGGAGGCTGAATTTTCTACTGCTAGTTGGGAAGCTTTAGGGTCTTATCTAAAGCTCGTCTTTTAACTCTTCGAGGTACAATTAATGAAGCAACAATAGAACAGTTAAATCAAGCTTTGTCGATTGCTTTAGATTTGTTAGAATATTTATCTTAGTAAATAATTTCCTATGACTCTAGAACGGGCTTATTGGTTAGCTTGGGCGCAAATTTCTGGGTTAGGTCCAGTTCTTCTTAAGCGAATACTGGATTATTTTGGGAGTTTAGAAGAAGCTTGGCAAGCTCAGAAAAAAGAACTCATTGAAGTAGGAGGACTAGGACATTCTGTCATTGAAGGTATAGTAGAGACGAGAAACAAACTAGAGCCACAAGAATTTTTCCAAAAACACCTCCAAGACAACCCCAATTTTTGGACTCCTGCTGATCTCGAATATCCTAGACTGTTATTGGAAATACCTAGTTTACCATCTGTCCTCTACTATTCTGGGCAGGTTTCCCCGGAGGAAAATCAAGGTAACATTCCATGTGTTACCATAGTCGGGACTCGTTCACCTACCCAACATGGCAGAAGATGGGCCAAGAAAATTAGTCAAACCCTAGCGCAAGCAGGCTTTACCATAGTATCTAGTATGGCAGCAGGTTTAGATGGCGAAGCGCAGCAAAGTGTCCTAGAAGTAGATGGCAGAACTATTGCTATTTTAGGCACGGGAGTAGATTTAATTTATCCTCATAGCGCACGTCAACTCCATCAAAATATCCAAAAGAAAGGACTATTATTAAGTGAATATCCCAAGGGAACTAAAGGAGAAAAAGGCAATTTTATTGCACGTAACCGTCTTTTAGCTGGCTTAAGTCGAGCCGTTATAGTAATAGAAGCTTCTGAGACTTCAGGTTGTCTTTCTACTGCTAGATATGCTAATGAGTTTGGGAGAGATGTCTATGTTTTACCCAATTCTCCAGAAGTTGAAGAGGCTAGGGGTTGTTTAAAACTCTTACGAGAAGGTGCAGAAATGATTCTTTCAGCCGAAGAATTACTAACATTTTTAGGAGGCTTACCAGCCATTACTCCTACTACTAATATTAAGGAGTCTAGCCCTGAATTACCTGAAGATTTAAAAAGAGTTTGGCAATCTTTTTCTCAAGAGATAGTTTCTTTTGATCAGGTAGTTAATAATAGTAGTTTATCAGCTAGTCAAGTTTCGGCTGCTCTTTTACAATTAGAATTGTTAGGACTGGTGCAACAACTGCCTGGTATGCGTTATCAGCGTTCATAGTCGAGGATATAGATCATTACCACTAATACGTTTAAGATGTTGTAGTCTTTTGGTAAAATAGTAATCATCTAGGCGACAATAATCATAGAATTTAGCGGCATTTAAGCTGATTGACCAAGCCCAAATATGCGCTATTTGAGTGAAAGGTTTTAAGTATAAAAATTCCAGTTCACTAATGGATTGAATACTTTGATAGCCTGTTAAAAACGTATCTCTGATACCACGACTGAGTCCACTTTGTAGAGTCACTTGCCAAAATTTAGCAATATCAAAAAGTCGGTAACCATAACCACATTGATCAAAGTCAAAGAGTGTCAGGTGTTCATCAGAAGTAAAATGAATATTTCCACTGTGAGGATCGCCCCAACAGACTGTCCAGTAGGGGGTGTTTGTGGGTAAGTTCTGAATTTCTTTTTTGAGGTTATTAATAATTTCTCGAAAATCTTCTAATTCTTTTTTTCGCTCTCTTAAAAAGGGGCTAATATCATTGAGAGAGTTTTCTAAAATATATTCTAAATTCAAAGGTTGACGGGGGTGAGAAGTGCGAAAATTTTCACTGCAATGATGAAGTTTAGCTAAGGTAATCCCTAGAAGGTGACTCTGTTGAGGGTTTAAGTCTCCTAAAGCGACAGAACCTGCAGCATAATTAAAAAGTGCCGCATACCTGGTTCCTTCTGGCGCTTCAATGTAAATACAGTAACCGTCCTCTTGGCTTTCTAGAGGGTCAGAAACTGGAATACCGTTACTTTTGAGAAAGGTCAAAAATTCTAGTTCAAAATAAATGTCTTCTTTATTTCGCCAGTGGTAATGATAGACTTTAAGAATGTAAAGATCTCTCTCTGTTTCTAAAAGATATATATCACTCAGTCCTCTATGCCAAAACTGACAACGAGTTATTCTTAAGTCATACTTAGTGGTAATGAGTTCAGCAACAGCCGAAGGGTCTAGAAGTGAACAAAATACAGGAAACAATACTGTTACTGGCCAGATTAGAGTATAACCTAGCATAGTAGAGGAATGTAGAGCAAGTTATTTGTATATGTTGTTACAAAGATCCAAAATTTTATAAATATGACCAGACTAGCCCTCTGCATGATTGTTAAAAATGAAGAAGTGAATCTGCCTAAAACATTAGAAAGTGTGCAAGGCTTAGTAGATGAGATAGTTGTCTTAGATACAGGTTCAACCGATCAAACTGTTAAAATAGCCCAAAAATATAGGGCTAAGATACCGCCTCAATTTTCTTGGGAGGAGGATTTTGCCACAGCACGTAATGTCGCCCTAAAGTCAGTAGAAAGTGATTGGATCTTGGTATTAGATGCAGATGAAGTGATGAGATCTGACATAATTCCTGAGATTAAAAAAGTTATAGAAAATCCTGATATTCTAGTTGTTAATTTAGTCAGAAAAGAAGTTGGCGCTAGTCAGTCTCCTTATTCTTTAGTATCGCGCCTATTTCGGAACCATCCAGAAGTTAAATTCTCGCGTCCTTATCATGCGATGATTGATGACAGTGTGAGTAATTTATTAAAAAAAGAAAAGCATTGGCAAATTGTAGAATTAGAGAGGGTAGCCATATTACATTATGGTTATCAAGCTGGGGTAATTACGGCTGAAAATAAATTTGCGCGCGCTCAAAAAGCCATGGAAAGTTATCTAGCTAAACATCCTGATGATGCCTATGTCTGTAGTAAACTAGGGGCACTCTATTTAGAAATAGGCAAAGATAAAGAAGGTTTTAAACTACTTAAACAGGGCTTAAAATCCAATACAGGAACTATTCCTGTGATTTATGAATTACAATATCATCTAGCTAATGCCTATGTAAAACAACAAAAATTAGAATCAGCAGTTAACCACTACCAAAAGGCTCTTAGTCTCCCAATTCAAGAGCGTCTCAAGTTAGGAGCTTATAATAATTTAGGTGGAGTATTTCTCTCTCTAGAACAGTGGCGGGTAGCCCAAGAACTCTATCAAATTACCCTAAATATTGATCCTAGTTTTGCCATGGGATATTATAATTTAGGCTTAATTTATAAATACTGTGGCGAATTAGCAGAAGCTATCAAAGCATATCAAAAAGCCATAGAATTAGATCCAGAATATGCAGTAGCCTATCAAAATTTAGGCGTAGCTTGGTTAAAAGGGGGAAATTATACAGAAAGTCGCAACGCTTTTCAATCTGCTATCAATTTATATAAACAGCAAAATCCTCAAATAGCTAAATATCTTATTGAGGAAATAAAAACAATAGGGATGCAAGTGAGTGAGTGAAACTTTAACCACCTGAGTTTTATGGTATTTGTCTATTTAAAAAGTCTATGGCAATTTCTAAAAACCTGTTATAATGGGGAGTTCTAGGCAGTCATAGATACGGTTACTTCAATGAAATGAAAACCAATCCGTATCTAAATAATCTCCTAGCCCTTTTCTTTTACCTAAATGACGTGAACATAGTAAATCCAAGAAAGGCGCCCCTCAATATTACCAAAGAGGCTCACGCAAACTGGATGGGGGGTGTTTCTTGGGACATTAAAAACCCAATCAACAGGCTCCGTATAGCCGCTTCTAGCTGTTTCTTCGGGGAGCCTCAGTATTACCACCGAGATCACAGTGATACACTGCCCGTGGGGCAGAGAAATCGTAAAGTTCGTCATAATCCAGCTTCGCGTTTGAGCGATAGAGACGTTCAGGAACTCCGAGATCTGCTCAACGCAGTCGATCCAGAGGATTGGCGGGGCTTATCACCCAAGGATCTGATGGAGAAAGCCATTGATGAGGCTCTTGAGCATTCCGTTGAAGAGACGCTAAAAGTAGCTGTTACTCTTCGTAACGAAGAGCATATTCGTGTAACCGCTCTGTAAAACCTATGCAAATCTAGAATAGTGACAATAGCACCACTTTAGACTCGCTGTTTACTTCCTGTTTCATCGTAGCCTCAAGATGACTCTTAA
>Ga0209085_1001585_pt1 | contig 13831 bp, 9 predicted proteins | sample C_131016_EF_Meta_FD_187310 | JGI IMG/M metagenome (GOLD analysis project Ga0209085, IMG submission 187310) | Freshwater microbial communities from Lake Croche, Canada to study carbon cycling - C_131016_EF_MetaG (SPAdes) (version 2) | ecosystem: Environmental > Aquatic > Freshwater > Lake | place...
TGTAATGACTCCTTTTTCTGTAAATTTACTGGCATTACTGAGGAGATTAAAAAGACATTGACGGACTTTGGTTAAGTCGGCATACATTGAGCCTAAATTTTCGGGTATTTCTAGTTTTAGGGTGTTGTTATTTTTATTAATTAAGGGGGTAATTGTGGTCGTTACCTCTTGAACCATGCTTTGTATTTCAAAGGTTTCTAGATATAAATCCATTTTGCCTGCTTCTATTTTGGAGATATCTAGAACATCATTAATTAAGCCTAAGAGATGTTTTCCGGCACTTTTTATTTTATTGAGATCTGTGACAAAGCCTTCTTCTCCTATTTCTTCTGCTTCCTCTTCTAACATTTCGCTATAGCCAATGATGGCATTGAGAGGTGTTCTCAGTTCATGGCTCATATTAGCTAAAAAAGCACTTTTTGTCCTATTAGCTGCTTCTGCTTCTTCTTTGGCTATCTGTAGTTCTTCAGTTCTTTTTTCAACCCTTATTTCTAGTTCTTCATTAGTCTTAGCTAAATTAATAAATGATTCTGTTAATTGGTGAGACATATCATTAAATAAAAAGCTTAACGTACCTACTTCATCTCTAGAAGTGATATTAACTTTTACATTTTTTTCGCCAGCCGCCATTTTTTTAACAGCATTCATTAAACTTTTAAGAGGAGAGATAATAATTCTTGAGAGAAACAATGATAATAGGCACAGTAGAGGAACTAAGATAGAAATAGTTATTATTAGATTGCGAGTGAGATCATTAAGAGGTTGAAAAACTTCTGATTTATCTTCTTTGGCAATTAATGCCCAGTTAACAGATTCATTATTATTTGGTACAATAGAGATAACTTTGATTTTAACTAATTTATAAGCAGACAAAACCTCGTGATTTCGATAGTCTGTTTTTTCCAGAGTTCCACTATCTCCGCCAAGCGCTTGTTTTACGCCGTCACTGTTGACTTTTTGTGTAAGAATTGTGGTGTTAAAATTCCGAATCCTTTTCATAGTACTAAAATCCTGATGAGACTCTTCTAAGGATTTTAAATAGGCAGAAGTGTTTTCTAGAAAAGCTCGGGTATCATTACGAAGCAATAAATCTTCTCCAACTAGCGAAGTTTCTCCTGTTTTTCCTAGTCCAGCATCTTCCCATTTTCCACCTTGAAAGTTCATTACATTATTAAGTTTATCTATATTTAATTGCATAATCAATACGCCAATTAATTTGTTTTTATTATCAGGGTCAGTGATGGTTGTTGTAATGAAAGCAGTTGGTTTATTATAACTAGGTGCGTAGTTTTTAAAATCCACCAAACTAGTATAATCAGGATCTTCTCCATTAACGACAGATTTATGAAAAGCTTCATTTAGATTACTATTAGTATAGGGACCATTTCGTAAGTTTGTGACAAAATCCACTTCTTTCTTTTCTGTGTAGAGAACCTGCCCGTTCTCATCAGTTAAGATCAAGTCAGTAAACTGTTGTCTTTTGATTAAAGTACGTAAAATCTTATGATATTTTTTATGAACTTGGCTATATTCGCTTTGATCATTGGCAAAATCTAATTCATCTTTCTTTCCTACTCGATAAGGATTAGCCGCTATGTATTCATATTGTAAATATTCTTGTCGTGGTGTATATGGTAAATAATCTTCAATGTCCGGTATTTCATCACTATTTTTGGCTAAACCCGGTATAAATTCTTTTTCGTAATAATGTATAAGTTTTGCTCTTTGTTCTTCGGATATTTGTTTATTCTGTAATTTTTCAAAAGCATCTTTAAACTCTTTAGTAGCATTAATTATCGTATAAGTTTCACTCAGTTCCAATACCGATTGTTGTAATTGTTGAAAGTAATTAGTAATAACCTCAGCTTGAATATTACGTATACTTATTAAGTGTTTATATATTGCGTTGGACAAACTACTACTTCCATTACTATAGGAAATATATCCTATTATCATAATAGACAACAGAAAGGGTACAAGTATAGCTAATAAAAGTTTTGCCGATAGTTTCAAGTTATTAAGAAAATTCATTTTTAGATTATGATAGGTTGAAATAGGAAATCTTTTTAACAAATTAAAGAGTAATTTTAAAACATAATTCCCTTTTAATTAGCGTTTAACTTAAGAGTAATTTTAAAAATAATTGCCTTTTAATTAGCGTTTCTTTAGTTGACGAACTAAGATATTAACAAGTATTGTCTTTATTCACTGTTTCATCCCTAATTATAGTTTAATGTACATTTTTTTGATGCTTTATAGCTTCATCAAGTAAATGATGCACTTCTGTCAAGAGAGTTTGACGATCATAGCTACCTTTTTGTAAGATATTTTCCACATAGCCATCTAGTCTCTTCCTGTCTTCACTAGTTATGTCTTTGGCTGTAATGACAATTACAGGAATTTTTCGCCACAGGGGTTGAAGGCGCAATTGTTCAATGAATTGAAAACCATCCATTTCTGGCATCATTAAATCTAGTAATATTAGTTCAGGTATTGCTTGTTTAATCATTTCTAGCGCAACCAAGCCATTACGTGCTTCTTTAGCGGTTAAGCCTTCTTTTTCTAGCTGAAGATGTAAAACAGAACTGTTATTCGCTTCATCATCAACTATCAAAATATAGCCGCTCTTATCAGAGGAGATATATTTTTCTAATACAGTCTTGAGTTGTTCGCCCGAGACTGGTTTAACTAAATATTCAGACGCTCCTAAAGCATACCCCATATTTTTCTCATTAACAAAAGTTGACATAATTACTGGAATTGAGCTTAAATCAGGCTCGGCTTTTAGACGACTTAAAACTGTCCAGCCATCCATTTTTGGCATCATCACATCTAGTATAATCACATCAGGATGCTTTTGTTTGGCTAGTTTTAATCCCTCTTCTGCATCAATGGTGACAATTATATTAAAGCCTTGGAGGGTAAATGCTTTTTCAATTAAATCATGTGTAGTAGGGTCATCATCGATTACTAGAATAGTCTTGGCTAAGGGATTAAATGGTTTATTTGATGACTTAACTTCTGGAGGTGCTGCTACTTTTTTATCTACTACTAGAGCTGGTAATTCTATGATAAAACTAGAGCCTTTGCCTATTTCACTTTCTACTGTGATATCTCCTCCCATCATTTGACAGAACTTTTGTGTAATATTCAGTCCTAGTCCTGTGCCGCCATATTTACGTGTAGTCGAAGAATCTGCTTGAGAAAAGGCTTTAAATAAGCGACCCATTTGTTCGGGGGTCATGCCTATGCCACTGTCTTTTACGCGCATCGAAAGCCAGTCTTCTTCTGCTTTGAGATAGCGTTTAATAGATAATGTAATGACTCCTTTTTCTGTAAATTTACTGGCATTACTGAGGAGATTAAAAAGACATTGACGGACTTTGGTTAAGTCGGCATACATTGAGCCTAAATTTTCGGGTATTTCTAGTTTTAGGGTGTTGTTATTTTTATTAATTAAGGGGGTAATTGTGGTCGTTACCTCTTGAACCATGCTTTGTATTTCAAAGGTTTCTAGATATAAATCCATTTTGCCTGCTTCTATTTTGGAGATATCTAGAACATCATTAATTAAGCCTAAGAGATGTTTTCCGGCACTTTTTATTTTATTGAGATCTGACACAAATTCGTCTTCTCCTATTTCTTCTGCTTCCTCTTCTAACATTTCGCTATAGCCAATGATGGCATTGAGAGGTGTTCTCAGTTCATGGCTCATATTGGCTAAAAATGTACTTTTTGTCCTATTAGCTGCTTCTGCTTCTTCTTGAGCTATTTCTGCTTCTTCTTTAGCTGCTTCTGCTTCTTCTTTGGCTGCTTCTGCTTCTTCTTTGGCTGCTTCTGCTTCTTCTTTGGCTGTTTCTGCTTTTTCTTTAGATTCTTGCAGTTTCACTGTAAATTCATTAAGTTTTTTATTAGTCTTTTCAAGCTCTTGTGTCTTTAAAAAATTGTGGCGGCTTATATCATCTGTTACTAACAAAGCTAGAGCGGCAATTATTCGAGAAACAACTGTGGTTATTAACACTTTATGCGTAAAAGGAATCCAGATAGCACCAAGGGTCAAAACAATACACAGCGCTGTTATTACCCATTTATTCTGGGTAAATCGGTTATTATTTAACAGAATTGGATAAATATACAGATAACTAAATATATATTCACTTGGGGTGTTAAATTCCAAGAGACAGATAGAAAGCACAATAGTATAAATAAACCAAGAGTGTTTGAGGTATGGTATTTTATTCATCTTCATTTTGCACTATCTTAATACTATATGTGTTGGATTTTTTCACAATTTACAGAAAATCTCAAAATTGCGACCGATAATGGACAAAAACCAAGGAGATGCTACGCTATAGCTCCGTTTTTTGTGGTGGATTTGCACGAGATCTTAGTTTGTTACAAGAACCTCCGCCTAAGAAAACTCCTAGAGGTGAGCATTAAGCAAATGATGCACCTATGTTAAGAAAATTTGAGTTTATAATTAAACTTTAGATTTAACTAAATCTAAACCTCATTCTAGCTTAATAGCTCTAGGCTTTATTCATACCAAATATTTTCAATGGTTTCGATAATTTCTAAAGAGTTATCAGGAGTGGCTAAACAGACTGTAACATGACCTAATTTACGCCCAGGACGGGACTCATTTTTCCCATACCAATGTACATGAGCATTAGGCAAAGCGGCTAAATCTTGGCGTTTTTCGGCATAATCAGAATAGTTTGATTCATAACCTAAAAGGTTGACCATTACTGCAGCAGGTGAAGCTAAATTGGGGGATAGTAAAGGAAGTCCCATCACTGCTCTTAACTGCATTTCAAACTGTGAACAAGAACAAGCATCTAGAGTATAATGTCCTGAATTGTGCGTACGTGGGGCTACTTCATTTACCAAGACTTGTTGATCACAGGTTAAGAAAAATTCAATACCCATTACCCCTATATATTGCAAAGACTCTACTAGATGAGTAGCCACCTCGACCACCTTTAGACTTACTTGGGCACTAATAGCAGCAGGTGCAATTACCCAGTTACAGACTTGATTCTTTTGATAGGTCTCTACTACTGGATAAATAGCCACTTCTCCACTAACGCTACGTGCCACAATCACTGCTAATTCCTTTTCAAAGGGAATATATTCTTCTATTAACAGAGGAACATGTCCAAGAGTTTCTAGAAGAAGATTTAATTTTGTTTGATTCTGAATAATAAAAGTTCCCTGTCCATCATAGCCATGACGACGAACTTTCAGGACCTTAGGATAATCTGAGACAATTTCTTCTCTAGTAAAAGCCTTAAAGTTCGGTGTATTTATGCCTAGGGCTTGTAAATACTTTCTCTGGTCGTATTTATCTAACAGAGGGGTTAAAGAGGAGATAGGAGGACGAAAACAGACTCCTTGCAGTTCTAACTCTCTTAAGGATTCTAAATTAATAAATTCATTCTCAAAAGTAATTACTTGAGAGTTTTTCGCCAGTCTAGCTGTTGCTTGAGCATCGGCTATTGGTGCTAAGATGACCCTATTCGCAATTTTGACGGCTGGATCATTCATGTGTGGGGTTTGAATCGCTAGAGCTATATCTAGCTTAGAGGCTGCTTCTGCCATCATCCAAGCTAGTTGTCCGCCGCCAATGATACCTAAATTTTGCATTTACTTACATTCGAGAGATTCTTTTGTGTTGACTCCAGTTTGAGAATTGATTCCTGAAGCAATTTTACAAAGTCTGATTATTTCACTTGGATCTAGTGCTGCATCTGTAAAGTCAGCGCCTGTAATATTTGCGCCGACAAAACTAGTTCTTTTGAAGATTGCTCCTATTAAAATAGCATCTCCTAGGTCAGTGTTATTAAAATTGGAAACATAGGATATGGCATAGGATAGGTTTGAGCCATGTAGACTAGCCTGATCCATGAGTACTCCATTAAAAACTGCTCCTATCAAATTAACATTGCTCAAATTAGCGTTAGTAAGATTAACATTAGTAAATTGAACCTCTTGTAAATTTTTACCTGAGAAATCTTCCCCTATTAAACTTTTGTTTTCAAATGCTGTATTGATAGAAGTAACTGAGGCAGAGCTAGCGGACTTAGCTTCTAAGGGAAACATTACAGTCCAAAGAACTATAATCAAGGTCAAAATACCTAATAATGTTTTCATAAAATTTGCGATAAAAGTCCAATATAACAAAAGACTAAGGGAAGTATAGCAAAAAAGGGCTTCTCTTCCTTATTTCTTTTTTTCGCTTTGCCAAGGATATTTGTCTAGTCCCCACGGTTAGAGACATCAGGCTTTAGAATTGATAATAGACAATATATAATCCAATATGGTTAGATTTTTGCTTGGTGTCTATGGACTTATTTCTGAAAAAACTCAAACAAATCTTAATATTAGTAGTCATTTCATCACTCTGTCTGAGTTGTAGTAGTATTCCCTCAGTCAGTCAGAATCCTTGGAAACCAATCAGCTTAGAGACAGACGCGGTCTTTGCTGACTTAGACTTTACCAGTGATCCCCAACATGGTTGGTTAGTGGGAACTAAAGAAACTCTCTTTGAAACGAAGGATGGGGGAGAAACTTGGGAACGCAGACCGCTAGACTTTGGGGAAGAAAAGGTGAATTTTACTGCTGTTAGCTTCTTTGGCGATGAAGGTTGGGCGACCGGAAAACCTGCTATGTTACTACATACAGAGGATGGAGGTGCTAACTGGTCTCGTATTCCTTTGAGTGAAAAACTGCCAGGTGCTCCTTATGGTATAATAGCTCTAGATAAAAATACGGCGGAAATGGTCACAGACCTAGGAGCCATTTACAAAACTACCAATGGAGGGAAGAACTGGAAGGCTTTAGTAGAAGGGTCTGTGGGGGTAGCTAGGACTATCACTCGTTCAGATGATGGGAAGTATGTAGCTGTCTCAGCTAGAGGGAACTTTTACTCGACTTGGCAACCAGGCGACACAGAATGGTCTCCTCATAATCGTACTTCTTCCCGTCGCTTACAAACGATGGGCTATAATGAGGATAACAAAGGGTTATGGCTATTAGCTAGGGGTGGACAAATACAATTCAGTTCGCCAGAAGAGCCTGAAAAATGGAATGATGTTAAATACCCTGAATTTTCTACTAGTTGGGGATTCCTAGACTTAGCTTATCGGACTCCTGAAGAAATTTGGATCTCTGGTGGTAGTGCTAATTTATTGGTAAGTTATGACAAGGGAGAAACCTGGCTAAAGGATCGTCAGATCGAGAATATAGCCTCTAACTTCTATAAAATAGTCTTCCTCTCACCAGAAAAAGGCTTTGTTTTAGGACAAAATGGAGTCTTACTAAAATATGAACCTCAAGGCGCAGAAACCACCTAAAAAGAAACTCCCTCATTGAGTTGTAAGAAGGGTGGCATTCTTGGTATGAGATAATAAATGAATTAAGCAGATAAATCTTTGCGGAGGAAAATACTCAATGTCAGGAACTACCGGAGAACGTCCCTTTAGCGATATTATCACCAGTATTCGTTACTGGGTAATTCACAGTGTCACCATTCCTATGCTATTTATTGCAGGCTGGCTATTTGTCAGTACTGGACTAGCCTATGATGCTTTTGGCACCCCTCGTCCTGATGAATATTTTACCGAAAATCGTCAGGAAATACCCATTGTCAACGACCGCTTTAAGGCTGTTGATCAAATTCAGGAATTTAATAAGTAGTTTTTTTCAATGGAAGGTTAATAATCATGGCTTCTGGTAATCCAAATCAACCCGTTTCTTATCCTATTTTCACAGTCAGATGGCTGTCTATTCACGCCTTGGCTGTTCCCACAGTATTCTTTATTGGCGCTATCGCTGCCATGCAATTTATCCACCGTTAGGAGATTAATCATGGAAAAAACCCCTAATCCTAATCAACAACCAGTAGAGTTAAACCGTACTTCTCTATATTTAGGGTTGTTATTGGTCGCTGTTCTCGGTATTCTCTTTTCTAGTTACTTCTTCAACTAGAACAAATATAGTTTAAAAAGCAATTGGGAGCTAAAAAATGTTTGCAGAAGGACGCATTCCCCTTTGGGTAGTCGCGACAATAGCTGGACTAGGTGTTATAGCAGTTGTTGGTCTCTTTTTCTATGGAGCTTACGCTGGTTTAGGTTCCTCTACGTAAAAAGATTTTCAAAAAAAGCAAGTCTGTTCTTAATATAGAGAACAGACTTGCTTTTTTTTGCGGTTCGGTTTTAACTATCTCCATGAGAGAGTTCTCCTAAAACGACTTACCAAAAAAGTCCATTAAAATAGAAATAAATGATCCCACTTGAAAAATTTATGGATTTTGATCCGGTCTTAATGAAATCCATCGAACGGTTAGGCTATGAAGTAACCGTTGGAGATGTAGCTGCTAATTCTGGCTTAGAAATTAACCTAGCCCAAAAAGGATTATTGGCATTAGCTAGCGAAACCCAAGGTAATCTACTTGTCTCAGAAACAGGGGATATTGTTTATAAATTTCCTCGGAATTTTCGCTTTATTTTGACTAACCGCTATTGGCAACTTAAATTTAAAGAATGGATTCACGGTATTTGGAAAGTTATCTTTTATCTAATTAGGATATCCTTTGGTATTGTTTTAATTCTTTCGATCTTGCTGATGGCAATTGCTATTATAGCCATCCTCATTGCTGCTAATCTAAGTCAGAATGATAATGATAGATCTTATGGAGGAGGAGGTAGTTCTTCTAATGAGGGTGGAGGAATGATTTTCTGGGGGAATCCTTTTGATAGTTTTTGGATTTTCACACCTAACTATGATTCTAGACAAGAAAATATAGAACCCAAAAAACTAAATTTTTTAGAGTCTGTTTTCTCTTTTCTCTTTGGGGATGGGAATCCTAATGCTGATTTAGAAGAGAGAAGATGGAATCAGATCGGAACAGTTATTCGGAATAACCAGGGTTCTATTATTGCTGAACAAGTAGCCCCTTATTTAGACAATGTCAAAAACTTAGAAAATGATGACTATATACTCCCTGTTTTAAGCAGGTTTAATGGTTATCCTGAAGTTTCTTCCACAGGTGAAATCATTTATTATTTTCCTGACTTACAAGTGACAACTAAAAGTCAGAGCAAAACTTTAGTTAATCATTACTTACAAGAACAGCCTTGGGAATTTACACAGGCAACGTCTGGACAGGTTTGGGGTTCTATAGGTTTAGGATCTCTCAATATAGCTCTCGCTTTTGTCCTGGGTAATTTATTGACAGGAGTAGCTGCAGCAAAATTAGGCGCACTCATTACTTTTGTTGCTTCAATATATCCTGGTTTAATATTTTATGCAGTAGCTTTTTTTGCTGTTCCATTGGTTCGTTATTTCGTGCTTAAGACTAGGAATGGTAAGCTGGAAAAACGCAATCTACAACGTCAAAAAACACATGATTGGCTGCAAAACAATCTGCATAGCCTGCAAAGTAAATTACTATATGCTCGTCAATTTGCCCAAGAAAAAGTGATTAAAGCAGGGGATATTACCTACTCTACAGAAAAAGGGCTTCTTGAACAACAGATTGAACAGTCAGACAAAATAGACCAAGAATGGCGAAGAAAATTAGATCAAACCTAAGAAAGTCTAGTTAGAATCTTCTAGCGGTTTTTGGATTTCTTCTCGGCTTAACTTAACAAAATTTAGAGGTATTGGCCCTGTTACTTTCCTCTATTTCGACAGAGTTCTTTTTTGCTTCTAAAATTTGGGCAGTCAATAATGAAAGCAAGCTACCCAAGATAACTCCTGCTACAATAAATAACACTTTCCTAGAAGACATAGGTTTTTCGGGAATCATCGCTGGTGAAATAATGCGTGCGTTGCCTACCCTCTGGTTTTCGGCAATACGAATTTCTTGTAATTTTTTCAGTAGCTGTAAATAAGTGTTTTGAGCTACCTCTATTTTATTGTTTAACTTATGCTGTTCTTGTTCTAACCGAGGCACAATTCTCAGCCTTTGCTTATAGGAATTTTGGATTTTAGATAAAGTAGCAATCTTATTGGTTAAACCTTGACGTGTAATGTCTAATTGAACTAACTGTTTAGTAAGGTCTTGTTGAAGCTGTCCAAATTGTAAATTGCCCTGAATTGTTAAGTGACGCTCTCTGGAAACCTTTGTTATTCTTTCTTGTAGTTTGTTTTTTAGGGCTTCTACCTCCTTTTTAAGATTAATGATAGTTGGATGTTGTTCAGCCAAGTGAGTTTTTTCAATTGCTAGTTGAGTTTCTGACTGTTGAAGTTTGGTCAGTACTTCTTGGACACTGGGAGATTGGCTAAGAGTTGTGATATTTATCGCATCTTGTGAATTCATATGCAATTTTTGTAAAATGCGATCATATTGAGCATTAATATCAGCAATTTCAGCTTGAGGTGTGTCAATTTGCTTTTGTAAATCTGAAATCATTCCCACCGCTGATCTAGCTTCCTCATCCAAAGCTACCACTTCGTACTTTTCTTTGAACTTACGTAACATTTGTGTAGATCTAGTTACCTCAACTTCCGCTTTGGGGAGCTCTTGCTCAATAAACTTCCGAACCGCTAAAGTTTCAGCTTGATTAAAATTTATATTGTTCTCTAGATAAACATTCATTAGCATATTAGCTACTGCTGCTGCTGTTTTGGGATCTCGACTTTTAAAAGAAACTTTCAGGACATCCCCTCCTCCTTTTGGTTTAGCTACCTCGACCATTTTGAGAAATTTCTCGATGTTTAAGGGATTCCCCTGCTCATCTTTAAGGTTCAGCTTAGTAATAATCTTTTGAAGAATCGGACTAGAGAGCATCACCTCCCTTTCTGTATCGAGAGGACTTTCTTGTTGCACTAGAGGCTCTAAATCACTACTTTCTTTTCCTAATCCTGTAATCGAGGTAGTAAGACTGACCTTTTTAAAGAGCATTGTGCCTTCAGCAACATAGATGCGTTTTTGCAAAAACCCAGCTAAAGTGAAAGTTAAAACAACCAGCCCAAATACAGTTGAAGATGCTTTCCAATGTCGTTTGAGAATTAGCAAATATTTCAGGTATTGATCCAACCCTAAATCGGATTTTGTATTCATTATTTAGTAAGTTTTTGTGTCCAAAAGAAAATAAGACTGTTAGTCTATAGTATTCAATAAATATATTCTGATTTATATGTCGTTTAATTTATTTCTTTATAGTTTTTTCTAAATGCTTGAATGACTCGTTCTAGATCATTACTTGTCAGATTAGATCCAGAAGGTAAACATAGTCCTCGTTCAAACAAATCCTCTGAAACTGAGCCACCAATGCACTCACAATCACTAAAGACGGGCTGAAGGTGAAGGGGTTTCCAAACAGGGCGAGTTTCGATTTGCTCTTGCGCCAAGGCTAGACGAACTTGTTCTCTATTTGAACCACTTGCTAGGGGATCGATGGTCAAACAGGTAAGCCAATGAGTAGATTCTCCATAAGAAGCTTCAGGCATAAATTCTATGCCTGGCAAGTTTCCTAAAGCCTGTTTGTAAATGGCAAAATTTTGTTGTCTTTTCTGAACTCTTTCTTTTAAAACAAGCAATTGTCCTCGTCCTATTCCCGCTAGAATATTGCTCATCCTATAATTGTAGCCAATTACGGAGTGTTGATAATAGGGCAGAGGATCTCTGGCTTGAGTTGCTAGAAATCGAGCTTTTTCCACTATTTCTGAGTCTTCTGAAACCAGCATACCACCACCAGAAGTGGTAATAATTTTATTGCCATTAAACGAGTAAATACCAATTTTGCCAAAGGTTCCAGGGGATTTCCCTTTGTAGGTTGCTCCGAGTGATTCGGCTGCATCTTCAATCAGGGGAATTTCATAAGTGTTACAAGCTTCCAAAATTGGCTCAATATCTGCACTCTGTCCATAGATATGAACTAAAACAACTGCTTTGGGCAATTTGCCTAATTTAGCTCTTTGGTCTAATGTTTCCCGCAATAAAGCGGGATTCATGTTCCAAGATATCTTATCACTATCAATAAAAACTGGTTTTGCTCCTAAATAGGTAATGGGACTAGCAGTAGCAATAAAAGTTAAACTAGAACAAAAAACCTCATCACCTGATTCTACTCCAATTAATCGCAAGGCTAAATGTAAAGCGGCTGTTCCTGAACTAACTGCTGCTGCGTGAAGAGTCCCCACCATTTGAGAGAATTCACGCTCGAAAGAGTCTACATGTGGTCCAACAGGGGCTATCCAGTTCGTCTCAAATGCTTCTTTGACAAATTCTTGCTCTTTCTCCCCCATATGAGGAGTCGATAAAAGAATTGAATGTACCTTAGGATTCATATCTATAAGTATAAGCTTGCTGTTCACAGTATTACTTTAACAGATTTAACCTCAGTTTGTGTTATTGTTGACAATTTGGGTTTCTCTCATTTGGTAGGGGTTAGGAAAAGCGGCAAGATCTGTAGTTTACTATTACGTTATCCTACTAGTGAAGAAGCAACCGGAACTGCCCATTAGCTTAGTAAATAAATTGTGGTTACTTAAACATAGTTATTTCAGAGAATTTAGGTATTTTTTAGGTTGATCAAGTCTCTAGGTAATTTTACATAAGAATAAAATTTAACCTCTGAAATAGCATTTAAGGCAATTTTTCACTTGTTGTTTAGATTAATAAAATTTCAGATCATTCTACATAAAATTTTTTTGTACTTATAAATGTCACCAATATTATTTCAAGCGATTTTACTCTCTTTTTGGTTGGTAAAATTTCTGCGTAATTATACAGCACAATAAATTTGTACATAGAGATAATACTGATAGTATTTCTGAGTATTTAGGTACTTTTCGATTTCAAATTGATAAAATCATTATACAATTCTACAGAAAATAGGATGACAGGTTTTTAAAGTTAATAAATTTTTATGTAGTTTTACGGAAATATAAAATCAAAATCCGAAATATTACTGATATTGTTTCAGACAATTTTCGGTGTTTTTTCGATTAATAAAAGTTTGCGTAATTCTACCTAAAAACTAGAATTACATTGAAAAATATAGGCAATATCCCTGAAGGTGTTCAGAAAATTAATTCATATAACTAGAGTTGTAGAGTTAATTTTGAAGGTTATTAAAATGTCAACAACTAAAACTAATATATTAAATCCATTAGTCGGAAATTCTTTAAGTCTGCCTGACTTATACATCAGTAGCGTTACCACGCCAACTTCTGTAATAGAAGGAAACAACTTGAGTTTTAGCTATAAAATTAAAGATCAAGGGACAGCTTCTGCTGGTGCGAGTGTAACTAATTTCTACCTCTCCACAAGTCCAACTCTTAATAGCTCAGCCATTGCTCTTGGGTCGAATAATGTTTCTACCCTATCTAGTGGAACAAGTAAAACTCAATCAGTCACTCTAGCGACTCCTAACAATGTTACACCAGGAACTTATTACTTGTTAGCGCAAGCCAATGGAACAAATACAGTTGTTGAAAGCAATACAAATAATAATTTAACATCATCTCAAGCAATAACGATTCAGGGTCAGCCTGACTTGACCATCAGTAACTTTACCGCGCCAAATTCTGCCAATGTAGGAAACCCTTTTACTATTAACTATACCATTAACAATCAAGGGACTAAAGTTGCTTCTGCTGGTGCAAGTGTAACTAATTTCTTTCTCTCCACAAGTCCAACTCTTAATAGCTCAGCCATTGCTCTTGGGTCGAATAATGTTTATACCATATCTGGTGGAACAAGTAAAACTCAATCAGTCACTCTAGCGACTCCTAACAATGTTACACCAGGAACTTATTACTTGTTAGCGCAAGCCAATGGAACAAATACAGTTGTTGAAAGCAATACAAATAATAATTT
>Ga0209085_1001588_pt1 | contig 13810 bp, 12 predicted proteins | sample C_131016_EF_Meta_FD_187310 | JGI IMG/M metagenome (GOLD analysis project Ga0209085, IMG submission 187310) | Freshwater microbial communities from Lake Croche, Canada to study carbon cycling - C_131016_EF_MetaG (SPAdes) (version 2) | ecosystem: Environmental > Aquatic > Freshwater > Lake...
CAGGGATGTTGGTGTGGTGCTGGTAAGGCTGCACCAAGTTGAAGTAGCGACCCTCACGCTCGTAGAATCGATCGTGACCGTTGAGCTGGATCTTGGCAGTCACGATAGGGTTGTAACCAGCCATGCCTTCGACACGGGTGACAGAGTAGCCAGACTCAAGAACGGCACGGTCCCACCAGTCAGAGTAGTTGAACGGCTGCTGACCCTTGAAAGGCTGGATGACGGCATCATCGCAGCTGACAAAGGAATCACGCTGGACCACCCACACAAGCTCCTTACAAGGGTGGTTGAAGTTCAGCTTGATCTTGTTGGAGGAAGAGGTGACGGACTCGGCACCCGTGAACTGCAGCTGCTCGATCAGGTACTCGTGAGAGACCGTGGCGAAGCGGCGACGCTCATCCGTGTCGAGGTAGATGTAGTCGACATACAGAGAAGCAGAGACCAGACCAGAGGCGGCAACACGGTCACGGATCTGGTGAGTAGGGGCACCGCCATCAGCATAGTCGAAGCACAGGTTGTTGAGTGCCTCGAATTCCAGGTTGATCTTCACCTCGTGGTACTGGAGAGCAATCAGGGGAAGAGCAAGACCAGGGTTGCGGCAGAACCAGAACTGCAGAGGAATGTACAGGGTGTACTCAGGGGCGCAAGAGGTAACCTCGTTGAGCGCGTTGGGTTCACCATAGCCGCAATCAGCATCGCAGACCTCACCACCCTGGACGATCAAGTTCACCAGCTGAGGAACGTTGCCAACCATGTCGGCATACCCAGCCTGCTTACCAGGCTCCTGGGTCAGCTCGTTCCAGATCTGGAGCCAATCACCATAGTGCTTGTCGATCTCCTGACCGCCAATCTCGAGGTTGACGTTGTTGATCAGGTTGTGACCGACCCAGTTGAGCCAACGGAACTGAGCACCAGAACCGTCAGAAGACTGGAGAAGAACCTGAGGCAGGGTAGCCTGGAGGTAGATGCGGTGGATCAGATCGCCGTTGCGGCTGATCGTGCACTGCACCTTGCGACCGAAGTTGGCAGCACCGTTGAAGGTCTGCTCAATGGCTTCCATCGCGAAGTTAGTGTGACGACGGTAGACGACCTTGAAGACAAGGAGGTACCCTCCCTTTCGGGATATTTAGTGGAGTCTGGAAACCATTCCAGAACAATATTTGAAAAATATTGCCGTCGCACTCCGAGGGGTTGGACTATAACTTAAGCCCTGTACTCTTCTACAGAACCCACTACCATTTAGTCTCTGAACTGCATTCATGCTGTTTTAAGATATGAATCCGCCATATCATATTTTTCCTTATTTGAAAGTTTTTTTGAAGTAAAATACTTCGCTTTAAGTTTGGGATGATTAACAATTGCATATCCTTCTCCTTGATATTGCTCTGGTCGCTCTTTTACATACACCATATACATTGGTAAATTATTGGCAACTTTTTTATGAGACTTTGAGAGTTTCAACTTGTGATCCTCTGAGAACGTTTTTCCGTAGAAATGATGTTTTTTACCTGATTTTGCTTCTGAAATTGCTAACTTAGTTGTATCACTTCTTGGTTTCCCAAAATTATGATTTTTTACTCCAAGCTTTGCAATTCTCATTCGCTCACACGATTCTTTGCTATGTAATGCAGCTGAACCACCTGTACGAATATTATATCCGTTTGGTTCCAGTGTATTATATACATTAATGAATTGTGTTTCATATTTATCAAGGTGTTGATCATTTACTTCAACTAAAATTTCAAACTCCATTTTATCGCCATACTTCTTGATCGCACTTTCAAGTAAGATACAGCTTCCTGGACATTTAAAATGTTCTCTTTTTCGTTTCTCGATGTCTCGTTTTGTTTGCCCAATATACGATTTCCCAGAGGGTGATGTGAATTTATAAATAATTCCCATTCTCTATATCTTTCACTAAGGTTAAACAGTTTAGAACTTGGCTGCGGATTGCCCATTTTTAGAGTGCTCATCAACTCTTCAATTTTCTACATTATTACTTTACCTGAGTTAAGTTCTCAGCCGCAACAATCTTTCGATCATTGTTTAGTAGTAGAAACTTTAGGGTGTTCCCGCAATTTGATAATGTTGCCGGTCTTCTTTTCCACCAAGAATACCGACTAGCAACTGTGGCTGTCTCTCATCAGACAAACTGGAACCACGAACGGACTTGCCGGGATACTTATTCCATTTGTATCCCCCGATTGCTTTTCCACCCCCTTCAATATGTCGAGGTGATCTGGGGGTTACCCGTGAGATAGATATCTTGTGCACCATAGGCAACGAGCTGCATTAAACCACCGGATCCCATGTCTGTTTATACCTGGTGGAAAGAAAAAAAATTTTCTGAAACGTCAAAACTCCGGGGGATCGTTTCACATCGATTCGCCTCTGAAAAATGTCTGGTTACACCCCCTAAACAAATCACACGGCTAAAGAGAGTATCAGAGTCATGCTCTCCCTCGATCAACTATTAGCAGGATCTGCACCTACAAAGATCGCATCCTCTTCTGCCTCTGAATCATACAAAACACTCGAATCCTACCATCATTCAGAACTAGATAAAATACGATTTCATAAAGAAAATCTTCCAACTATGTATAACCAACTAAGCACACTTCACGGAAATTTAGCAGAAGAAGATAAACGATCTCCTTATTTGTTTAATCTTGATCTTCCTTCCATGAAACGACGTCAAGAACAAGAAAAAGAAGTGAAAATGCTTCAAACAAAGATCAAAAAGATTGAATCAGGAGAAGAAGAAGCAGACTATTTTTTGCGTGTTGGAGATATATTATTTTCCTATGCAGATGCGCGTGAGCGAATTGCAAAAGGAGAAAAAACAAAAGACCCTGTCAAAAAAACACGTATTCCTGCAAATAGTGTCTTTGCCTATTTTGAAAAAGACAATAATGTAAGTACTATTTCAGCACCTGTTATAACAAGTACATTACGTGTATCTCCTGCAGATATTGCTACAGATATAGGGTTTCATCGTGATAAAGCATTGGAACAATATCTAACAGCATTAGACCCTTCCAACATTCAGCATGAATCTCTTGGTGCTTCTACCTTTGAAGAACGGTATGGAGATTGTCCATTGTGTGATACAGAAATGATGTTTTACCAGAATGAAGCCATATTAAGTTGTCCTAGTTGTGGACACCAAGATTACATCTTAGTCGATAGTGAAAAACCTTCCTACAAAGATCCTCCTCGTGAAATGGCATATTGTGCCTATAAAAAGGTAAATCACTTGAATGAATGGTTAGCGCAGTTTCAAGCGAAAGAAACTACTGAAATCTCCAATGCTATTCTTGATCAAATCCGTGCGGAATTGAAGAAAGAACGTATTACCGATATGAGTCGGTTGAAAGCCTCTAAGTTGAAAGAAGTGATCCGTAAATTGAAATTAGTGCGATGTTACGATCATGTTGCTCACGTCTTGAACCGGTTGAACGGGATTTCCGCTCCTGCATTAAGTCGTGAAGTGGAAGATAAATTGCGCTTTATGTTCAAAGAAATTCAGTTCTCCTTTGTGAAACACTGCCCTCCTGGTCGTTCCAATTTCTTATCCTATTCCTTTGTGTTATACAAGTTTTGCCAGTTATTAGAGTTAGATGAATATTTACCCTGTTTTCCACTCCTGAAAAGCCGTGAAAAACTGTATCTACAAGATAAGATCTGGTCTAAGATCTGTTTTGATATGGGTTGGGAATACATATCTACGATTTAAGAAACTATATAATAACTATATAATAGATTTTAAAAAAGTTTTTAAAAAATATATCATATATATTTTTAAAAAGTACTATTAAAGATTTGATACACATGTTAGGCAGTCATTATAAGTGTCTTCTTTGCCATCAAAGATGACAAAGAAGACTCAAAAGACGCAAGATATATTTCGGCTTCCGCAAGATCGGCTTTGGCTTCCGTAAGATCGGCTTCGGCTTCGGCTTTCGCAAGATTGGTTTTGGCTTCTGTAAGATATCTGTTGGCTTTCGTAAGATCGGCTCCAGCCTGTTTAATAAGCCAGTTGATCCTGGCTTCAAGGCAGCCCATTGTGTCGGCACTGACAGTGTATCCAGCCTTACGAAATAAGCCTATAATCGCCGCCAGTCTAGGCAAGTCAGAATAATACTCACTACGGCAACTGTGCAAAACAATCTTGTCTAAGAAGGAAAATGGGAGCATCATACCATCTGGGATGACTGCTAGCAAGCTCTCTACCTCCTTCACTTTGCCCATCTTGGCAATGTGTTCAAGAATCAAGAGAAATATGTCAAATCGCCTAGGATATTTCATAGCAAATTCAAGCAAGCATCCTGTCTGTTTAAACTTGGACAATCTTTCAACTGGCATCGTATCAATATCTTCATGACAATCAGATTTGCAACAATAGCGGCAAACAGGCATTTCTTGAAATGTTCCCCTTCTCTTTCTTTGAAAAATATGAATTCAATTTTTAAAGATCTAAACCCCTCACACCAGGATAGAACCAATCATGGCGACGGTGCTTGCTTTTGATCTTGGGATTAAAAATCTTGCGTATGCTCTTGTTCATCAAGATATAAGTGGAAATATCATTCGTGCCTGGAATAACATTGATTTGATGGCAGGAGGAGAATCTTCCGAAACATCCCGTCGGTGCAAAGGGTGTACCGGTATTGCCGCTTGGAAAAGCAGTGAAGGATTGTGGTGTCGTGGATGTGCCACCGGTGTTCGTCGTAAAAAAACGGCTGTGTGTCGCCCTACTCACACTATCTTAGTCGGTGCTGAAAGTGGTACCTTGCCAAAACTTCCTGCCTTACGCAAACTTTGTACTGGTTTGGAAAATCATAAAAAAGCAGCACGTGATACCGTATTAACTTGGTTAGGCGATCGATTTATTCTGCCGTGGAAAGCTCCCAAAGCGCGCAATCCCTCTATGACCGAAATTCGACGTGCTATTTCCTCTTGGCTCACGTCCATGCTTCCAACCTTCGCATCGGCGTCCTTAATTCGGTTGGAAAATCAACCCGTGCTAAAAGGTCCTACCATGAAATCAATTCAAATGATTCTGTTTACACTGTTGGGAGAACGGTTGGAACGCGAGCATAGCTGGACCGGTCAGATTCAATTTGTTCATGCCGGTCGTAAAACTGCCAAACTCGAAGTGGAAGCGGTTCCTGATGTCATTGAAGAAGCGGAAGAACGTACCTTGACAATTGAGGAGGAGGTGACACCGGTCGTGATTGATGAAGGAGCCGCCTACCGTGCCCGCAAGAAGGCAACGGAAGAAGAAGTCGAAAAAATGTTATTGGGAGCGGGATATGAAGCGTGGAAAACCTTTTATGACGGGCAACGAAAGAAAAACGATCTCGCGGATGCACTGCTGATGGCATGTGCACCGGTGATTCGCTTAGTGTCGAGTTAGTGAGGGTAGGTTTCTAGGAAACGGGCTAGGGGGGACTTAATACCATACCTTCTGCAAGCGCGCATATAAGGAGTCTCGCCATTGACTGAAAGAAGAGTATTAGCGCCGTTCTCACACAGATAACGAACAATGTCTACGTTGGTACATGAAGCGAGTGCTGTTTGTCCATTTAAATATGGACACTGTAGATTTATCTGTGCACCCCCTTCATAAAGGAGATGTACAATCTCTAGATGACCATATACACACGCTAAACAGAATGGTACGACTGCAACATCAACCCCTATATCTATGACAGCTCCCCTATCGAGCAGAGAGCGTACACATTCAGTGTGACCATACCTAGTTGCAAAGTGAAGGGCTGTCCACATCGCTAGTCCATTGTCATCTATTGTAGTCATATTGACTTGCGCTCCCAAGTCAGCAATGAAGTTAAGACGCTCTAGATTCCCTGTCATTGCAGCATACATCAAGCGAGTGCGTCCAGTTTCAGAAAACTGAAATCGTGAGATACCCTCGACAATTTGTTTGTTATTTCGGGTGTGTGTTGAGACTTGTGCTACACGATCCGCTTCTTCCTCGTATCCATAAGATCCAAGAAGAAATAATATGAGGGGTATAACTACGAATTCCATCTTGTACGTAATATTGATATAGTTTAAAAATGATTTCAATTTTATAATAAAAGGAGCTTTGCTCTTTTATAATAAAATTCTTTGCAATTTTATTATAAAATTCTTTCCAATTTTATTATAAAAAATGCACTGCTGATGGCGTGGTGTCGAGTTAATCATAAGACAATCAACACCTTTTCTAAAAAAATAATCTAGCAGATGCACTGCTTATGATATTCCTATAAGTGTCGCACCTTTTGTGAGAAGATATGACACAATCTCTACATGAAATCCAACGAGAGCAACATCAACCGGACCAAATCCAGTTGTTGACATTTTTGTATGAATGTTTGCACCTCGTTCACACAGATATTTGACAATTGGAAGGTGACCAAAATGACACGCTGCATAAATAGGTGTGCAATTATTTGCAGTCACTGAATTGATATCAGCACCTTGTTCACAAAGAAGTTTCACAATCTCAAGGTTGCCAGATTGAGCTGCTAAATACAGTGGACGAAATCCATCTACTTGAAGATCAATAGATGCTCCATACTGTAAGAGAATACGTACAATCTTTACAAATCCGTTCTTTGCAGCAATCTGAAGCGGTGTCCATCCAAGAGCATCTACTTGATTCAGTATTGCGAGATCTTCTGCTGTTTTGCAAAATTCTAGTACAAGAGCATCACTTCCTGCTTGTAATCCAGATCGACATGCATTATGCAAAGGTGGGCACGATTCTATACTCATATTTAAAATGTAATCATCTTAAGTTATAATCTAAAAATAAAGTATCAATTTTATTCACACGTCTTGTAAAGGGTGTCAAACGGTGTGAACATCTTTTGCAGAGATGTTTTGATGCTAGGATCTATATCAGGACTGGAAAGAAGATAACGAAACATGGAGCAAATGATCGTTCTTGAGCGACGTGTGCACATTGGGATAGTTGCATAACCAGGATTCCATCGTGTGTGTACGAGTGCATCATAGCTATGAACCTTTCCAAGATAGTCCATGAGAGGCTCCATCACAGTGTGCAATGTACCCTTGTCTTTGTGTGATGCAAAGAAGCTGGATAGAACTGTTTGAAATCCTAGAATTATCTCCACATGATCCTGGGTATAAATGTCCTTTGCATAATGTGCAAAGTCAATCAGTGCACAAAGTTGTTTGATGCCATCAGGGATGCACAGGAGATCTACCCCCATCTTCGTCAAACAGTCGATCAAGTCAAGGCGATCACGAAGATTGTCACGTGGATCAACATAACAATGCAAGAACCATCCTAAAAGAGTTAAGCCGTCGTATATTGGAGCATTGAGATCCACAGGTCCAAGACGATCAAGGATCTCAGTGAGCTGTTTGCGAGTTTTGGCATTTTGAAGCATCTTTATCAACATCGCCCTGTCGGCAGTTGATGCCTCTTCGCGACACTTGGCATTTGCAAATGCAGTTTCTGCTTCAGCCAGACTGCGATGCAACTTATCAAGCTCAGATTCTCGTCCAAGCAACGTCATGTTCATCTTCTGGAGCAATGCTTTCACTCTCTCAGATTCTTCACACATTGCCTTGTAGTCAGCAGACATCTCGGTCAATTCGGCTTTTAGCGTTTTTAATTTTGCTTCTGCAGCAGCAGCAGCATCAGTACTTGCAGAACTATTCATTGTGTGTATTTTCGATTAAATTATTTTATTGCACTATTTGAATTCAATTTTATTCTGAAAAGAGCTTTGCTCTTTTTAGAATAAAATTCTTTCCAATTTTATTCTAAAAAGAGCAACGCTCATAGCGGGTGCACCCATGATTCAGTTAGTGTCGAGTTCGATATTTTCTTGTTTTACGCTTTTTCTTTCTATTATTGTTATTATTGCTATTATACGTATTATTCCATGGCTGCGGTCCTTCACTCATAGCTGTAACTGCAGATTCTACATACCCCATATAAGTTCTCATACCACGAGTAACATTAAGAAGAGTCGTCCATGGAACTGAAACTATATTTGAAATAAATGGAATTTTTAATGATAAATTACCAAGATTTATTGCTGGAATCAAACTACCGTTCATTCTTTCAATCGTAGATCCAACTAGTCCGTGTACATTTGCATTTCCTAATAATCCTACAACATCTTTTGGCATATCTCCATCATAAAGTCTATGTGCAATAAGCATTAAATAACTGCATCCAGATGTAATACTAGCATATCTAGCAATCAAATCAATGTCTTCAGAATTGCATCCAGCTGGTACGAATATCTTCATACCCAAGATACCCACAGCAATATATGAACTATATTCCGCTAACATTCGAATACGAGGAAATGTAGTGGGGGGGCTAGAAGGATTTGGTAATGTAATCGCATTACAAACTTGTCCTGGATATGAAGATGCTACAGAAGCTGTTGCGCGATGTAATACACTCACACAACTGTTACTACTAGAAGAACTATTTCCCATGGCTTCAAGTTCAGCAGGTTGTAATTTACATTCACCTTTTTTTATAATCTCTATCTGTTGCTGTAATGCTACCAATTCCACAGAACATAAAAATATTTCATCATGTTTAATCTTGACTGCCTTTACATCTGTTAGACTCTTCAACTCCTCCGCTAAAGATTTTGCATTTGCTTCGATCTTATCAATTTGTTCTTTATATTGTACTAATAGCAATCTTGTAACAGGATCCATAAATTCATATTGATTTTCTTTACTTTCTGATTCACCTCCTTTACTTTCTTGATTTGTACTTGTTTTTCCATTTGGACCTACACCACCACCTCCCTTTTGATATATCGTATCATTCATAACATAATCAAGGATAGTGTTTATACCTTTTGAGACATTCATTCTTTCCTCCAGAAGAATTACACGATTAATTAATTCATTTGACATCTTTAATAGATCATCTTTTGTATATACAGAAAGACCAGAATCTTTATTTTCACGGACGGGTGTATATTTTTTAGCAATATCTAACAGTGTAATCCCCCATTCAGCAAATAATTCTGACAATGCATCAGAATTCAATTCACCCCCTTGCTGAACTCGTCGTGAATGTCGTATTGAATATCTACGAGGCATTTCTACTTTATGAATTTATAAAAATGAATATAAAATTGAATAATTCAAAATATCGTAACAATATGAATGGTCTATCTACCCTTCATACATGGCTGATGTGGCAACTCTTACATAATAGTGAACCGTGTCAGTATTTTAAAGAATATGCACGATTCAATCCGTCGAGCATGGATATTGCCTGTAGAAACTGGATAGAATCAGAACTGATACATAAGAATAGCTTAGAGTTGATCTCAATTCTACAATATTCACCAGGATTCAAAGGTCTAGAGTATATCCTATTATTTGTAGTAATTGGAATTCCATTGATTATTCTTTGGATTTATTGGAAGGTTATTAAGACACTGGTTTGGCATTGCAATATCCTCTATAACGAATCTGTGCAAAGAAATGAGAACATGTTCATGACATCGCTTCGGGGGAAACATTATTGTGTACTATGGGGAATGATTCCATTACTATTACCAATATGGATCACGTATCAAATAATATAGATACAGACTTTATTATGACTTTTTAAATTTTAATCGATAACCACTAACCCGATGGAGGAGCGCAAAGCGCTCCTCCATCGGGTTTGCGGTAAGACTTCTAAACAGAAGAGGAGAGGTACAGATAGAAGCATGTCCTTTCCGGAGATTGAAGCTGTTAGAGATGTAGGATCTTCCTTTAACTTGCAGGATGTTGGAAGTCTTGATTTTGGTTTGCTTGCAAATCATAAAAAGCTTGGGACACCTAATCGTGGTCCCAGTCCCATGGTGGAATTAAACACCAACGATATTGAAGTGGTGAATCTGGATGAGGCTCCTTCTGTCCGTTTCAACTCTGCACCCGTTGCCGACGAAGGAATTCGCATCTTGCGCGATACAAACTCTGTCTTTCCCAGACCGGTCCCAATCGCTCCTGTAGAACCATCTGCACCTCCTACTCGATCGTGGTTTTCCGGTGCTTCTTCCGATGCCCCTGTGGAAACTCCTGCATCCTCTGCCTTCAGTTCCTGGTTTGGGGGAAGCACGTCCACCCCCGCTGTGACCAACGATCCTCCCAAAACAATCTTAACTCCTGAAGAAGAGTTTTCTAAAAAAGCGGAAGGGCTGGTCTTGCTGGAGCGAATGGATCGCAAGGGAGTCACCGGCAACAAACTAACTGTTGCTAATTCTCTGGATGAGATCAATTCTGAAATTGCTAGACGAAAAGATAGTCGTGCATTAGAAGCCTCCTTACGCTTCCAACGTAATCTGCTTACCACTGTTACGACCGGCATGGAATTCTTGAACAATCGCTACGATCCTGTCGGTGCCAAGCTGGATGGTTGGTCTGAATCCGTCAATGAAAACATTGAAGACTACGATGAGATCTTTGAAGAGTTGTATGACAAGTACAAGGATAAGAGCAAGGTCGCTCCTGAAGTTCGTTTGATTATGTCACTTGGATTATCAGCTGCTATGTGTCACGTCACCAACACTATGTTCAAGTCTCGTATGCCAGGCATGGATGATATCTTGCGCAATAATCCTGAACTGCGCAAACAGTTTGCAACCGCCGCTGCCTCTCAAGCCGTCGGTCCTGGCTTTGCTAACTTTGTAAATATGGGCATGGGGGGTGGAGGCTCTGCATCATCCGCACCTTCTTTTGCTCCTCCTACAGGATTTGATGATGGTATCCGTGGAGCTGGCGGTCCTGCCATGGGAACTGCCCGTCGTGAAATGAGTGGTCCTCGTGGAAGTGGAGTCGATGATATTCTCCGTTCGCTCGATATGTCAGGCGAAGCCCTTCCTAACCGATCCGTTCCTTCCATGGCAAGTATGGCACCTTCCCTGAACATTCGATCGGACGATGTCCAAAGTGTCCATAGCTTTCAGAGCGGAATCACCGCCAATACCGAACGTCGTCGTGGAGGATTGAAACGAACAAACACGGTTCAGCCGGTCGGATCCACTCTCACACTCAATGTATAAATACTTTATAACACAATCATTGTGTTCAGAAGTATTACTGTCGATTCTTTCGAGTATTCTTTTTCTTATTGTTATTATTATTATTGTTATTATTCTTCTTCTTGTTATTATTGTTATTAGAATTATTATTAGAATTATTCTTGTTGTTATTGTTGTTATTACGTCTAGTATTACTGTTCTTCAAATACGAAAGATTGCTTAATACATGACGCGTATTAAATGATTTTATAGCCTCTAGATCCAGCTTAAAATCTTTGATCAAATGCTTCATGGCTTTGATCACTTTTGCATGAATTGTCAACAGATCTTTCTTATGATGTTCATAGGCGTCATCATTGACCATTTGAAATAACGCATCTTTCAAATGCGCCATTCCATACAGGGTAGATTGCGCGTACGAATAGGCTAAATCGGGATCTTCCAGACTGACGATGCGTCCAATATGTTCTAATTCAGAATTTGCCCATCCCATCACACCTTGAAAGGTTGTATCATAATGCACCATGTCTACTCGTATGTAGATATTTATCTCCGTCGGCGGGTGGAGCGGCGACGGGTGGAACGAGGATGGCGTTTTCTATTTTTAGATGATGCAGATGATACTGGTAATGGCTCTATAGAATAAATACTATCGATAAACTGCAAATCATATCTCAAAAAGAGCCCATTTAAATCATTATTATATTCATAAAACTGCTCCATATCACTTTCTTCAATATCAATAAATTGTGTACCTCTCCATACAGATTTCATACGAATTGTTTGCTCCCAGCTATTATCCTCTAGTTTTTTGGGAACACGATTCTCAAATAAATATAAAAATAGTTTCTGAATATCAACATTATAATAAAGTGCTTTAAATACATTTTTTGGTTGAGGAATAAATATTGCTGATATTAAACTTTCTTCTAGATAACTTACTCCACTATTATCATTATAATAATACCATATATTATTGCATTTTAAAAATCCAAATGCATGAGCCGCACTAGCCCATATTTCATCATTCGAATTAATCTTTTTAATTGTTATATTAGGAGTATTCCATATTCCACGATCTTTATCTATATAGATAAGCCTCATACCATATGCAATGCCAGTATGGCGAGACGGATTTAAATTACATGTAAATGGAATATGAAACATTTGTAACAAAATTGGAAAAATACGCTCCCCCCAATCACCTGCCTTATAATCAGTTTCTGATGTTTGTGATTGTCTTCTGTCATTACGTTGCAATGCTTTTGCTAAATTAGGACTTAATTGAGCCGATTGGGTTCGTTTTAGTGTAGCTCTGGTATGTTGCATAGCCTTATACATACGTTTTGTAGTAACGGGATTTTCACATGTTAAAATCTCTTTATTATACACTATAAAATCATAATGCGTTATAAATCTATCACGCATAGAACGAATTCCGCGAATATATTCGGCTCTTCGATCAATTATAAAGGGTGGATATTTATCAATAATATTACTTCTAAGCTTTATTATTTCCTCTTTTTCTGTTTTTTGTAACATCCACCATTCATTTATTGTACGATCTGTTAAATTAAACACTGCATTATAATTATGAATATTCTTTTTATTGAGAAAGTCTTTTACCTTATCAGATGTTTTTAATATCCCAAATAACAGAATAATGCGTGGTTCAAATATCCCTTGTATAGCATGAGGTTCATCTGGAATGTTAGGTGTTACAGTATAAGAATCTCCTTGTATGATCTTAGTTGCTATAGCCTCATCTACATATTTTTCGATATCTTCATCTGTCATAGTATAAAATAATGATTGAGTTATTTCTTTGAGACCATCTGTAAAAAAGAATATTTCTTGAACTGTATCAATCCAACATTCTCCTTTATGTTGTTTATATCCTAATTTATCACATGGATATGCAATTTTAAATTTTTGTTTCCATGTTTCAGCAATCTGTTTTGTAATTGGATCAAATCTACCATATGTGTTTAGTGCACTATAATAACTTTTATTATATGTATTTAGTGCATTTACAATATCTGTATATCCATGTTCAACTGCATAATTAAGAGCTGTGTTGTTATTGTTATCAATATAATCTATATCTGCACCTTTCTCAAGAAGTGCATTTACAATGTCTATATACCCATTTTTAGATGCATATATAAGAGCTGTAGAACCATCCTTATCTTTTTGATCTACATCTGCACCTTTCTCAAGAAGTGCATTTATAATGTCTTTATACCCATCTCTAGATGCATATATAAGAGCTGTATAAGTATTCTCACCTTTTTTATCTACATCTGCACCTTTCTCAAGAAGTGCATTTACAATGTTTTTATACCCATATTTAGATGCATATATAAGAGCTGTGCTGTTATTGTCATCAAGATGATCTATATCTGCACCTTTCTCAAGAAGTGCATTTACAATGTCTATATACGCAGATATAGATGCATATATAAGAGCTGTAGAACCATCCTTATTTTTTTGATTTACATCTACACCTTTCTCAAGAAGTGCATTTACAATATCTATATACCCATAACTAGATGCATATATAAGAGCTGTATTACCATCCTTATCTTTTTGATTTACATCTGCACCTTTCTCAAGAAGTGCGTTTACAATGTCTATATACTCATTTTTAGATGCATATATAAGAGCTGTATTACCATCCTTATCTTTTTGATTTACATCTGCGCCTTTCTCTATTATTTTTTTTGCTGTTGCAATATCTTTTCGAAGAAGTG
>Ga0209085_1001592_pt1 | contig 13781 bp, 15 predicted proteins | sample C_131016_EF_Meta_FD_187310 | JGI IMG/M metagenome (GOLD analysis project Ga0209085, IMG submission 187310) | Freshwater microbial communities from Lake Croche, Canada to study carbon cycling - C_131016_EF_MetaG (SPAdes) (version 2) | ecosystem: Environmental > Aquatic > Freshwater > Lake...
AGAAACCTTAAAAGAATATAGAGAAGCATTAGATAAAATACCCTTAAACATAGGTGAGTTTATTTATGCGTTCTCTCGTCTTATGGTAAATGTGCATGGTAAGAGATTTACTTGGGATAGTAATAACTATGGAAAACTGAAATATTTTTGGAATAACTTGGCTAGAAAACCATTTGATTATCAGATATTGGCTAAATGGGATTACATGCTAAATCCAAAAGAACCACTTGCATCCTTCATCACCTACTATTCGGTAACTCCAGAAAAGGGGAATCGAAAAACACTTACTAGGATGATGAAGGAGACTAATATTTTTGACGAAGGAGTATATAGTGTCGAAACTGAAATCTGTTTTAACCGCTTTGCGTAAGGAATATGGAAGGAGTTTACCGGATATAAATGAAGCTGGTGTAGTTCATAAAATACCTTTGTCAAGTCCTCAGCTTAACTATGTGTTTGGAGGTGGTTTTCCCCTTGGACGTATAGTAGAGTTGCATGGTATGCGTTCAGGAGGGAAATCTGTTCTTTCTTCCTATATTGGCGGTCAAATACAAAAACGAACAGATGGTGGGCCGAGTACAGTTCTTTACGTAGACTCTGAGTATACCTTTGATATTCAATATGCTAAGACAGTGGGTCTTGATACAACTCCTATTGAGGAGAATGGTAAGTTAATGTTTATGCAACCTCAGCACGGTGAGGAAGCCTTTACCATGGTAGAGAATGCAGTTAAGACAGGTGAAGTTGGTTTGGTAATATGGGATTCAGTTAACACCACTGCAACTCGTGGGGCCATGGAAGATGAGTTTGGAAAAAGGTCCTTTGGTGGTGCTGGTTTGCTCTTCTCAGAAGGGCTGAAGAAGTTAAATCCTCATCTGGCCCGTCACAACTGCTCTATGATCCTTCTTCGACAAATGAGGGCAAGTATTGGTGGTGGACCACATGGCCCCACAGAAGAGGCTTCTGGAGGTGGATATGCACCAGAGTTTTACGCTTCATGGATGGCTGGAGTTTCCCGTGTGGATGATATCAAGGATAAAGATGTTGTCATTGGTAACTCTATACGTATACGAAATAACAAGTCAAAGATTGGTTTTCCTAAACGTATTGCTGAAATGAGATTGATGTATGCTTCAGGATTTAGCCCAGATTCTGAGTATATAGATTTTATAGTTGATCTCGGTCTTGTTAAAAAAGCAGGAGCATGGTTTTCTAATGAAGAATGGGGATTTAAAGGACAGGGTAGAGATTCACTATTGGATTTCCTTTGTAATAATCCTGAAATATTTAATAAAATGAAAAACATTGTTAATGAATCTTTTACCAGACATTCTATACTAGATAGTCGTGAGGAAGTAAATGAGGAAGATTAAAGACGTTGTTGATTCTACCTTGTCTTTTGAGGCCAAGGTTCAGACTAGGATTGATTATATGAATAGTCTTCTCAAACTTACAGGGAAAACAGAAGTTAACTTTGGACTTCTTCAGGAATGTCTTATTGAACATACTGCTATTTACTTTGATTTGGTTGCTACAGAAACTTTATCTAGAAATGAACTTCAACGTAAAAAGAAAGAGTTTGAAATGTGGTTTGCTGAAAAATATGTTGCAAAAAGGATGGAAGTTAATCGCCCAGATCTTTCTGCTCAAAAATGGGCAAATGCCAAAGAGTTTGATTATATGATTCGTGCGGAAAATAAAGAAAAGTATTCCACATTTATGGAAGAAATAGAAGAACTAGAACAAAACTTATCATTTGTAGAAGGTCTTAAAAAAGGTTGGGATACCTACAACTATACTCTTTCCACTCTATCTAACAATGTACGTAAGGAAGTAGATTCTATTCTAGCTAGAAAATCATAGATTTTACTAATTGTCTATGAAGTTTGAATTTAAAATAGGACGTATTGTAGAACAATATAATATACCTGCAACACCTGAAACTGACTCTTATGATAAGACAGGTGAAAGAACTATTAAAGTAGGAAACTCTTTTCAAGTAAGAATAATTCCTGAAATGGAAGGTATTTTCGAAGCAGATCTACTACCCTACTATCCCAACTTTATTACCGGAATAGAAACTGCTTATACAGCAGGTGAAAAAGTATGGTGTCTTACTAACGAAGACTTTACAGTAGGGTTTATTCTTGGTAGAGCACAACCACCTAAGGGTTCTGATATACAAGGACCTCTTAGCATGATTAATAAAGCAGAAGCAGGTCTTTATTATTCTTCTGACCCACTCAATCCCTCTAACTCTGTAGTAAAGTTTCCTTCAACTTCATCATTTAATGAGATTACTATAACCAGATTTTCTGGGACAAGTTTCTCTTTTACAAACGAAAAGCTTGGACATTCTGGAACATGGTATAAATCAAACTGCCTTATGATGTATGGTGCTGATGGTTCTTTTTGGATGCAAACCCCTAACATGACTCAAGTTATCGATGCTATGGGGAACTCTAATATGGTAATGTCAGGATCAAACAATGTTACCTCTCTTAATGAGACTACAGTAACCTCTGGAGAATCAAGAGAAAAAGTAGGATCAAAATACATTGATTCAGATTCAAATATAACGCTAAACTCAGGTGGTGCTGTTGCAGTGGCAGGTTCTTCCATTACAGAGTCTGTTACTGGAAATAAAGAAAGCCTAGTTACAGGTACTTACAAACAAACCCTTGGAACTGATAATAAGGTTGTGGCAGATTTAACAAACGCATCTACTCATACTTATGCCAGTGGTATGACTTTAAATAGCCCACTATTGAACATTAGATCAGCTACTGTAAGTATTAGTGGAGGATCTGTAACTATTACAGGACCTGTAACAGTATTAGGTCCTGTAACTATGCCCGGTGCTGTAGGATTAGCAGCTCCTACAGGATCAGGTGGATTTTGTGCATTACCTGTTTGTCTTTTTGCAGGAGTACCTCATATAGGGACTGTATTAGCATGAGTGACGAACAAGGTAAAATAAAGTTTGTAAACTCCGGTGATGTTCTATTAAACAATGCTAAGGTTTTGCAGGATATGGTAAATCACTACGCTTTTAATGAACTAAAAGAGTTGGAAAAAGAACTGGAGAGTTTGAAGAATGTCCTCGCCACCAGAAGCCCAATGGAACGCATTTAAGACAACAGATTTTATAGGGACTCAACTCCCTGAGTTTGTGTCTACAAGTGTAACTAATATAAATAATACAATAGATGAGATAACTCCATTTATTGATTTTCTTGAAACTGCATTAAACACACTGTCAGTATTTATTACTAAACCTACTGATGGGTTATTAACTAACCTACAGGCATATCTAACTATATTTAAACAAATCTCCAAAAGTATAAATGCTTTTGGTGCAAGTGCTATTCTTATTCATCCATGGAATAGGGTCAATCAGCAACAAACAGCACTGACAGTAGGTGAAGCACCTAAACCTATTACAACTGCTCCCCGATTACATAGCTCCCAAACTCTAAAGCTTACTTTAGGGCCCGGTACAGGTATGGATATGTTTAAGATTAGTTATACAGATGGAACAGTAGTAAACACCCCTAAAGAACAAAATACACAGAATAAACCCGATCCTTTTGTCATAAATACTATGAGTCCAAGAGAAGCTTTTCAAGAGTTGTTTACAGCAATGCGTAATAATGCTGACCCTAACTCTCCAAAATGGACAGCAGACACACAAGTAACAGGGTTTGGTTTTTTAATAGCAGTCCCAGATCCAAAACAATATTACGCTTTAATAAATGTTTTAATGTCTTTTTTTACTTTACCTGATTTTAGTGATATTGTTAACAAGTATAACTCTGATCTTATTGGATACACACAAGATCAATATAATAAACAAAGCGAAAGTTTGGTTAAAACATTTCAAAGCCCCTTTACTGTTCAATCTGGTTCTACTTTATCATCTTTTTCTCTTGAGAACGGTTTCAGTTATACTGAGGATGGTCAATATTTTGGAGGACCTAGGTGGTATGGTATACATGTCTCTGATTTTCCTGTAATTAAAAATACAGTAGACTGGTTGTTTAACTTAGCAGACTCTCTTTTACAACTTACTAAGAATGCAGAAGATATTATTGCTCTTGCTATAAAAGTAATTATTAAAAAACTAGATCAAATAAAAAGCCTTTTTGATCAAGTAAAAACTCTTAATACAACCATAGCTAATAATCTAACAAATGGTGGGTTAGGTGGTTTGTATAGTTTCACTATACCTAATAACATTCCACCAGAATCAGGAGGTGTTGACTATATTCAACAAGCCATTGAGAATGGTATAAACGATCCTGCTAATCCGATATATTCGACTTTAGATTCTTGTCAGTTCTCTACTATTGCATTTATAGGAACATCCATAGGATTTGATTTTGATTTATGGGGACAATGGTTTACAGATGCTTGGAAACCCATTTCTAATCCAATAATAGATATTAAACAAATAGTAGTTTCTCCTAACTTTAGTGCTAGTATAGGAACTACTCCAACAACACCAATATATTTTGGAATACCTTATACTTTGACGGTATCTTATCCTATTCAAAATACTAACTATTTAAGTTTATTATATACTTATGAAATAAAGAACCCAAGTAATACAGTTATTTTTAAGAGCGATTCTAATATTGCATCATTTGATTCATTTGATAAGACTTATCAAGTTCTTAAAGGTAACAATAAAATGTTTACTGTAAATGCACCCGGAGACATTATTACTTTTCCTTCAGGCGTTGTTGATCAATATAATATGGTTTCGGGAACATACAATATAAGTATAGGTATATATGATCCTACTGGACTAATAAAACTGACAACTTATGATCAAACATTCAACATATATGCTAAAACATTCAACATATATGCTAAAACTAGTTTATCAGGAACTTTTAGTTCTTCTCTTAGAAAGCTTAACTCAGCAACAGTCCCTTCAACTACATCTTCAGCCCGAAGTAATAAAATAAATCTACCAGCAAACCCTGATAACTGGTCAGCTAGGGCTATAGTTGATGCTAATATACCCTCTAGTCTTACTTTTCCAGCATTAGGGACTATATCTGTAGTAGATACTATTACCAACACTACAACTACCTTTAGTACACCAAAGGATTTACCGGTAACATCGGGTCATACCTATAGTATATATTCTCTTTCTAATGGATCCTCTACTTTGTTAAAAACCATAGAGATAGTTAGTCAAGTGTCTTCTACTAACTCTTTTGTGGGTTTAACTCCCTGCTAATAATAATACAAAGTAAATATTAGTTCAATAAAAAAGACCCTCCGAAGAGGGTCTTTAACTTATCTAGCTCTATACGTGATTAATAATCACCATTAATAGCTTTCTTCAAGTCAAAAGACTCGTTGATAGTAGGCTTGTTAGCCTTGGTATCAAAACTTTCCTGCTGACGAGCAAGTCTATTCTGACGAGCCTGTACTTTCTCATTGGTACTTTCGGGATTAACAGATACTACTCTATTTTGCCCACCTTTTATTTGGGGGATACGGGGGAAAGTATCAGAACCTTTTCCGGGTAGATTGTGGGCAAGAGAATCTGTCTTGTTAAAATGATCAGAAGCTTCTCCACCATCTTTTTCGGAGTTAGAAGGACCAGACTGATTACCATATTCCCAGTCGCCGGAATATTCATTATCAATACCATCTTCAGGTGTAGTACCACTATCTGGCATTCCATTTCCCTCTGACAAACCCTTCAACCAAGTCTTGAACTTCTCTTCACTGGATTCTTGTTTAGGGGTTACAGCATGTCCTAGTTTTCCACCCTTATGGGATTTATCAGGCTCACGGACTGATAGAGATACTGTGGGTGTATACTGTTCACCAGAAGCAGCACGGGCAACAACAGCGAAGTCTTTATCACCAGCTACAGGTGAGAAATCAAAACCAGTCTCACCCTGCTTGTTAATAACATACTCTCCTGTGAAAAGTTCTTTAAGCTTCTGCTCTGAGTATTTCTTCATACTTAGGAAGTATTTTACAGCGTTTTCTTGGGTTGTCTTGTTGAGAGCCTTGTTGATGATTCTGTCAATAATGGCAGTCTCGTTTACACGGTTTTTCTTAATCTTACGGCTTTCCATTGGATGGGTAACGTCTTCGTCTTCTGCACCAACACCACCTTCCTCGACAGCTTCTTCCTCAGGGGTTTCTCCCATCTCATGCTCTAGATTACCTTCGCCACCCATTGCACCAAGATCTTGAGGAACAAGGATAGTCTGCTTGACATAGGTAACACCATCAACTTCTACGGTTTCACCCTCTTCATCACTGTAATCGTCAACACCCTCTGGTACATCATCTTCGGGCATATCATCGTATGACTCTTCGTCTTCAAAGTCTTGGCCATCATCCATGGAACCTTCTTCGTCTCCAAAAGCTTCACGAACACGATGAGATTCTTGTTTTACCTTAGGAAGTTTTCCATTGGTGCCTTTCCCATGGCTAGTACTATTGCCTTTGCCTAGACCATCCCACTTAATATTGCTAGAAGCATCAGCGGAGGTAGAGCCATCAGCATAACCAGATGACATACCATTCTTCATCATTACTGGGGCAGGATTAATACCGGAATCACCGGCATGGAAATGGTTGTTTGGTCTATCAGCATAAGCTTCGGTAAGTTTCTTACCGGTATTATCTTCTACAACTTCGTTTTCTTCTCTCCACCACTCTAAGGGGCGGTTTCTTTCATTAAATGCCATTATAGTTTCCTCCATTTGGCTATTCTACAAAAATATATAACCGTGTATACAAGGAAAAAAGATCATGATAGCCATATCGGATTATCCGTCTTCTCGGTTTAAAGGAATATATACCAATAACCTTTGATTTCATTTTTTGCATAACTTCACATTATTCTTTTAATTAGTGGAATCTATTAGGAGAAGTTATAAAAAAGTAGTTATTCACTAACTATGCATTATGGTAGAACGAGATACTGTTGATCCTTTTATTCTTAAAGATCTTTTAGATGGGGATGAATCTGTATATAAAGAAAGATTACAAAACTTTAACTATGATAAAATACAACTTGCATTAGACAAAATTTTGAATAATCAGAATATGACTGCTGTTCAAAAGTTAAATCTTTTAAAAAACTCATGGAAGATTTTTTACAGAAGAAAACCACCTTCACCAGAAGAGTTTTTAACAACTGAGTATTTAGGAGATGTAGCGGAAAGCTTATATCCAAGGATAAAGAAAAACTTCCTAGAGTTTTATGATGAGTCAAAACCCTATAGAGATGCAGTGTTGTTTCCACATATCGGTTATGGAAAGCAAGGTCGTAATGATGCACTTATTATGACCCCAACAGGATATACAACTCACGGTTCTGTAAAAGTAGGCGATGATATCTGTGCTCCAGATGGAACCATCGAAAAAGTAGTTAAAGTAGAACCACAGGGATTGCGTGATGATTTATATGAAATAGAGTTTTCTGATAAAAGAAAAGTTGTTGTTGGTTTGGAGCATCTCTGGAAGGCATTTAAAACTTTAAATAGCAGAAAATGGGATAAAGAGCTTAAGAAAAATATCCACATTACCCCCGCTCCTAACTGGAAAACCGTTACCACAAAAGATATAGTTGATGATCTTGAAAAAAACCCAAAATCTCGATGGGCTATACCACTGACAAAACCTGTTCTTCATAAGGAGAAAAAACATTTAATACCTGCTTATGTGTTGGGGACCTTACTGGGAGATGGACAATATACTTTTGTTGGAAGTAATATTGATATACTTAATAGGGTAAAGGAACTATCTGATAAGTTAAGAAATCCAACCTATGAGCTTACTACTCAAGAAGAGAGGCCCAATCTAAGCACAACATATAACTTTAACTCTTCTTGGATCGAAGGGATAGAGCGACTACAGTTAACTAATAAAACCCCTCTCGACAAGTTTATACCTGAGGAGTATCTGTATGATTCTATTGCCAATAGGGTGGCTCTTCTTCAGGGTTTAATGGATACAGATGGGATTGTTGATATTAATGGAAGAATAAAGTTTCACAGTGTATCCCCCCTACTTATCTCTGGACTATGTACCCTTGTTAGGGGTTTGGGAGGACTTGCTTATCCCTCCCAACATCCTGCTAGGAAAAATAGAATAGGTAACACCGAGTATAGTGTTTCAGTTCAGTTCCCAAACAATGAAATTTCTATCTTTAGCTTAAAGAGAAAACAAGAACGTGTGGATGCTAACTTTAACAGAAAGCGAGTAAGAAAGGGTACAAAATACCTATTTATAAAATCTATAGCTAAAGTTGAACCGGCAGAAGCAACCTGTATTATGGTAGACCATCCCGAGCATTTATATCTAACTGATGAGTATATAGTTACTCATAACAGTTTCTTATCTGTATTAATGAACCTGTACACTACTTTACACACTAGTTTTATGCGAGATCCAAAGAAATATTTTGGATTAAATCAAGCTACAACTCTTTACCATGTTCTCTGCTCCTTTAACTTATCGAAATCACAAGAAGTTCTTTTAGACCCTTTTATGAATATTCTTGAAAGATCGGAAATATTTCAAAAAGTAAGAACCAAAGAAGATATGGTTGCTAAGGATAAAGAGTTCAATAACTCTGAAACCATAGACAAGATATACTGGACAACAGCTTCAAGAAATGGAGCTTCTGCTCTTCAGTTTTCTGGAAACTTAAACTATAAGCTTGCAAGTGACCCTAACCATATAATAGGTTTAAGTATTGTTATGGGTACAATGTCAGAGTTATCATTCTTCAGAGATGCTGGAAAGTCTGATGATTGGATTTTAGCTTTTTATAATCGTCTTAAGTCTCGTGTAGAAACCCGTATGAAGGGTAACTTTTGGGGAAGAACTGTATTAGACTCATCCCCTAATGATTTGGAATCCCCCATTGACAGATATTGCTACTATGATGCAGATAAGAATGCTAGAAACTTTGTTATAAAGGGAAGCAGATGGAAACACATTCCTGAAGACTTTTCCTCTTTAGATGACACCTTTCCTGTTTACCTAGGTGGCAATGGTAAACCTCCTATGATATTGCAATCTACGGAAGGGTATGATGCTTCGGAAGTATTATTAGTACCTAAACATACCGCTGAAGAAAGAAATGCTATGTATAATACTTTCCAAGCAGATCTAATAACTTCTTTAAAAGATCTTGCAGGTATACCTCAAGGTGCTCAAGATAAACTTTTCTACGATCATGATAAGATTGATAAATGCTTTATACCTTCTCTTAAAAGTATCTATGGAGCTTTAAAGGCAGATTCTAAGGAATCACCTTACAACCTTATTTGGAATCAGATTAAGAATGATTTATTCACTCATATAGGTAACGCATGGAGGTTTTATTACAAGCCTTCTATACCTAGAGTAATCCATGTGGACCAATCTGTGTCAGGGGACATGACTGCTATAGCCTGTGTTCATATTGAAAGAAAGGCTATGACTACAAACTCAGATACTTTTGATCTTAATAGAGACCTTGTATATGTTGTAGACTTTGTTATACCTATTCATCCTTATGGTGGAAGAATAAACTTGGATGCGATTAAAGAGTTTCTTTTAGATTTAAGAACTGAGGGTGCTTTGGCAATAGAATCAGCAAGCTATGATACCTATCAGTCTGAAGCATCTCTTCAATATCTAGAGAGGGCTGAGTTTAAAATAGAGCATTTATCTGTAGACGAAACCGTAGACCCCTACTTCTTCCTATCACAGCTAATAGAGCAAGGCAACTTAAAAATGGGTAGAAATGTTATATTCAAAAATAATCTTAAATCTTTGCGTATAACAAGAAGAAAAACAAGAACAGGGGAACCGGGAACAATGAAGGTAGATCACACTCAAGGTGACCTTGTAGACCCCTCTGGTGCTGATATGACATGGGAATCATCTTTGGTTGGAATCAATGCTAAAGACTGCTCTGATGCAGTTGCAGGGGCTGTATATCTGGCTAAAGCTAAACTAGCTAATGATGGTAGAGCACTTAGCCAGATATTCTCTGCGGATGAAATAACATTGACTATAGAACAAAAGGCTAAGAAGACTTCAGATCTATTAAAGAACCTAGGAATGGGATTTCTAATAACTTAAATAGTATATATGATAATGGGTTTGTGTTCACCCATATAATCCAAAGCTCTTTCTATGTTGAAGTCATAGAACTCTACGGCTTCTTCATATTCCATACCAGTAGGTTCTTCATCTACGTTCTTAAAGTTCTCCATGAGTATCTCTATGATTTTATCATAGCTATAAACAACCTGTTTATCATATTCTACACCTATGATGGCTTTATCAAAACCATCAAGAAACACATATTGTGTGTCATCATTCATGTATAGTTCTTTAATGATCTCTTTGTTAGGCTCTTCCACTGTATTATTCTTCTTCAGAGGGAGAAACTTCTTTAAGAATACTGAGTGCCATTTGAGCATCAAGGTATTGACTATTAATCTTCAGATTAGGGTTTTCCTGACCTGAACGAAACTCCATATCAAAAATCCTCTGCTGTACTACTTTTTTAATCAACTCAAAACTTTCCTTAGGCAAGGATACCACACCAATATTAGACATTTTGTACTCCTATATTCTTTGATTTATCGTATTCAATAGCCATTTTCATAATGTCTTTTGCTTTCTCACTGTTTCGTCGTTCATTACGTGGCAAAAACTTTAATAACTCTCTAGGATCTCTAGGGTCTTGGCAAGGACCATCATGCCCTTCTTTATATGGACATAAATATCTTATACCAGTCTTACCTATATATGTAACTTTTCTACATTCTGCCACTGACATAGCACTACCTCATTAAACTAATGTAATGTTTTTTTTTGAACATGTCAATAGTTTAATGATAAAGTGTTAAATCCCAAAGCATAGTTTTACTATCTGATGATTCTTCTGCTTTTGCTTTTGCAACTCTTCGTTGTCTTCCTACGACATCACTAGAAAACTCAGGATTATCCGTTTCAGGTGTTGATGAAACTTTATACGGCATATGCTTATATTTCAGTTGCCCCGATTCAACACTTTCATCAGGGGTCATCATTTTGCCTTGAGCAGAAACACCCGATACTTCCATCCCAGCCTTTATGTCTAACAAGGCAGGTAATATATCATCAAGAGCATCAAATATTTCTTTTGCATTTATCCAAGCATCTCCAGATTTTGATGCTTTTAATCCTGTACCTTCCCCCTGACTTCCAACATGTTCAGCATTATTGGCAACTACAGTAACTAGCGATTGACGAAGTTCTACCAAATATTGAGTATTAAACTGAGCAGGTATTTTTCCGGGTATTCCGGGGATAGTAAATGTAACTCTTTTAAGTTTGTTTTTATTAGCAACTTTTATCTGAGGTATAAGATGTTTAACACAGGCTTCATCATTAACGACAGCGTGTAGTCCTTTAATCTTTGTTTGTTTCCAGTAAGGAGCTTCTCCAGTCATAACTGTATATATCATGTACCGTTTTATACCCAACTTTGTACCAAGATTAAACTTGCTATTGCCTTTGATACCACCAAGATCGGCAATAATATCACTGGCTGTTTTTGATCCGACCAAACATCCCAGTATTTTCCCCCAAGTAGTATTTCTTCCTGCGCTTCCAGAGCCAAGCTCTGTAGTTTCATTAAGTGGTTTCATAGTTAATTAGTAGACTTATTTTAACAAACGATATTTTTTGGTTTTGTTACATACCAAATAGTCTAAGTATTTGAATGTATATACTCTTCAGGCTTAACAGCAACAGCTTTTAAACCATGGGGGCTTATGGACTGAAGAACGTGAAGAAAGAGATCAACCTCTATGCCTTCCATATTGAGGAGCAATACATCACCATCTTTTTGTTTACAGTAGACTACTACAGCCTCAATATCTACAATCGTAATCATTTTACATATTCCCTGTCATGACCATCAAACATACTTTTCTTTTGTAAATACAACTTTCGTATTAAGTTTATATCTTCAACTTTGTTATATATTTCTATTTCAAAACCGTTTTTTTTATAGTTAAAAATAATAAAAGTTAAAAAAGAAAAAAAGTTATCCAAGTGAACAAAAAAATCTATCATTGAGTTGTGGAAGTTGTTCTTGCCAATAAGAACATTACTGTTATCCATAAAAAAGTAACCTTTAACAAACCAGAAACGTGCTGTGTAAATATCAGGATACATAATCAGTCCTTCCTTTGTATGTGTATTATATCTTATATAGAAATACTTGTAAATATCGCTTATACCGAACGTATGCTATTTATTTCTTCCACTTCCATTAGATCAACTTTAGAATAACATTGCTCACATATCTCATTCTCAGCAGTATCTTCATACCCTTTAAAATAACTAGGGTTTCTTCCTTCCTCCAAAAGCTTTCCACATATTCCACATAATCCCTCATAATCCTCAAAATGAGAGATATTTGCATAGGCAGAATCCTTAATCATATATTCACCTCAAAAAAGTCCAGTATGCTGTATGGAGGGGGATCGTCAATCCCCTCATACGTTTAGGCACTCTTACTAGATCTACCGAAAAGTGTTGTTCCCTAATCCTGACCGGAATCAAGCTCACCTCGATACAGCACTACTTGTTCGACTGGACACCTATTAATATAGCATACAAAGCTGAATATTCCTAATTAGTTTACCTATAGCTAGGTATCACTCTTTCTCTGAATAAACAAGGAGTTTAGTATGAATGTAATAGATAATGGAGCACAAGTTGCTGAAGAACACGGAGCAGGGCCAAGAAGTTCCCATTGGGATTCAGTTAAAAAAGCATTTTTAAAAAAGCACGGTAACGTCTGTGACGCTTGTAAAGCTGAAGACAAAGGAAAGTTTGGTCTTCAAGTACACCATATACATGCTTACCATATTGGAGTACTTCTTGGGAGACCTGATACAGAGCTAGATGAAAGAAACTTTTCTGTTTTGTGTGAGACAAATCATAGTACAGTTGCCCCTAATCACCATTTAGTTATAGGTCATCAGGGTAACTTTAAAAGAAACAACGAAAACCTCTTAGAAGATATAAAAAAATATAAAGGCATTGATGGGCATGCTATTCTTACTGAAGCTACCTTTGTCAATAATATGAAAACTGCTTCTAAAGAGTTTCCACAATGGACAACTCAAGAAAAAACTGCTTATCGCAAAAAGTTAGATGAGGTTATGCCACCCGACCCAAAACTACTTGCAAAATATTTCCCCAAAGGTCTTCCACAAAATCCTTTTCCTTATTAAAGACTAAAAAACCCACCAAAAGGTGGGTTTATATTAAAGTACTATACTTTTACTTAGGAATAGTTCCCTGTACACCATTTACAAACCAGTTCATACCCAGAATCTCACTAAGGGTGACAGCATCCCCAGCAGAGATACGTTTCTTTCCCTCTTGGTCTAGAATTGGACCTGTGAAGGGGTTAAACTTACCTGCTTTAATCTCTGAGGCTTTGGCGTTCACCTTATTCTTGATATCCTGTGGTACACCCTTACCAATTGGTGCTATATCAACCAAGCCGTCAGCCATGCTACCTACATACTGCTCTGTCTTCCAAGTTCCAGCCTTTACAGCCTTAACTACAGTAGTATAGTAGGCACCCCAGTTCCACACCGCATTCGTGGTGTAGGTATTAGGTGCATACTTGTTCATATCACTGTCGTTGCCACCAGCAAACAGATTCTTCTCAGAGGCTACCTGAACAGTAGCAGGAGAGTCTTGGTAAGCCATAAGTACATCGGCAC
>Ga0209085_1001593_pt1 | contig 13780 bp, 13 predicted proteins | sample C_131016_EF_Meta_FD_187310 | JGI IMG/M metagenome (GOLD analysis project Ga0209085, IMG submission 187310) | Freshwater microbial communities from Lake Croche, Canada to study carbon cycling - C_131016_EF_MetaG (SPAdes) (version 2) | ecosystem: Environmental > Aquatic > Freshwater > Lake...
AGTTTCGCCGCCGATCACCCGGGCTCCTTTGTTTGTTGGCGAGAGTGCTTCAAATTTGAGCTCTCTGCGCTTGCATTCATCGATGAGCATCCGCAAGAAGTAACTCTTTCCCGTACCGCCACGCCCGTCAACGTGGATGCTTTGTCTGGAGTCGAGGATTTCGGAAACCTTCTCCAACGGCGTGCACTCAGCTCCATTAATAAAAAAATCATTCTGCACGTGCCAAACCGTCTCGAATTTCCAAAGAGGGCAATCATAAGGGCGCATCATTCTGGGCTTGGTCTCAGCGATCAACGCCTTGGGATTTTCCCACTTGAATTTCGGCACTTGTCTAGCGGCGCCATCCCAAAAATATGAAGCTAAATCAATTTTATGTTCGTCTTCCTTGGCGATTCTAAAGCGTACAGCGTCCGTATTCAAATCCATCACGATGCCGCCAGCTTTTTGAATATCATCGGCGATCAAATACAACTCCATCGCCTCCATGTGCAGAATCTGGCAATAGATCGGGTACATCGTTCCTTCCGCCTCTTTGTTCTGGTTGCTTACACACTGGTAAAGAGTCAACTCATCGTTCTCGCCGATGGAATGGTTGAGAATAAAGCTGTTCTCCTTTGCAAGCCAGTGGGAAGCTTCGTATTTGTCCAGGCTGTACTTGCTATGTGTCTTGGTCACAAGGCGTTTGCCCATTAGCCCAACGTAGGCGTTCACGCACAACTTCTGCAGAGGTGTGTAATTCTCAAAAGATTCCAACAAGATGTTCACATTTTTACGAAAATGGTCGGCAGGCAGAGACTCAGAAGCTGAAAGTTTCATAATAATATCGTCTTGTGCGATAAGACCTCGGTCGAGTCCAAGCAAAACAAGGCAGTGCGGGTACCAGCCCGAGCCACGAAAGGGGAACGTGTTAGCTGTGCGCACATAATACGACCCCACCATGATGGCATCACCGGGAATAAATCGCTCAGGTCGGTCCATAACCCCGAATTTGGGAAATTCATACTTTGAATTAAGGAGGATGTTGCGCCTGCATTTGTTAGCGTCGATTTTTTTGACGATTTCAGCTTCTTCGTTGACTGGGTCTGTGTTTATGTGCTCCACAAATTGCCAGGTCCTGAACTCGTCCGAGAACACAACATTTTCGAACACAGTCTTGTTAAAAACGGATGCCTCTGGGTCGATTTCGTCTTCATCGCGTTCGATATACTTGCCCATCGTTCGCTCTTCCTCTGTCTTCAATTGATGGCAGTCGGAGCAAAGAGGTTGGAGATTGTCGAGATCGTTCGTTCCGCCGTCGGCAAGAGGTCGAATGTGGTCGATTTCAAACGCTTCGCTCGTCATTTTGCAGATAGCACAACGATTGCCAAAAGCAGAGATAAGCCCTTCACGTCCAAGCTCATCAAGAAATTGTCGCCGGTGTTTCTTCTTGCTGTTATTCAAAATCTTTCTGACAACCGCTCCCATTCCCTGGTTTACGTATCTAATCCCGTTCTCTTCTGCCGCTTCTCTTAGCATTCCGTATTCAATTCCTGAGCCATAATTTGTATCACAGGAAATCGTGACCACTTCGCCGCTGGTGTTGTGGTATGAGAGACCCGTCACCACACTGTTGGTGCACCGGACTCGAGGGATGTCTTTGTACGTTGAAATAAATTTCACCACATCGTTAGACATGGAGTAGCGACCAATAATGTACACACCGCCAGGGAGTTCGTTCGCCGGAACATCGTCGCACATCACACCGTCAAACTTGTTCAAGTGTCTAATCTCACCGTCATCTTTGTCCATTAACGCCTCCATCTTTTCCGCTTCACGAATACTGTTGTTGACAGCGGCGACGCTTGTGGTAGAGCCCTTGTTCCTTTCAGCCACGCTTTTCACTGCATCCTTGCTGTTGATGAGGTACATGTGACCGTTACCAAGGTAAAAAATTACAGGACTGTAATTGTTGGCGGTGTTGTTGCCTACTTGCTTGAAAAAGCACTGCTCCTCAAAATTGTAAGCGTACACGTTTCGTTTTGTTTCCTGTCCGATTTCCGCCACCATCTCCGTGGTGACCCCGTCGTCCATCAAGAGAAGAGGATGACGGATCTTCAAAAACTCAAAAATCGACTCTGGTGAGACTCTTCTTTTGTTGATAAATTGGGTGGGATTTCCGGCAGCAGGGTGCAGGAGAAAATGAGCCAGCTGGTGGTATACGCAGGTGTTTGCTGTCTCCTCAAAAGCTGTCTCGCTTATGCTTTCAGCATATCGAAGCCACCCGCTCTTTAAAATAAAAGCCGCTTTCATTCTGATTTTTGAGAGCGGAAGCATGGGACCGATCTGATGAAATTGGTCGTTCACCTTCATGATGGATATCCCTTCCCGAATTTTGAGATGACCAGGTGAATCGGTAAATAACTCAAAAACAGCCTTCTCGTTGAACTGCTTCAAATTGAGATAGGTCGGAACCGATTGACGATCGCCGTCGACAAAAGGATTAATATCAAACTTGTCTTCAACAACATCACGAGTTACAAATTGATTTAGGTTGTATGGCTTTTTGCCTGTATAAACCTCCTTTTGATACTCCAAATTCCGAATCACGTAACATTTCACGCCCAGAGTTGTCATCTCAAAGGCAACTGCTGGTTTCCCAACCTCTTGCTTTTGTCGAAACAGATTGATTTCTTCGTCAGAGTCTGCAGAGGGTTTGATCACATGAACGATGAGGTCGCCGCTTTTCCAATTCTCGCCGTCAGAGTCTGCAATTTTCTCCTCCACGACATCGTCAGCTGAGAGTTTGGCAACGTTCTTTTTGGACTTGATGAATTTTAGAAATTGAATTTTTGAAATCCATTGATCGATTGGATGGGTTACAGTAGTGATCAAACATCGAACCAGAAATTTGTATATTACTTCTGGGGTTGCTGCCGCTTCCTTTTGGGCCTTTTTATCGGCTCTCTGTTGGCGACGTTTGGCATTGTAGGCTTCCTTAGCTACTTCCTTCGCCTTCTCTCTGAGCACTCTAACGACTTCATTATGCTCACTCAACAAATACTCATAAAACTCCCCTTCGTTCGAAAACTGGATATCTGGAAACTTTTTTTGGAAATCCTTATAAGAGCGTAAGCCATTCGACTCAAGCAAATATTTCTTATTACCCTTGATCTTGCTCAGGGTTTTGTTGTCACGGGAATCAGCGGGCATTTTTTGAGGGTTGGCTAAAGGATCTTGGCTAACTTTTAAAAAATGACGAGACTAAAATATTGGAATTTGAACTTTTGGTATATACATCCAACAGAGATAATTATTTAAGTCATTTTTACGCATCCTTCCTAAACACTTTCGATCAATCAAAAAAATTATTCAAAATAGATAAATATGATTTCCATGTTTTTTCAAAATTATATTTTGCATTTCTATTTGCATTTTTAACAGCCTTGTACTGATCGAACTTTTTGGCTTGGTAATCACGATGATAATCAAGCCATTTTTCACGATTTTGCTCACGCCATTTATAAGTTTTGATGGATGCAGTTTTGGGCATGTTGATGAAGATTTTGAGGCAGATTCCTAAAGGTTTTCGGGGATAGGATGAGTTATATAGATATGTTTATATATGTTTTCATTATTTTAACGAAAAATTATTATTTTTATTAACTAAAGTAATATTTTGTTGCCCAATAGCAGCAATAGCAGCCTTCTCGCGAGCATGCAGATGACTCTTTGATTCAAATTCAAACTCCTCCACTTGCTCAATGGAGTAGTTATTATTTTTCAAAATTTCAAACGAAGAACAGTATGAATATTTTTGATTGAGATACCGTTTATAATCGCTCTTGTGGTACGACAATCGTAAGTTTACCGTTGGTTTCGTTGTAACGCCGATGTATGCGGTGGGTGTTGGTGCGCTGTGATCAGTCAGCATGTAGACGCGTCCTATTTTCATTGCTTGTTTGGATCAAGTAGAAATAACAGAATTTTTCAAACAATTGTATGATTTGTATTGCACTAGAATTTTATTTTTCGGCTAAAGCTACGCAGCATCCACAGCGGCAAAGATATGTTTGTTTTTCTTCAAGAAATGCTCGGTGTACTCATTTACTGCGTCCTTCAACTCATCTACCAATTTTTTAATTTTCTCTGCCGATGGCTGCTCTGACACAACGTCGAGTTCGCCGAACATGCTTTGTGGAATGGGGATGATGAAGACGGCATTCAACTGCTGCTTAAGGGACTGAATGGTTTCACGTATTAATTCAACAGGAACAGGTTTATGACGTTGTTTACTGCTGAGTAATTCGACCATTACCTCAAGATCATTCTTAACAGCGTTCGCCAGTCCACAGTTGGAATCGAAGAAGGCAACGAGAGCATCGATGATGTGAGAATCTGGCGCGGTCAAGCGAAGAAGGGAGAGCAGCCGTTTGAGAGCCTTGAAGAAGTTACCGCTCTCCAAGTAGTCGTTATAATCGTTTTCAATAGACTCTGCCAGGTGCTCTTTCGACAAATGATCGTCATTCGGTTTCATATACAGCTCCGTAACGGCGACAAATTTCCCGTCTATGTGCATCACAACGTCGATTTTACACACAGTGTTTTTTTCATCAATAGCATCTTGCAAGGTCACACCGTCTTTCTTCATTTTTTTAATCTCGTCGTATGTCCAATGTAATCCCTTCTTCGTGTTGGGATCCTCTCCAGCTTTCAAGTCGACAAACCATGTATCCGATTTTTTGTCAATGCTTGCAATTAGATCACGGATTTTAGTTGCGAGACCTTTGGTAGTCTGAAGTTTATTCTGAAGATCGTAATCGGACACGTACACAATGTGGTCGAGGGAGCCACTACCAAGCAATCTATGTTCAGAGTGAAGTGAGAGCTTCTTCATCACAGTTTTCAAAGGCTTCTCGAAATTCTCGATTTTCTTTTCGGATAGGAACTTGTTTTTTTTTGGTGACTTCTTTGCACGCCCACGACCCACAATCATGTCATTGTGATCCTCAATCGCTTTAGCGCTATGCTCGCTGACTGGATTGAAGGACTGTGACGGCATAATGATGGTCTGTTTGCCGCTGCTGGTGAATGGAAAAAACGGATCACGTGTGCGCTTGACGTCTTGATAGTTGGATGGAAGCTCTGAGTACTGTGGTGGTCTGTTGTACCCGATTATGGAAGATGAGTCCTTCCCAACGCCTGTGGCGATATGTGCACCGATTGAATGACCAACAGTTTCAACGTTTTGTGCTCCGTACTTGCTCTCCGCTGTCTTTTGAGCCTCGTCGGCATATTTGTATCGATCCGTTTTTGCATACAACCCAAATGGAACAAGCATATTATTTAGCCAATCCGTTGCGCCTTGGGAGCCTCTGTGTACTACCACAGCCTTGCCCGTCGTAGGATCGTGATAGGTCTGGCTACGTCGACCACTGAGCTCGGCATCACGTACATAACCAGAAATGTCGGGGGATTGTTGAGACGGATCTTGGTACGAGTTCTGAACGAATCTTTTCATTTCCTGTATATTCATTTTGCCGCCTTTGAGTGCGCGCTTGGGAGGCATTCTGATGGGGCTCGTGTAAGACTTTAGGGCAAGCAAAAAATTTATTGTCTTGTAATTACTAGCAACCTCAATTTCAAAACTTGGTGAAATATTTAGGAACTTTACAATTCATTCTAGAAAATAAAAAATGCTGCATAGCGACTACGGCGACGAAATGAGTACAGTGAAAAGACGGATCGTAGCTGGTGCTGCAACACCACAACCGTTTAGCCTCAATATAGAAGGAGAAGGTATTCCTATTTCGTATGTGGTAGATGACGATACAGAGGGACAACGAAAAAGCAAAATGAAGATTGTGTGTTTGGCTGATCGGAAAAGTCACGTTGAAAACCCGTATCGTTTTTTACAGCTCTCCCACCGTCACCATTTTGAGTTGGCGGTGAATACAGAAGCAAGGCAGGTATTGTATGTGTGCGGTGCGAGCGGGTCAGGAAAAAGCTACTTCATGAAGACCTTCGTTTTGAATTACCACAAAATATTCCCAAAACGCCCGATCTTTCTTTTCAGTGCTCTAGGGAGTGACGAGACATTGGATAAAATCAAGACCATTAAACGAGTAGAAATCAACGATGAATTCATGGACGAGGTTTTTGAAATTTCAGATTTTGCAAATTCACTTATACTGTTCGACGATTGTGACACCATAAGTGAGAAAGCTAAGAAAATGAAAGTGATGTCGATCTTTAATATGATTGCAGAACTGGGGCGACACGAGAACGTCTCCACTGCCTGGCTCTCTCACACAGCGAATGCAGGGCACGAAACGAAGAAAATATTAAACGAATCGACGAGTGTTACCTTCTTCCCTCAGACGATGGGGAACCGTGCATTGAAATATTTGCTTGAAACCACGTTCGGACTCGACAAGAAACAAATCGAGAAAATACGGAACCTTGATAGCCGAGCGGTCACGATTTTGAAAACGTACCCGATGACTCTGATGTCTGAACGACTATGCTGTTTTGTGAAGGACTTGACGAATGTTTAGGGGAGTGTGTGCGTGCAGAGGAGACTCAAATTTTTCTGTGACGATTGAATAAATACAACCGTATATTTATTAGGCATTAGCGTTACTTGTTTCAAAAATCAAATATGGAATTCCAGCAGAAATTTGCAACTCTCCTGACACGCCTCAAGCATCTCCAAAATGATCTTGGGAAATTGAGAATTCAACTTTCTGTACTTCAAAGTAATTCGCTCAATCCTGTTTACGTGGACGTCGATACAGTTCTCTCGAATCTTCCTGTACACAACACCACATATGTGCTTAGACGAGGATGTTCAACGTTTGTTCTACCACACACAGGTTTGAGTGATGGCGATGGGGTAAGAATAGTTAATATTACAGGTTCTGTTTTAACGGTGATGTGCGAGCTGCCAGTCTATTCGTTTTTCTTTGCACCAAGGGGGTCAAACGTACTAACCATTCAACAGAATTGCACGTTGGCACTTTCATATTTTGGAGGTGTGTGGACTTCGGCTATTTAGGCTATTTTTTTTTCTTTGGAGAGGATAGACCGCTATCCCTATTTTTTCTCGTTTATTTTCCATCGTTGCTTTCACACATACAAACACACACATACTACCGTATATTCTTTAAACTAATAAGAAATGTCAGGCGAAACGATCGTCTCAGGAATCATCCAGCAGAGATCGGCTAGTACGTCTTCGTTCATTCGAGCTGGGTATCCCGCTTATCCATTTCTCGATATCCGAGATTTCAAGATCAAGGTCGACGTCGGAGAAGTCATTTTGTCGTATATCCCATATGTCCAAGGTCAGACGTCTCCGTCGGGACCTCGCGCAGTCTGGGCTCAGACGTCCCCGTACTATGCAGGCGACACAGGATCCGCCAACCTGTATCCAGTATTCAGCGCTTTTTTACAATATTTCTATATTGTCTTGAACGTGTCAACTGGAGTTTTTACCATCACGACTACCCCCAATCCTCTTTACACTACCCCCACACCTGCACCCGCAGCACAATACACAAAGATTTACCTTGGACACCAAGCCACCATTACAGGCTCAGTTGTCGATCTCGGAGGCTCCTCTTTGAAATCTCTCGCGGCACCTCTTGACGCTCAGGATGCAGCCACGAAATCGTTTGTAGATACCTCTGTTGCTGCCGCTTCCACCACTGCCGCCACTTCACTCGCTGCAGCAAGGGTTGATTTGACGAGTGCATTTCAGGCTGCTGATACTGCTATTTCTGCTTCAGTGACCGCTGTCTCCGAACGTGTGGATGCTATCCTTGCTGGTAGTAGTGTTTCCACGGATTCGTTAGCGGAGGTTGCTGCATTGGCACGTGCGCTCGACGCTGCAGAGAGTGCCTCTTTGACCAGTGCGGTCGCCTCTCTTACCACGAAAATCGAAGCTGCCACTGCTTCTATTACTGCTGAATCTGCCACCCGTAAATCAGCCGATGATGCCCTTCGTTTGGCGTCCGTGGTCAGTTCAATGATTCCGTTTAGTGCTCAGATTTATGCTGATGCAGAGCAACCGTCTCCCTTACCCGATGCTCTCGCTGCCACTGCACCTCCTGGCTGGTACTACAAGAATTCCGCAGCTGGCAAGAAGTGCAACTGGTACATGCCGTGCGAGGACTTGACTGTCGCCGACATTCAAAACTTCTACGCCTGCTGTCAAATTATTAACCCTCTCTCGATGCCGAGCGTGGCTTTTTACACTGTAACCAAAACCACTGGCAACGCAGCATCGTGGTACGGGGCACGAATCAACTACGACATCGCCACCCAACCTGCAGGCGGAAAAATGTGTCTGTATACCGATTTTGCCCCGAAGACGCCTGGTTTTGTCCCGACTGCTTGGCAATTCTCCAGCTATTTTTCGAAGGGTACTTGGACTTCAACTGACAAAATCCAGCTGATTTCGTTCGGTACCAACTCCGCCGTAACTGCTGCAGGACAAGCTGAGTTCGTTCTCTCAAAAATTGGTATCTGCACGCCTCTTGGCATTCGAGAGCTACTGTTTTCTAACTCTGATGTTGCTCTTGCTGCCACGATTGCCGCACTAGCTGCCCACTCTGCCCAGAACACCACGGCATTCGCCAATCTCACATCTCAACTTGCTGCCGAGGCGACGACTGCACGAGCTGCAGAGAGCACGCTCAACACACAAGTCGCTCAACTATATCAGTACTTCTTCGGAACGAGTGCCTCGGTCGCTCCTACTCGCTAAAAATAAATTTCTCAACAATAAGAAAAAAATCACATTTTATAAATTTAAAATTCAAAAATGTCAAACGATTCGTCCGAGTGGGGCTGCGACGTTGAGCGTGTTTTAGAAGACATCAAGAACAACAGCATCATCTTATCGAACGAACATAAAGAGCGTTTTCTTTCGCTGCAAAAACGGCTCCGATACTTTAAAATCCCTTGTATTTTATTGAGTAGTGTGAACGCCGTCTTTAGCGTGTCTCTTTCTGCATTCATAAGCCAGGATCGTACGAGCATGCTCTGCAGTTTTATTAGTCTTATCACTACTATCATCACGAGCACAGAGATGTATTTGAGCATTGAAAAATCTATGATTTCTGAACTAGATGTAAGCAGGTCATACTATTTACTGAGCGTGGACATCGCCAAAACGCTGCGCCTCGACCGAGCCAATCGTACCATCGAAGCGAATACGTTCCTTGACAGCTGTGTAAACCAGTACAAAAATCTTTTCACATCATCGTGTATACTAGACAAAAAGATCAGAGACTCTCTTGTTGTTTTCGATCAAAACGACCATCTGAATACGGGCTGGAGACCGTCCTCCGACGAACTTGACATTGAACGCAGTGGTGATCTCACGGAATCATGAACAAACGATTCCCACCAGACGACGAAATATGGAAATATTCAAACCCTCGTATCGCGCAGAAAAATCTCACTGAATATTTGGGACCAGGTGTGATGTTGTACCGCAGCACCCGAAAAAATAAAAAGTATGCTATCGTAAGACCCGATGGAGGAGTTTTAAATTTTGGCCAAATGGGGTACGAAGACTACACCAAACACAAAGACCCATTTCGACGACTCCGTTACCTTACTCGTAGTGCACAGATAAAGGGTGACTGGGCTAATGACCCATACAGCCCCAACAATCTCTCTCGGAATATTTTGTGGTAATAAGCATAGAGGTCATTTATTATTTATTATTATTCTTTCTTGCAGCAGATGACTGGCAGTATTCAATCAATATTAATCGACAAAAACAAGATGACCATGTTGGAAGCCGATAAATGGCTTCGTCGTCATGGCTACATTGTGAAAAAGAACACATACAATTTCGACAGTCCTGGTTTATGGCGCTACAGACAGCATGACCCCGATGAATCCAAGTATTACTACAGAGTCTACCCAATCGACAAACGTTTAGGCATCAAATTCGTTCTGGAATACTCAAAATAATAGCGCAGGTACATCAAAACCTTTAGGAAACACACAACCACACACACACCCGACAACACACCAACAAAATGACCACAGTCGCCAACACCTACGTGAAAGGTAACATTCGTTATTTTGAAAGTGACAACCCCGAATGGCTGTGGGAGATGTATGATCTCGAAACAGGACTGTTTTTAGGATACTACAAATCCAGGCATTGGGAGGGTAAGAAACGTAGGAGCAGGGTTGCTGTCGTGGGGCGCGCGAGTGATTTTCCACGGTGCGGTGAGATCTGAAAAAAAATTCTATACTAAGATCATCACAATACTCATCACACAATCACACACACACATAAGCTCAGAAAACAAAAAATGATTTCGCCCGAAGAATTCCAGACACTCGTAGAGAGGTCACAGAAGTTTTTGAGCGACGACGATTTTAGAAGACTGCTAGTCAGCCCAAAGATCATCAAGTACTCGGAATTGGAGTCGTACAAAACTTTAGAGGAACTGCTCCCGAATAACACCGATTATGTCATCATTTTAGTCGAATCAAAAAAGAATGTAGGGCACTGGGTGTGCATGATGCGGAAAGGGAATATGATTACCGAATTCGACTCGTATGGTAGTCGTATCGACCACGAGCTCGATTTTATCACACGAATGGTCAAACGACTTTTAGGTGAAAACCGCCGTGAAATAGCACGGCTGGAGACTGCTTCGCCAAAGTTCACAGTTACACACAACAAAATGAGACTGCAGAGCAACAAGCCACTGGATGAAACAATCCCTGAACCCGCTACCTGCGGTCGGTGGTGCGCTGCAGTCATCCAATATCATCTTATGGGTTACACGTTGGAAGAATTTCAAGCGATCATTCGTGATAAATCTCACGAGAAATTTGATGACATGCTGCCACTAGATTTAATTGTGTGTGTTATGTGCCCGTCGCCGTAGTTTTAGCAAATTCAGTTAGCCTGTCTCCATAAAAAAATAATATCATACTTGAATAAATCATCTGCCCAATTTTTTCTTGCATTCGAATTTACAACAACCACCAACATCGCAGCTGCTACCCCACCACCACACAAAAAATGTCTTACTCCCAGTTCCTCGCCACCTCACTAGGTGAGACGATGCAGAGTGTAGTAAGTATATTCGGGAATTTGACCAACTCAAACATCGTCGTAGGAAGTACGTCGGGCACTTCGACTATGACGGGCAGCAACAATATCGTCGTCGGAATGAACAGTCTTACTAGTATAACGAGTGGAAGCAAAAATGTCGCTCTGGGTTCTAATGTGTTAAATGAGCAAATCCTGGGAAATGGGAACGTCGGAGTCGGGTTCGACGCTGGAGCATACGCCGCATCACAATGCTCTGGATGCACGTTCCTGGGCTACACAGCCTCGCCAGTTAATACTGACACGTCTGATTATTTGTACCTGACCCTTCTCGGGGGTGGGAGCCAGCCAGTGATTCAAGGAATGAACTATCAACTCGTATTAGGATCTCAGTACACAACCACGATCTGTCCTCCAGCAAGTCAGTTCTGTATTCCTTATGCAACCTCTTTATCTGATTTACCAACGAGCACAGCAACCCCACCTGGGTCGTTTTTATTTGTCCAAAATACAGTCGACGGAGATGTAAGTAATATGCTCATGATAAACACCACACTGACAGTCGGAGATGCACCTGTGTGGTATGGGGTGTTACTTTCGCCTTCTACGTAAATAATTTTTTTCTCGGAACATCATCAAAACATCTTTTTCAATTTTCTACTTATTTATTTCTATAACCTCTTTACAATCGTCATCAGTCATGTCATACAGTCAATTTTTTTCTTCTTCCAGCGGTCAATACCTGGCACAAGTCACTGGAATGGCTTCGCCATGCTCTGCCTCGTACGCACCCTCGACCAGTAATCTCACTTATGGCTACTCCAATCTTAGCTCTATCACTACAGCCAGTGGAAACACTGCCATCGGCGGATCGTGTCTCGACCTTATTGTGAGTGGGGACTCGAACGTTGCCGTCGGTAGCTCTGCTGGTCAGTATGCAGCCGCTGCATCAACAGGCTGCACTTTTCTTGGGGCTGGCACCACTCCCCCAGACACTGACACAAATGACTATACAAACCTGAGCCTTATTGGTGCGGGAGCAGTTCCATTTGTCGAAGGGTTGGACAACCAGATGGTTCTTGGCGCCCTCGGTACTACTGTCATCGTCCCATCATCCTCGTTTTTCTGCATACCTTCCGTCGTGAACGCTCTATCGACGGCGACGAGTGTGCCTTTGGGTTCAATCTGCTTGTATATTCCCGCTAATGGTCAAGCAGGGTATGGTGCGACATATCTCGCAGTCAATGTGCAACAGGCTGCAAACACTGCGCCGACGTGGCAAGTTGTTCAGTTGGGTGATATCCCTTAATTTTCTTCTTGTGATAGTTTAGCAATCTTGATTTATTTTGTATATTACATTACTATTCACTCACATCATCAATTCAAACTCACAAAAATGTTTTCTCCCTTCTCCATCCCACAGACGCCCAATTATATATATGCCGATCTCCAAATGACAAATCTCGAAAGTAACAGCGTAAATGCAAAGTCAGCGTTCTTCAATCAAAATCGATCTAGCGCCATCCTGGCAAATGTGGGAGACTACGAAATGACGATCAGTCGGTTCAGTGTCAACACCAAAGGCGCGCTGCCCACATTTCAACCCCAAATTCAACTCAATAGCACCGATCCCAATTTGACCATCTACAGCGTCACATTCTCGTATGGAGGACAGACCCTTCAGACGTACCTTGAATGGTCACCCGAAGACATGTCCCAAACTGTACCCACCGCACCGTCGGTGAATACAGGGGGAGTGCAAGCGAATACGCCGTACTACTACGCGCTCTCGTACGGCTGGCTGCCGTACTTAGTTCAAAACACACTCAACACTGCATTCGCTGCATTTCAAGCTCAGTGTACCACTGCATTGATCGTGTTGCCTACAAATTCAGCTGGAGATACCCCCACACCCACGATCGTGTTTGACTCAGCCACTGGTGTTAGCAGCCTCTACATGGATGTGTCTTGCTTTGATCAGACGAGTAGTGATGACGTTATTCAAATGTATTTCAATAGTTCGATGGCGTCTTTGTTTTCGTTTCCATATATCAAATATGGCAGCTCTAATTTAGGAATGAATTATTTGGTAGTCGTCAAAAACCCAGGCGGCGTAAATACCACTACCATTCCCACCACTTCAGACAACCCATACACTGTCGTCATCGTTGCCGAGGAATACTCCAGTCTGGCGCAGCAAAACCCTGTCGTGTCTTTAGCGTTCGTCTCATCCATTCCTATCGTCAGCACAGCCGTGTACCCAGCCGTGATAATGGACAACGGCTCACAAGTCAACAACTACAGTCAGGCCTCCAACGTGGTCGAACCCATCATTTCAGATTTCGTCGTTGGGAATGGGGTGTGGTTACCCTTTATCGTGTACGAACCGACCGTTTTACGATGGATCACCCTCACAGGTCACGGACCGTTGACGGACATTTCTATTTCGGTTTTGTGGAAAAACAAAGTGGGTCTCTTCACTCCCATGATTCTGTCGAGTGGGTCGTGTGTGACTTTGAAATTGTTGTTTAGGCGGCTGGGTGTTTAGGAAAATCAACAAGATTTTTTTCTCTACAACATATTCAAATACGCTACTTTTTTTTTATTAATTTGTTCGATTATCACACACACACCAACCACACCCATCAACAAATCCAAATTAAAAAATGCAAGACGCCTACTCAACCGTGAATATCGTCGATTCAAGAATCG
>Ga0209085_1001594_pt1 | contig 13779 bp, 18 predicted proteins | sample C_131016_EF_Meta_FD_187310 | JGI IMG/M metagenome (GOLD analysis project Ga0209085, IMG submission 187310) | Freshwater microbial communities from Lake Croche, Canada to study carbon cycling - C_131016_EF_MetaG (SPAdes) (version 2) | ecosystem: Environmental > Aquatic > Freshwater > Lake...
AAAGAGAGGTTATTTCTCTTCTGGTTTCCTAGCGTATGATGATCAAGATAATATTTTTGTTCATAAACAGAAAGACCCTTTTGATTACGAAACCTTGAGAAAACAAATGATAAGAAATATTGGGGACCCTACCTTTTGTTTATTTCATTCTAGAGCTCCTACCAATTCCAGAGTACCATATAGTGAAGATACAACCCATCCATTTAACTTCGGTACCTATTATGCTGCTCATAATGGTATTATAACTAACTTTAAATCCTTTCCTGAGTCAGCTGAGTTTGATGTAGATAGTTCTATTATACCTTTTCATTTAACACAAACCGGAGGCGATTACGTAGGTGTGTATGAACGCTATGAAGGACTTTTAACAAGCTGGGTATTTGACTTTGACGAGCCTGGTCTGTTTGTTATTAAGGCTGGGTCTTCCCTACATATGGATAAAGATAGTTTCTCTTCTGTACCGTTCGAAGGATCAAAATCTATTGATAAAGATGGAGTGATTTATCATTATATTAGTAATAAGTTTATTGAGATGGATACGTTTAACTACGATAACCCTTACGAACTTTAAAATGAAACAAGTACTATTAGTAACAGCTACAGAAGCAAAGACAGAAGAAGAATTTCGAAAGAGACCTATTTATAAATCTCTTAAGAAGTATTACGATTTTTATACTCGAGAAGAGTTCGACTTTGATGTTGTAAAAGATAACAAGGACGGACTATCAACTGTATACAACCGATATATAACTGACGATAATAGTGATAAGATTGTTTTATTCGTTCATGATGATCTTATTCTTGATACTCTCTTCCTTGTTGAACACCTTAATAAGTCTCATTATACAGTAACCGGTCTTGCCGGGTCTACAGTAATTAGTTTACAGGAGGATAAGTGTGCTTGGCATTTGATGTCAAAGCGTGAACAGCTTCGCGGGGAGGTTAAACATATTAAAGACGGTAAGATATGGACAACTGTCTTTGGTGATACCACTGGTGCTGTAACTGTATTGGATGGTTTATTCTTTGCTGTTAATGTAGAACAAATTTTAACTACACCAGCTCGATTTAATGAAGAGTTTAATTTTCATCATTATGATCTTGCTTTTTGTATGGAATGTCAGAAACATAATGTCAGTATGGGTGTATTGCCAATCAATGTTATTCATTTTGGATTAGGAGATTCAATGCTTACAAATAATTGGGAAGAATCTAATAAGAAATTTAAAGAGATCTATTGCAACAAAGCAAAAGGAGTATAATATTTACATATGATTATTACACGAGAGCAGCTCAAACAAGTTACAGAAGAAGATTATTATTCCGGGCAGATTTTACATAATAGATTCGCTTATAAATTCTTTAAGAAGAATGTACGAGCTGTAGGCAATATTGTAGCGTTTGTAGCTCCAATGGAGGTAACAACAAACCTTATTGATCTAGAAGATGCAATCAATCACGATTATATCTACTCCGATAATGCTATTAACCTCTTAATTGAGATTCCTAATATTGATCTGTTTGCCGGTGTCTGCTTTCAGCGTTTGTATAACGCTCAGCTTGGCTCTCTTCTCTGTACGAAGTATCTGCAGCAGGAAGGGTTTGTAGACGGAGATGATATTATGGTTAAGGTTAGCGATACCGAATTTAAAAAGGCTTCAGTAAGCATTGCTGCTAGAAAGAACGATGCAGTTATGATTCACGTTGGAATTAATATTAATGCCGGTGAGAAGGCTCCTTCTTTTGCTTACTCTACTAATCTTGATGATGAAGCTGCTACGAACTTTATGGGTGATGCTATTAATATTTTCCAGAATATGGTAAGTGATATCTTTGTAGCAACTTCTAAGGTTATTGTGTGACAATATTTGATTACCTAGGTGATATTCTAGTAAAGAAGAAAGGGGATCTTCCTATAGAAGAGTTTATACCTTTTATGATTAACCGCTGGTTGTCATTTAGTTCATCAAGTGCTTGTCAAGCAATAAACGAATCAGTTAATTCGTTCGGTAATTTAGATAAGAATATACATTATAAGCTTTTAATATCTGCTTTTCCTAAGCATAAGTTTTTACCAAGAATTACCTACATAAAGAAAGTAAAGAACGAAAAAACAGAAGAAGATAATAAAGTAGAATTACTATCAAGTAATATGGAGCTTTCCCACAGAGAAATTAAACAAATGCTGGAACTTAAGCAAATAAACAATTAAATTAACAAACAACATGTATCAACAACAAGCAACATTAACGCAAGAAGTACACGGTCTTGCACCTGAAGATTATAAAGATATGCCTCTACCTGAGGATTATGAAATTACTCAATTATTAAATGACGTTATTGCTGTTGAATACGCTGACGTTGCTGAAGATGGTAAATCATTAATTCGTAACGGAATTATTCTTCCTAATCAGATTGTTGATAATCGTGCTTGGCGTATTGCTACGGTTAAGCTCGTTGGACCTTCTGTTAAGCAGGTTAAGGTAGGAGATACGGTTATCTTTCCAGGTGATCGTGGCTTAACTGGGCTGCAGCGTAACGGTAAGATGATGATATTTCTATCCGAGGAACGCATCTTTGGTATTTGTGAGGCTATTAATAAAAAGCCTGAGCCTATAAAGGTTAATAAAAAGAAAAAGTGAGACTAGGAATTAGTGCATTAGCTATTCTTCTTAAAACAAGCGTTGTTGAGCTTAGATTTCGTCGACGTATTGAAAAACCTGGATATAAAGATTATAGAAGAATGCTTTGCACTAATGATAGAGGTCTATTAAGTTCCACTCTTGGAAGAAATATACTCAATTATAACCCACCATCAGGTCAAGGCTTAAAATATAATCCAGCAGCTAAAAATCTTATACCAACCTGGGATGTTTTCCTTCAAGCATATAGAATGATTAATTGTAATGATGTTGAAGTAGTATCAGTTATTAAAACAGCACCTGATCCTACTGAGTTTTGGAAATACTTTAACGAAAAACTATTACCAATGCCATCTGATCAAAAAGCTGCTTTTATTAATACATAATGTCCGTTACAAATACAATTTTAGACTTTATGCCTGGAGAAGAATACTTTACAAAGTCTCTCCAATACCCTATAATATTTACTTTAGGTAAAAAAGTATTGAAGCAAGGACGCTTAATAATTTTCAAGCGTACCCATTACTATATTCAAGTAACTCTTCTTAATTCTAAGAATATACGAGAATCATTTGAAATACCTATTCCGTTCAAAACTGATTATTACCCTAATGAAGGTCTTATGTTTTTTGATTATAGACTAAGATCATTAGTAGGGAATAATTCTGAAGCTGAACAATTAGTAAATAACTTTAAAGTAAAAACTGTTAATCCTTCTCAATACTATAACAAAATTTTAGAAATTAAAACCGAATTGCTATAAATATAACACATATGACAACATCTTTTGACTCTCTTTACGAACAACTTATCTCCGAAATGATGCCTGTTGGCTCTGAATTCGGTTCTTTTACCGGCGGCTTAAGGTCTGGTATTGGTTCAGCTCCCGGTGAAGGTTATCTTATCGGCGCCATTGCAAAAGCTTTAAACATTAGTAAAGAAGAAGCAGTTAATACTATTTCCGCTGAGCTTTATGATAAGCTTTTTGGTGCTGAAAATATTAATCCTGCTAATTCAGAAGAAGAATATCGTACTGCTATTACAAATGCTTTAGGAGATATTGTTAATGGTCTTAAGAAACAACATCCTGAGGCTAAGATTCCAGGTGCTGCAGCTATTAGAGGTTATACATCTCGTGTTATTTCCAGTCTTGCTACTGCTACTAAGGATTTCGGTGAGAAGGTTACATCAGCTGCTGTTGAAACAGCTGTTGAAGATGCTTCAGAGGGTGAAGGTGCAGAAGAAGCTCCTGCTGCTGAAGCACCTATGAAGGCTGAAAAACCGGTAGCTTCTGCTAGTTATAAGCCTAACCGTGATTATTATCTCAAGAATAGAGAAGAAATTCCAGGCGGAACACTTAAGGGAGATCTTGAAGCTATTTACGACCGCTTAAGCGGTATTGCTGGTGATGTTACAACAGGTTCAGATATCGAAAAGACTCTTCGTAAGGGTGGAACTGATCAAGCCAAGATTACAGGCTATCTTCGTAAGATGATTGAAGCAGGTGTTCTTGAACCTGCTGAAGAAGAAGGCGGTGGTAAGGGTGGAGCTTTTGCAGAACATCCCGAAGAGAATATGCGCGATGTTGAGCGTAGTACCTTTGATAAGGAACTCGGTCACGCTTATAAGGACTATATGTCCTCGGGTGGTGGCGGAAATGGTTACGGTGTTGACTTCGGTTAAAATATAATAAATAGTATTATGAACAAATTCGACGAAATAATTGATAGTATCTTAACAGAAGGTAAGAAGTCTTACTCTGCTAAGCAGGCTCACAAAGGTAAGGATATCGGTAAGCCTGGTAAGAACTTTGCTAAGATTGAAAAGAAGGCTGCTAAGAAGTACGGCTCTAAGAAAGCTGGTGCTAAGGTTGCTGGAGCTATTTTAAAGAAGCTTCGCGATCAGTATTAATACTTATTAATAATATTATATTTTTTTAACAGGTATATTGCATTTTTTTAAAAATAAAATACCACTATCATCCCGATAATCGTGCCTATAATAAACACGAGAAATACCTGTACCGTATATACTCTTTGCACACTCCATACAGGGTGAATGTGTTATAAACATAACAGCGCCGTGACCCGATTCATTACTTTTAGCTAATTTAAGAATTGCGTTTTGCTCAGCGTGAGAAACTTCAGGTTTTGTTTTATTGTTACAGTCTTCACATGTATTATCCCACCCTGATGGAGTACCGTTAATACCTATTGAAATAATCCTTTGGTCTTTTACTATTATAGAACCTACTTTAAGTTTGTTAGCTGTTGACAAACTAGCAAATCTCAGTGCAACATCAATATATGCATCTAACCATTTTTGTTTCATTATATTAATTTATTTAATATTTTTTATAAGAACCGTTATTATCAGAGTATATTACACTCTTAAAACTAAAAAAACGCAATAAATTCTCACAACTTTGACAGGGCTTGGCTAAAGCAACTCTGTCGTTTCTATCATAACGGATGTTAATAAGAGTACATTTCTTTGTATCAATGTTCGTTAAACGTTTAAGCTTAAGAATAGCGTTAAGCTCGGAGCATGTCTGTTTTTGTTCTGAATAATCCTCTCCAGTAACTTTTGATATCTTACGATTAATAAGATTGAGAGGGTGGGTCTTACTACTGTTTGTCCCGGTCGATATCAGGCGTCCTTTATAGATAATAAAAGAAAAGTGTCGGCATCGTCTATCGGAGTTATACTCAACGAGAGACTGAGCTAGTTCCTCTAATCTTTTATATCTCTTCATTCTCTATAGAATAAAGGCTCTCTATCAATTAGTCAAGCTTTTCTTCTAAAGAAGCCGTAATAATAGTAAACTTATATAAGAGCATATCCTTGGCTACACTATGATGTAAGTCATTTAAATTATAGAGTAGAGTATTTGTACCTCTTTTCTCTTGAAGTTCTTTTTTACTGCTTAATATTCTTTTCTTTAAACTTACTTTAGCAGCTTTTTTTTCTAAATCTTTCTGCGCATCATCCTCCGTCTTAAAAAACCCACTCCACTTTATAGTGTTATTGCGTACGGAGTAGCCATTATCCATATTAATATTTATTCGTTTTCTGAAACTTCTTTTTTAGGATGTAATACTTTTGTTTGTACCCAAAAATAATCTTCAATGATATAATCCGGATATGCTTTAAGAAGAATTTCTTTAAGATCTAGCATATTATTAGATGATACCATGAACGCACCTTGATTGCAATCATAAATCCAAATACTTTGATTGTAGTCAAAAACTAATATTGCATGATACATATCAAGATGCTTAAACTTAACAGCAGCAACCGACGACCAATAATACTGATCATTTAAAATACGGCGAGCATTTAAAGCACCTTGATAGGCAGCTGTATAAATCATACAACCATTTGGTAAACCATCAGCTTCTATATCCGGAAACTTAACTGGAGGCTGATTAATAAGGGAATAAAAGACAGCAATATATACTAGTATAGAAGCAACCAGTACTTTTGCCATAATAATATTTATGAAGCGCCCGGTAGGATTTGAACCTACGGTGTTGCTTACGCAAGAAAGTTTTGCAGACTCTCCCCTTCGGCCATCTCGGGCACGGACGCATTATTCTGATTTAGAAATTATATAGCCTCTTGGTGCTCAATCAAGACTAAAATAAACTCTTAATCAACTTTTACGTCTATACTATAGACCTCCGGTTGAATTACAGGTACGACTACTCGCAGTAAGCCGTCTGTATATGTTGATGAAATGTTTTTTGCGTCTGTTTTATCAGAAAGAGCGAAAGACAATTGTCCTTTCCTCCTACTGATACCTTTCTTGACGTAGGAAGTAGCTTCATCATCTACTTCCTCTTCTTTCCTAATATCAATATTCAGGTGCCTATCTTGCACCTTTACATTAATATTATCCTTACCGACCCCGGCTAAAGCTACTTCAATGGTGTAGCATACCGGGTTACCGTTTTCGTCGGTCTTTGATTTAACGTTATAAGGATATGTAGCATTTGGAATATCAAATGCTTTATCAAAGTCCTTAAGAACGTCTGTTAACCAACTTTCGTTAAACAGGGCTGGAAGTTGGCTATAACCAGTGCCTGCTGCCGGGATTACCCGACCTATCGTGTATGGTGTTATTGTTGTTGTCATATGTGTTCTCCTTTGTTAAGCGAGTTAATATGTTTAGTCTTAGTCTGTTGAGCACCAAGAGCTACAAATATATTTATAGTTGTTTTTTGTCATAATTCAAGATTAAATATAATACATATGTCTTTAACACCTCTTCTTACTGCTACACCAAATAGCCCAGTAACCTATAATCCTAATATAGCTGAAACGTTCTCTTGGATTCCAATTCAAGGCGCCGGGAGAGATTTATTTGCTAAAGCTACATATGATGTTACTTCAAATGCTTTATCTCAGAACGGTGCAACATTTATTGCAGGTACTGCTTTAAGTTCTGCTTCTACTTTTGGTGCACAGTACTGGACAAGGATCGATGTAATAGCAACAACTTCGTCTACTGGTCTAACAGCAGCTAATTGGGGCGGTAGTGCTACGACCGGCTTAGCTTTACCTGCTGGAGCAACCTATTACGGTCTCTTTACTAATATCCAACTCGGTGGCGGTTCAGTAGTTGCTTACAAACTCTAATAGCAATGGTACTCCTGACGGGGTACGATCCCGTAAGTCTTCCCCGTGAGAGGGGGATGTGTTAGCCAATTACACCACAGGAGCTTAATTCATTAGATCTATATTAGAACCATTTCTTATATAGTGCAATAAGAAAATTAATAATAACAACAACTCCGTATATTCCTAAAAAGATTAGGAACAGTAATCCTGACATAGCTCCCTCAAAGATAGACAGCACATATATACTTATTCAAAATGCTGTTCCTTCAATTTAGCATTCCAAGTCTTAGCGTCTTCAACTGAATTAGGATTAATGTTTTTATAGTCCCCTAAGTGACCGACAAGTATATGACAGATGATACCATAGCTAGCACTTTCACATAATGTAATAAGATTGCTAGGTTCAAGTTCAAGATCAGGATGAAGATGAAAAGGCTGAATATGATGAACGTTTAATTGCTGGGTACCCTCGCATACAGCACACTTTGGATTATTCTTAAGATGTTCTTTACGTACAGTGGCCCACTTAGAGGAACGCTGAGGCCCGTCTACAGGTATCTTACCTTGTGCTATATCTCTAGTATGTATTAAGCGTGTTGAAGCCATACATTACTTATTAAAATGGAGCCCCCGGTCGGGATCAAACCGACGACCTCAAGATTACAAATCTAGCGCTCTATCAACTGAGCTACAAGGGCAAAAGAAAACTGGGCGTGAGATAGCTTGTATGTACAGAGGCCCGCCCAGTCTACTAAAAGACACCTCCGGAATTACGCATCACATACTCTATATGAAAAGCTGCAGCAAATTATATAAAGTTTTAATATGGAGAGGCGCCGGAGGTCTACTAAATTAATGTGAGCCTTTTTGTCTTGACAACTTGGAACGTCTTCCATTATGTATCAGTTTTGTTATGACTCACGAATGACACGGTTTCATCACATAGCTTTCCGAACAACTATGGAGAGGAGTTTGCCGAGTACTATTAAATTACTGGAGATGGCGGGATTCGAACCCGCGTGTTCATATTGTTCTATTTATACTTCTACATACTTAGGTAAATTTAGGATTTGATTGACTAAAGGCTCCTATGGCTTACCGGCCTATCTTTTAGAGTCTGCCTATGTAGATGAAGAGTTCTACACAACCCCATGCACTTATTTTCTAAGAATCACAAGACCTTCTATACCTATTATTTTAGCTCCTAACATCCTTAATAGGATCCGATATTAGTTTTTAGGCTGCGAGGAGATACTCTTCCTCAACACCACCGAGGAACTCGGCAGCATTGTTGAAGATGTATTCAGCTTCAGCTAAGAGCGCATCAGTATTATCTTCTGCGTTTAGTTTTTTAGAAGGCTTTTATAGTGGCCAACCTTCTAACCACTGCATGCAGTACAAACTTCGAATATGAGTCGAAACCAGTACACCCCCAAATTGTCAAAGATCATTGAGCTTATTGCTCTGTTATAATTATGGCACCTTTAGTAGTATTAGTCAACTATTTTCTTAAATACTTCTATGCTATGAAACTTTCACCTGAAATAATCCGAGAACGGATGTTTGATGCCTTTAAGAAAGACGTCAAAAAATTTTATAAAGATCGGGAAAATAGTTATATGGCAGATTTTGAAGCAAAGATAATTTCTGGTGTAATAGATGTAAATGATAAAGAAGATTCATGGAAAAGAGCTGAAGAGTTTATGAATTCAAGACCGGAAGCACTTCTTGTGTTTATAAAAAACTACGTACATACTAATTTTAATATTATAGCAGATGCTGTCAGTGAAGGTATTATGGATAAAGAGACAGCTGAAGTATCTATGGAAGTATTAAAACATATATTAATAGCTGGAGAAATGGACGCCGACCCTAAAACAAAACTTAAATAATAAAGAATGCGTAAGTATACCTTTGATTTTGAGTTGGAGCAAATGTTTATAACATTTATGTCCGCTATGGACGATATTATTGTAAAGAGATATAATAAAGATAGAGTAGCTCAGGATCAAATTAAAGTTAGATTTGTTTACGCACCTAAGCAGCGTGTTCTTTTAGATCTATTAGATAAAGCACAAAACATACAGCTCCCAGTAATTGCTGTATCCAATGGAGGAATAACAAGAGACCCAAATAGAGTTTTTAATAAAATTGAAGGTTCGTATATACCGAGTAGTGATCCGCGTTTAATAAAACCACAGCTTCAGCCTGTACCAATTGATTTAACAATTAATCTTTCTATTCTTACTCGTTACCAACAAGACTATGATCAAATCATAACAAATTTTCTTCCTTATTTTGATCCGTATATTATTATATCATGGCGTACACCTAACAGACCTGATCAGGAAATACGTAGTCAGGTAATTTGGTCAGGATCAGTAACAACAGAATATCCAACCGATCTTAACGCTACCCAAGTTGCTAGAGTTCAAGGTACAACATCATTTACATTTAAAGGATGGATCTTTAAAGCTGCTCCTGGAAAAGATACTAGTAAAATATTTACTATAACAACTGACTTTAGTACTGAACCTGGTATTCATACAAAATATAGTCTTGACCAGCTTGACCCATTACAAACAGATCGAGTTGTACTATCCGGACAACCTCAACCACGCTCTATAGATCCTTACTATACTACCGTCTCTGCTTATAATACTTTTGCTGTATATGGTAAATCATTCTTTAATGTAACAAACGTTTATCTCTCCGGTAATACTAATTTTAATTCTACGTTTTATAACCCGTTCTCAGCAGTACCGCGTTTGTCAGCTTTCTATCCTGGATTCAATGGTACTAAACTACTCTCATCTACTTATATTTCAAATAATGATGATGTTTTAACATTTACAATGCCATCTGCTTCCCTACCTGGAAAAGTTGATATCATCATTCAGAATGATGCCGGTTACGGTTCTTTAGTGAAATACGGTTATAGAAATACATTTAACCCGTATCTAACTTCAATGTCTGAATACTCAACATTTAAAAATTATCAGCCTCCTTTCCTTTCTGGTATTGATGTTCGACCAATTCGCTAATAAATAATACTAGTGATTCATCAAGCTTATACATATAATAATGCTATTCCGGGAAATACAACCGGCCCGGTACAAGATCAAGCGTTTCCATCAACAACATTGTTAGGTGCATTTGTTTCTCGACTTCCTTATGCCTATCAGATTATTGATAGTATGCTTCAAAGAAATCCTAAATACCAGGATTTCAAAGGTGTTGCACCAAAGAGAGAAGAATTAATTCAAGACGAATCTGTCTTCATGCAGGATCCAAACCTGCAAGCTGCAACCGGTGCACCAGGGTCGATTTTAATTAATAAAGATTATCAGGCTTTTATCTATGCTAACGTTGATAAAGACAAGACAAGACGTCTACAAGACTATCGTCGTATGGCAGCCTATGCTGAGTTAGCCGACTGTATCGATGAAATATGTGATGAATGTATTGTAAAGAATGAAAATGATGTAATTGTTGATTTTAATCTTCGTGGTGAATTCTCAAAAGAAGTTAAAGACGCTGTCGAAAGGGAGTTTAATAAATTTATTAATATCTTTGATTTAGAAGATACTGGATGGGAATATTTTAGACAGTTTTTAATTGATGGAGAACTTTATTTTGAAAATATTATTGATGAAGATCGTAAGCATTTAGGTATTATCGGTTTAGTTTCAATTCCATCTGAGCTTATTAATCCAGTTTACCAAAACGTTCAGAATGAAATGGTAAAAGGTTTTTTAATTCGTAAACCGGTTGTTGGACCTACAACATCAATGAATAGAAAGGATCAGGAAGAGTTATTCTTTATGAATAAAGCTCAGTGTACTTACGTACATTCTGGTATATGGAATGAATATAAGTCTATTCGTTTACCTTATATAGAGAATGCAAAGCGTGCCTATCGTCAGTTATCTCTCATTGAAGACTCAATTGTTATTTACCGTTTAGTTAGAGCCCCTGAACGTCTTGTCTTTAAGGTCTTTACTGGTAATATGCCGGCTCCTAAGGCTGAAGCTTATCTCAAGCGTTTAATGCAGCAGTATTGGACAAAGAAGAATTATGATAGCCAGCAAGGTGGTAGAGTAACAAACGTCTATGATCCTCAATCCATGCTTGATGCATATTGGTTTACTAAAGACGCTCAAGGAAATGGAACGGATGTTACATCTCTTCCTGGTGGTCAGAACCTCGGTCAACTAGACGATTTAAATTACTTCCTTAAGAAACTTTATAACTCTTTAAAGATACCTACCTCTAGGTTCATGTCATCTGATACACCGTTTAAGGATGGCACTGAAATTACAAGAGACGAATTAAGGTTTGCACGCTTCATTATTCGTATTCAGCGTCAGTTTGCTACATCTATTAAGGATACGTTTATAGCTCACCTTAAGCTTAAAGGTCTCTATAAGCAATACAAGCTTAAGGAGCGTGCTATTCACGTTGAGTTTAATGTACCGTCGACATTCATGGCGATGAGAGATCAGCAGCTGCTTGATATTAAGTTTGATAACTTTAATAAAGCTACTCAAAACGCTGCCATTGCTCCTTCTTATGCTATAAAGTATTACCTCGATCTATCTGATGAACTCATGAGAGAGAATAGAGAGTGGTTGAAGAAAGATGCCGCCCTTCGTTGGGAGTTAGGACAGATTGAAAACAGTGGACCTAATTTTAGAGAACAACAAGCAGCCGCCCTCGGTGTAGGCGGGGAAGAGGGCAGTGCAGCAGCACCAACAGGTGGTGGCGGAGGCGGCGCTGGAGGATCTGAGATTCCTTCGTTCGGAGGTACAGCTCCAACCCCTGGTGAAACACCTGGTACAGCACCCGAAGCCGGCGCAGCTGAAGCTGGAGCACCTGAAGCCGGCGCAGCTCCTACAGGTGCAGCTCCTGAAACTGCAGCACCCCCAGCTGTTTAACAATAATAAAATCGGTAGCGTTATTGAGTTACGCTTAATAAATACAAGATAGGTAACCCATGTCTGATAATATTATTGATTTTTATAAGAAAACTTCTAATAATGAAGTGCTTGCTGATGTTAACATACCGGTAGTTGCACCTATTGTAGAACAAATTGAAGTTACAAAATTTACTGATCCTTTTGAAGGGTTTCTTCAAACCCTTGCTGAAAATTTAGAAAAAACAAAAGCTTCTGAATTTTCTAAAGAAGAAGTTACCGAATCATCTAACGAAGATCCTTTTGCAAAATTTTTAACCAATGTTGCTGGTATTATTAAGAAGGATGAGAAGGTTCAAACTGATGAACAAATTAAAGAAGCTACTATTGGTTTAATCAATAAGTTAAAGGAAGAACCTGTACAAGTTGAACCTGTTACTATTGTTAAAAAGAAAAAATCAAGTTATTTACCAAAGAAGTTTATTAAAAAGCTTCCTGCTAAAACAATTAATAAAGAAGCTGTAGTTATAAAAAGTGAAGTACCTGTTATTGATCTTAATACCGGACTTCCGGAAGTATTCGAAGAGATTAAAGAAGAATCAAAACCAGTTGCTGATACTGATAACAAATACGTTCAAGAGCTTAAAATAATAGATAAGTCCAAAAACATACCCGATAAGGTTACCAAACCTGGTGACATTAAAACGTTAATTGAAAAACAGGTACGCGAGCAAATTAATAAACTAAGACAGGAACTTAGTCATAATTCAATGTCTTCAGGTGGTGGTGGTACAGTTGCCGTGCAATATGCCGATGGCGGTACTATGAATGGTAATTTAACCGTTAATGCTAATATAAATGTAACGGGTAAATATTTGTCAGGTGGTAGAGATCTTGCTACTATTTTTACTACTACGACAGGCGGCGGGGGAGGTGGCGGTTCGACAGATCGTTTAGTATCAGGAGCCGAATCACTAATATTAAACTCAAACGGTTCAGTTGTCTTTCCTGATAATGTTATAAGACCGGATTATGATAATATAATTACATTAGAATCTGAAAGCTCTGCTGATACATATTTTACTCGAGTAGCCTTAACACCGTACGCTTTTTTTGCTTACGATTCAAGTCATAATAGTATATCGTTTGATAGCGTAGATAACTCTATAACACTAGAGACTTTATCAGCTCATCCATGGAAATTTGATGATAAGGGTATACTAACCGGTCCTAATAATAGATTAACAGTTGCTGGCACTATTAGTGCTCTTGGTCCTATTCTGTCAGGAGGTGTTGATATAGCTACTCTCTTCAAACAAGGTAGTGGTGGTGGTGATGCTGCAGTTAATACGCTTGTACATACAAATAGTGCTAGCTGGGATATAGGTTATAGTACAGCATTAGTATATCAAAGTTTAAGTGGTAGTTATGCTACCAACACTTTACTTCAAACTACATCAGCACTTTTAACTCCTTTAACTTTAACTAGAACTCTTACTAGTCAGTTAGTTCTCAATACTGCTATTAATAGTTTAACAGGTAATTGGAATAGTGCATATGCTTCTACATCAGCATTAAATCTTGCTGGTTATGACAAT
>Ga0209085_1001595_pt1 | contig 13772 bp, 10 predicted proteins | sample C_131016_EF_Meta_FD_187310 | JGI IMG/M metagenome (GOLD analysis project Ga0209085, IMG submission 187310) | Freshwater microbial communities from Lake Croche, Canada to study carbon cycling - C_131016_EF_MetaG (SPAdes) (version 2) | ecosystem: Environmental > Aquatic > Freshwater > Lake...
CCCTGCTTGCCCTCCCCCTGCTTGCCCTCACCCTGCTTGCCCTCACCCTGCTTGCCCTCACCCTGCTTGCCCTCGCCCTGCTTGCCCTCACCCTGCTTGCCCTCTTGAGCCTGACCAGTGGCGCCTTGTTGCCCTTCAGTCGATGACTGAGCCCCGTTTTGTTTCCCTTCGGTTCCGAGCTTCGAAGGATCGTTGGCCTGTTTACCGTCGGCGGCTTCGCTCTGGTCACCAGCAGGCTGACTCTTCTTCGAGGCGGCCTCGCCGGCCTTGCCATCCTTCTTGCCACCGCCCTCTTTCGGTGAGTCTCCACCGTCCTCTGACTTCCCGGACTTCATCCCGTTGGCCGCGTCGCCTCCGGCCTGACGTCGGTGATCGAGAATCCGCTCCATCGCCTCGCCATCGTTGGTGCCGTCGGAGGCCACTGCAGACCGCGGTTGCTGCTGGCCATCCCCCTGCTTCCCGCCATCCTGCTGGCTCTGGCCGTTGCGTTGGCCCTGCCGACTCTGCGACTGTCCACCTGTGTTGCGGTTTTCAGCTTTGCCGCTACCGGGACGATCGGCACCGGATTGCTTTGCCTCGCCCTGCTGGCCGCCTGCGCCCTGCTTTCCATCACCCTGTTCGCCGTTTGGCTCAGTGCCACTACCGCTCTTTCCTGCGCCACCACTGCCCTTTCCAGATGAATTGTCTCCACCTGCCTCCCCACTCTGCCCCTGTGACGACCCAGGCTGTTTGTTCTCTCCCGTCTGCGGCTGCTTGCCGCCCTGCTGGCTGCCACTCGCGGTACCGTTCTGTTGCCTCGGCTGGGGTTCGCCCTGTTGGCCGCTGTTCTCCTGCGGCTCGTTTTGTTGTGGCTCGTTTTGTTGTTGTGGAGACTTCTGCTGCGAATTTTTCTGTTGCTGCCCGCCGGATCGCTCAGGGCTCTGCTGACGCCGCTCGTCAGGGTTCTGCGCACCAGCCGCCTCGGGCTGGCCACCCGCGGGCTCTTCACCCGACGACTTTTCTCCCTGTCCGGCAGCCGATTCCTGCCCTTGGCGGTTTTCTTGTTCGGCCGGATCTCGCTGTCGATCACGGCTCTTCGTGTTGCCCGGCCCCTCATCCCCATCGGAGCGAGACTCGTCGCCCTGATTGGCACCTGGTTCGCTGCTGTCGTCTCCTTTTCCCCGGCTCTTCTCCGTCGCGTCGCCGGCAGACCCGTCACGCTCTGGTTTCTTTTGCTCGCCTGCTCGCGGCGGCGTCTTTTCCGGTGGCCGCGGCGGCGCCGAGGCGTCGATCTGCAGCACCTTCCAGGGCGTCTGCGTGACGTTCGGCTGGCCGGGTCGCGTGTCGACGGCAACTCCCCGGTATTCGAGCCTGCTTGCCTGCCCCGCGCCGAGCCGCTCCGGCACAAGCTGGAGCACACCACTGAAGGCCGACTTCCGCTCACTGTCGGGCAGCACGATCTCTGGCTGCACGGCGCCGCCCTGCACCCGCGTCTCGATACCGACACGGGCAAGACCGAAGTCAGGGTCGAGCGCCCGCACCCTCACCGTCACGGGGGCATCCGGCGGCACACGGGCCGGCGATTCCCGCGGCTCCTCGATCGAGATCTCGGGAGCCAGATCGGCCTGCACGTCGATCCTGTGTTCGAGTTTCTCCGTCTCCACCTGCTCCCGCCCAACCAGTGCCGCGCCGCTGGGCTGAAAGAGGAGCCGATACGACGCATGCTCGGCCGCGGTCCGTTCGCGATTCATCTGCATGACGAACGAAGCGGTCGCCCGCGTCAAATCGCTCGCGCTCAGCTTCAGCTTCAGGTCGCGGCTGCCGTCGCACTCAAAATCGATCCACGCTGACTCGAGCGGCTGGTTGCTCTCGGCGCTGATCACGACACGCGTGCCCTCGACGGCCCGCAGGTCGCCCTGCCAGGCCACCGTCTCACTCTCCCGCTGCATGTACTCTGGAAACTCGTATCGCACCTGCCGCACCAAGAGCGTCGGCGAATCGACGAGCGTCATGCGAACCGGTTCGCTTCGTGCATCGCCGGCCTGGATCGTGAATGACACCGACTGATCGAGCCCACGGGCTGCATCAGGCAGCACGGCGGCATACCGCTGTCCCTGAATGGCCTCACTGCCGACCCGAGTCATCTCGACCCGCCATGGCACCGCCGCCCCATCGACGACACCGCTATCGAGCAGGGGCGTCACCATGATCATCGGCCGCTCATCCGGCCGCAGGCCACGGATCACGCTGTTCACGACCAGCTGCCGGCCACGCACGAGCGTTGCCACACCCGCGTCGATCTTGATGCCGCGGGGATCGTGCGGATCACTGCCGTCAGACGCCACGTCACCGCCCGCACCCGCCGCGACGCCAACAGCCTGTTCGCCAGGCATGCGCCACGACAGCCGTGAGGGCTCGAGACGCACACGCGTCGGCGCCACGATGTGGGTCCACGGCGCGAGCAGCCGGGCCGTTGTGGTCAGCATGCTCTTCGGCGCGGCCAGTGAGTAGACACATGCCAGCCCGACGAGCAGAGCCAGTGCATACGCCAAACGCACCGCCAAAGAGCGATCAACAACGGTGTCCGATGGCACCGCCGAGAGCCGTTTGGCCGCCCTCCGCTCCAGAGACTTCACGATCGTGGCGGCGTTTCCCTCGGGATGGGCCTTCACGAGCACGGTGTTGACGAGGTCATTGTGGAGTTCGGGGTGTTCCCGCTCGATCACGCGGGCCGCGTAGACCAGATTCACACGATACCGCACGAGCGGAAGGATCCAGCGGATCGCTGCCGCAACGACTGCCGCAAGCCCCAGCAGGAGCCACGTCCACCGGGCCCACCGCGGCAGACCGCCCGACACGACCCAGTGTTCGAGCGCCACGCCACAGGCCACCCAGACGAGAATCCCGACGCCGGCGCCGAGCAGGAAGGTCGTGAACGCGACACCCTTGTAGTCGGCACTGGCAGCGGCGAGCCGTCTGGCGAGATACCGCTCCGACTTGGAGTCGGAATCGCCGTCATCGCCCCACGCGCCGACGGCAAGCGGCTCAGTGGTTGGGTGTGAAGCCGTGGACATGTCTCGATTATATCGGCAGCCGCAACGATCCGCTGTTCCGCGTTGACGTCCGTCGGAAAAGCCGCCTAAGGTAGGCTTCGCCGCGCCGTCGGATCGGCATCTCAGCCGGCAAAGGAACCCCCCATGACCCTGCTCCCCGACGCCGAGACTTTTAAGCGTCTGGTGGACGGTACTGCCCGCGGCGTGGGGCCGACGGCAACCCGCCTTGCCCTGGCCGGAGTTTCGGTCCCCTATGGCATCGTGATCGGCTGTCGCAATGCGGCCTACGATCATGGTCTGCTGCCTACTGCCCGGGCCCCGGTGCCGGTCGTGTCGGTGGGCAACCTGACACTCGGCGGCACCGGCAAGACGCCTCTGGTGGCCTGGCTGGCACGGGCAGTGACAGCCCGCGGACTTCAGCCGGCCATCGTGAGCCGTGGCTATGGTGCCGCCCGCGGGGAACGCAGCGACGAGGCGGCTGAACTGGCCATCCTGTTGCCGGAGGTGCCACACGTGGCCAACCGCGATCGCGTCGCCGGCGTCCGAGCAGCCGCTGCTGCAGGAGCGGCGGTCGCACTGCTCGATGACGGCTTCCAGCACCGCCGCCTGGCCCGCGACCTCGACATCGTGGCCGTCGATGCCACCGATCCCTTCGGCGGCGACCGGCTCTTTCCCCGGGGTCTGCTGCGGGAACCGCTCGCCGGGCTCGCCCGCGCCGGAGTTGTCGTGCTGACGCGGGCCACGGCGGTCGATGCCCAACGGCGGAGCGAGATTCGCAGGCGGCTCCAAGTCGCCTGCGGGGGCAGGCTGCCGCCGGTCTGGGTCGAGGCTGCGCACCGCCCCGTGCACCTGCGGTCGGCGACTTCCGACACGCAGCCACTCGAGCGTTTGGTGGGTGCACGGGTCGCCGCCTTCGCGGGGATCGGCAATCCGGGAGCATTCCGCACGTCACTGGCAACGCATGGCGCCGAACTGGTCGGCTTTCGTTCCTTTCCCGATCACCACACGTATGGCCCCACCGATCTGCAGTCAATCGGCGACTGGGCAACTGGGCTCCGTGCCGATCTGGTCATCACCACCCTGAAGGATCTGGTCAAGGTACGGGCCGATCGACTCGGAGACATCCCGCTCTTCGCCATGGAGATCTCGCTGGAACTCCTCCCGGATGGTGACTCCGCCGCCAGTCTCGAAGCGTTGCTTGCAGCGGCACTTGAGCCGGCGGTTCTCCGGGCGGGGCAACCCTTAGGAACTGTCCGGTCTTTTTGCAAAGAACCGTCATAAAAATTACTCATGAATGTTCCGACAGCCATGCAGACCGCCACGACGCCATCGGCCACTTTCGCAGACACCGCTCGCGACGTCGCCCTGATCGTCAACACCTATCAGAAGCCCCGTCATCTCGGGCTCGTGCTCGCCTCGATCGCGGCCCAGACTGGCGTCGACGGCCGGTTCGAAGTGATCATCAGCGACGATGGCTCGACCGATGGCACGGCTGCGCTCGTCAGCGACTTCGCCGCGCAGGCCGGCTTTCCCGTGCGGCTCACGTCGCAGCCGCACGACGGGTTCCGGCTGGCACGCACACGAAACGCCGGCGCCCGCCTCACCGCCAGCGACTATCTCTTGTTTCTCGACGGCGACTGCATCCTGCCCCGCGATCACGTGGCTGCCTATCTGGAACGCCGCCGGCCCGGCCGGGCACTGCTTGGCTACTGCGCCCGCCTCCCCGAGGCAACAAGCGCACAACTCCACGACGAGATCATCGTCACGACCGATCTGGCCGGGCTCGCCCCTGCCTCCGAACGACGGCTGTTGGCACAGCGATTCCGCAAGGCGTGGTGGCATGCCGCGGTTCGCCACCCGTCGAAGCCGCGGCTCGTGGGCTGCAACTTTGGCATCTGGCGGCAGGACTTCGAGGCGGTCAACGGCTGCGACGAGCGGTTTGTGGGCTGGGGGCAGGAGGACGATGACCTCGGCCTGCGACTCCGCGCAGCCGGAGTGCGACTGGAATCGATCCTCGATCGAACCTGGTCACTGCATGTCTGGCATCCGGTCGACACCTCAGCCACACCCCGCTGGCGGGATGGGGTGAACGTGCCCTACTTTCTTCGCCGCGGACGGCTCACCCGCTGCCGCCGCGGGATCGTCGAACGTTCGTCGCACGACCTTGTCTGGGGGCTGCCGGCCGATGCAGCCGATACGCCGCTCGGACGCAAGTTGCTCACGTTGCTGGGCAACGCACCGCAGGTTGCTGCCGGTGCACCGTGCGAGGTCGAAGTCGTGCTTCGACCGGGCCGTGGCCTGTTCACGCGGCGGGCCGAATGCCGCATGCTGATCGTCCGAGCGGAAGACGACGCACCTGAGGCGTCCCTCCGCCGGCGGGCCGATCAGATCCACGTCATCACAGCAGACCAGCAGTCGGAAGCCGATCTGTCCAACCGGCTGACGGAGATACTTGCAGGGTGCGGCTGACGTTCCGCCGCTCCTACTTCTTCTTCTCGTTGTGGAGCGTGTGCTTCCGAAGCCGCGGTGAATATTTCTTCACCTTCAGCTTCTCCCCGCCCGACTTGCGGCGCAGGGTGTAATTCTGGTCGCCCGTCTCCGCACAGACGAGGTGGATCACTTCGAGTCGCTTCTTGCCCTTGGCCATGACCTATCCTTCCGATTTTCCTGGAACGTGGGACTGCGAATCGTACTCCTCGACCGGCCAGACCGCCAGCCTGAGCAACGGCGACGGGCGGAACGGGCGTTTTCTGGGAGTTGCCCCCAGGATGGGCTGCCCGCATTCCGTGCCTGGTTTGCGATCGCATCGGACACCACACTAGGCTGCGGGGGCGTCGAAAATCGACGACGCACGCGGCAGCTACCGGATACCGGGTTCAGGCACGACCACCATGACAAGCCCTCCCCCTGCTGATTCGGGCGGGCCGCCCCCGGTCCCGAGGCCGGCGGTGGTGGCCCCGATCGCCGGCCCGCGGCGATCGTTCGGCCCGGGCCTGCTCAAGACGACCCCCGCGTGGCTGGTCAGCATGCTCGTCCACATCATCGTGCTGCTGACGATGGCGTTGTTCGTCAACAAAGCACCGAAGCCGGAGGCACCGAGACTGATCACGGCCAGTGCTCCGGGGATCGTCGAGGACTTCGCCGAATTCGAGGACCAGATACAGGTCGATGAAGCGGTCGTGCCTGATCAGCCGATGGCAGACGATCTCGCGCTGCCGTCCGAGTCGGAGGTACAGGATGTGGCGGTCGTCTCCGATGCGAATGATCTCGATGCCGCGCAGGGGTCCGTTGACATGGTCGACATCGCCATGAATCGTGGCGCGACTTCCGATCTCCTCACCGCTGTCGGCACGGCCGGGGGAGACATCGCCGGGTTCGGTGCGCGGACGAGCTCTGCCATGCAGTCGGAACTGATCCGGAGTTCCGGCGGCGATCCCATCCTGGTCAATCGGGTCGTCGAAGAATCGCTGACGTGGATGGCGAGGCACCAGCTCGGCGACGGCGGCTGGTCGTTCGACTGCACGACCAACCCCAACTGCCGGGGGCTGTGTGACAATCCCAAATACAAGACGCACCTGAACGACCGGGTGGCGGCGACATCGCTCGCGCTGTGGCCCATGCTGGCCAAGGGCTACACGCACATGGGCATCGGCAAGCAGGCGAAGCACCGGATCGCCATGGAGAAAGGGCTTTCGTTTCTCGCCCGCCACGTCATCGAGGGTCAGGGCAAGGCCTATCAGCACGGAGGCAACATGTACTCACAGGCGCTGACGACGGTCGTGCTCTCTGAGGCTTTTGGCATGACACAGGATCAACGTTTGCAACAGCCGGCGCAATTGGCGATCGACTTCATCATGGACTCCCAAGATCCGTCGGGGGGCGGCTGGAAGTATCTGCCAAAGCAACCCGGAGACACCTCGTCTGTTGCCTGGCAATTGGTGGCACTGAAGAGCGGCAAGTTGTCTCAGTTGGACGTCAACCCGCTCGTGATCAAGAGGGCGACCAGATTCCTCGATTCGACGGCGGCCGACGACGGTACCGCATACGGCTACAACGACGCGACCATGCCACGGCCACCACTCAACGCCGCTGGGTTGCTCTCCCGGATCTTCACCGGCTGGAAGCAGGACAACGATGCGCTGCGTCGCGGAGCCATACAACTTGCACAGCAAGGCCCGACGGACGACATCTACTACACGTACTATGCCACACAAGTGCTCTTCCACTTGCAGAAACAGTTGCCGCAGGAGTGGCGGTCGTGGCAGAAGTCCATGACCAAGATGCTGGTGAAGGCACAGGCCACCGCGGGGCACCGTCAAGGAAGCTATTTCGACGGCCTGGACAAAAATCTTGCAGCCAACGTTGGCGGCCGGCTCTATGTCACCTCCATGGCGACCATGACCATGGAGGTCTATTTCAAGATCGGCGTGATGTATTCGCAGCGATCGGTTGACGATTTCGTCGAGTAGGCCCTTGGGACCGCATTTGGGGGCTCGGCCTCCAGCCACCTGCCGGCGGTGGTCGATACCACACCTGTGAGCCTGAGGGGGATCGCCGTCTGCGCCGATGGCGGCGGCCGCCGCGAAGGCAGTCTTTCCCTCATCGGAAAAGTTTGCCACGGTGTCGTCTGTGTGGAATCCGACATGGAATCCGACTCGATGGAACTGACGCCGCTGCCGCAGCTCGAGCCGTCGGCCAAACCATGGGTCGACCGGGTGGTGCGGAGCCCGGCCGTGCGGTCGGGCTACCTGAGCCTGGCGGCGCATCTGCTCCTCTGCACTCTGATGGCACTGTTTGCCCTCAACGAAAAACAGCAGCCGCAGATTCGCCCCCTGGTTCTCTCGATCCGTTCCCAGACGGAGGACGACAGAGTGGGCGAATCGCAGAATGCGATGGAGATTGGCGCTGCGAACGAGGCGGGCGGCGACGACGCGGCGATGGCTCAGGCTGAGGCACCGGCCGAGGTGGACGATCCCAGCGACGTCGCCATGGCCGAGCCCGAACTCGAGCCTGCGCCCGACGACGAGCCGCCCGCAGAATCGACGGCGGTCGATGTTGGCACATCCGATCCTGCGGTTGCCTCTCCTCTGGGCGACAGTCCGCTCGCACTGCCAACTTCCAGCAGTTCCGCCGCATCGCGGGCTCCCTCGGCCCGCCCCCGTGAGGCTCCCCGTGGAGACGGCGTCCGGGGCGGCCCCCCCGACGGCAAGCCCTTCGCCGCCCGCACTGGAAACGCCCGAAGCATGGCCGTCCAAGGTCGCGGCGGGAATGCTGCCAGCGAGGCAGCCGTCGAGCGTGGGCTCGCATGGCTTGCGCTCCATCAGGCCGTCGATGGCTCCTGGCAATTCGACCTGAGCGGCTGCCGCTGCGACGGCGCCTGCCGGGATCCAGGCTCGCTCAACAGCTCCACCGCCAGCACCGCGATCGCACTGCTGCCCTTTCTCGGCGCCGGGCACACCCACGTCGACGGCCGTCACCAGGAGACAGTCTCCCGCGGCATCTACTATCTGCTCAGCCGCATGAAACAGACGGCCCGCGGCGGTGATTTCTGCGAGGGCACGATGTATGGGCACGGCGTGACGACACTGGTCTTGGCCGAGGCCCTCGGCATGACGAAGGATGATCTGCTCGTGCGGCCCGTTCGCGACGCCGTGCGGTTCATCGAGACCGCACAGGACATGCACACCGGCGGCTGGCGTTACCTGCCCGGCCAGGCCGGCGACATTACCGTCACCGCCTGGCAACTGACAGCACTCAAAAGCGCGCAGTTGGCCGGACTCGAGGCTCCCTCTCCGACGATCGACGGTGTCCGCCGGTTCCTCGACAGGGTGCAGGATCCGAAGCAGAAAGGCGCGGCCTACGGCTACCGGACTCCGGTAGCAAAGCCCTGCACCTCGGCGATCGGCCTGCTCTGCCGGATGTATACCGGCTGGGGAACGGAGCAGGAGGCGTTGCAGCGTGGCCTCGCGAACCTTGCGAAGCGCGGTCCCGATCCGACGGCCGTCTACGAGAACTTCTACCTCTCGCAGGCCCTGGTGCAGTTTGACCACCCGGTCTGGCCACGCTGGAACCGGAAGAACCGCGACCAGCTCGTGGCCCAACAGGCCAGCATCGCCCACGAGTCGGGCAGTTGGTTCTTCGCCGACCGCAGCACCGCGCCGGGCGGCCGGCTCGCGCACACGGCCCTCGCAATCATGACGCTCGAGGTCTACTACCGGCTGCTGCCGATCTACCAGCAGGAGGCGGTCGAGTCGGATTTTTAAGGCCGTCCGAGCGTTCCCCACAGGGGAGCCGGGATCGGCTGATGCACCGCTACGCTTCTCCGCTGACGGAACTAGACTATTCTTTCCTCCGGAGGAGAGTGCATGCGTCTGGTCACCTATTCCTGGTTGGCGGTCGTGCTGGCCCTTGCCTGCGCGGCGATCGGCTGGCTGGGGCTCGCCGGATGGATGGCTGCCGCCGTGCTCGTGGCAAGCGTGGCGATGCATATGGCCGGCAACGCCATCGGCACGAGGCTCCGCGAGACGACCGATCGGGACCTTTCCGAGCGGCGGAGGGCCGCCCGGCTGGTTTCGATAGCGTCCCTGCCTGTGTCAGCCCCCACGCACCTCGAACGCCGCTCCAGCCTTGGACTCTTGGTGCCGGTTTCGGCCGGGATCGGCGCGGTATGCGGCGGCACGGCAGGCACGCTCGCACTGGTGTGGCTCACCGCCAGTTCGCCGGCAGGTGCCCTGCTGGGCGGTGCATCGTCGGCCGTCATGGGTGGCCTGATCGGATTCCTCGGGGCGAGTTTCGTGGAAATCGTCCGCACGAGCCTGCGGGAATCGCTGGCCGCCGAACGTGCGTCTCTTCCACCTGCTGGTGGTGCCATGGCCCCGTTCCCGCGACGACCCTAAGCCCGCAGCCCCCGGCGACCCATCGAGCAGGATGGAACCGTATCCGACGGCGTGGTACAACTCCGCGGTCGCGTCCCTTATTCGACTGCGTTCCCGTTGCCCTGACTCTGGAGTTTTCCCGATGGCCAAGCCACATCGCACGCTCAAAAAAGCCAACCACGGCTCCCGGCCCGCCAACAGCAAGGCCCGCAAGGCCAAGCGAAAGCACATCCGTACCTGAGACCCATCCGACCCGAAAACCGGGAAAGCGACCGCAGTGCCTCCGCGCGACTACATCATCCATCCGAGTGAGTACGATCTCGAACATGTCATCGCCGACATCCACGAGATTCGCCGCTGGAACATGCAGCGTTTCGAGATGGAACAGTTGACGGCGATCGTGCACGAGGATCAGTCCCGCGGTCTGTGCGTGGGCTACAAGGACATCACCCGCGACGAGTTCTGGGTGCGTGGCCATTTCCCCGTGATGCCGCTGATGCCCGGCGTCATGATGTGCGAGGCTGCCGCCCAACTCTCCAGCTACTACACGCATCGCTACAACCTGCTCGATGCCAAAGTGATCGGCTTCGGTGGCCTGGAGGAGGTTCGCTTCCGGGAACCGGTGGTCCCCGGCGACCGTCTCGTGATCGCGGTGGAGCGGGTGCGGGTGCGGCCTCGGGCGATGATCGTCTGCCGCTTTCAAGGTCTGGTTCGTGATCGAATCGTCGTGGATGGCATGATCAAGGGAGTCCCACTGCCGGTCGACGCGCTTGCCGGCGCCGCGGGCAGCCCGGCCGAATGACCTCCGGCCATTGCAATCTCCCATGCCGCGTCGCCCTCCCCGAAAACCTGATCCGTCGCTCGATCTTTCCACCCACCTGGTCGAGTTGGCATCGCTGCCGGTCCCGCTCGATCCACAGAGCCTGTTCCCAACGAAGGCGCCTGTGGAAATGGAGGTGGGTAGCGGCAAGGGGCTGTTTCTCGCCACGGCCTCGACGGCACGGCCCGATCTGAATTTTCTGGGCGTTGAAATCAGCGGTGGCTATGCCCGTCTCTGCGGCGGAAAGATCGCCGCCCAACGGGCCATCAACGCCCGGATCGTCCACGGCGACGCCACCTACCTCACCCGCAGCCTGTTGCCCGATGCATGCCTCGCGGGAATTCATGTCTATTTTCCCGATCCGTGGTGGAAGGCCCGCCATCGGAAGCGGCGGGTGCTTTCCGACCTCTTTCTCGCCCACGCGGGCCGGGTGCTCATCCCGGGTGGCCACCTGCACGTCTGGACCGATGTGGAAGAGTATTTCCACGAGGCGATGGCCGCGGCGCGGAGCACGGGGCTCTTCTCCGCAGCCCGTGACGTGGAGGCCCGGGCGGCCGAGCACGACCTCGACTACCAGACCCACTTCGAACGCCGCACACGGTTGGCCGGTGCGCCGGTCTGGAGGGCCCTGCTCGAACGATCCGATGCTCCGCCCAGGTGCGTGCGAACGGACGCCGCCCTACTTGACTGACGCCGCCTCGTACGTGCGGCCCGATCCGCCGCGGTCCTTGTCTCCCAGGCCTGTCTGCGTCAGGGCGATCTCATACAGTCGCTCACCGGCGGGCGTGGGGTATCGCCCCGTCAGGCAGGCCTGACAGAGTTCTGAGGCGTCGAAACCGATCGACCGGGCCACCGACTCCACGGGGAGATACCGGAGTGAGTCGGCACCCAAACGGGCGGCCATCTCAGCCTGTGCCTCTTCAGTGAGCACGCCTCCGCGGAGGAACGGCGGAGCAAACAGTTCGTCGATCGTCGACATGTCGATGCCGTAGAAGCACGGCGCCACGATCGGTGGGCAGGCGATCCTGACGTGGATTTCACGAGCCAGCCCCAACGACCGCATCCGGCCCAGCAGGACCTTCATCGTGGTGCTGCGCACGATCGAGTCCTCGACAAGGATCACCCGCTTGCCCTCCAGCACCTCGCGGAGTGGCGTGTACTTCGACTCGGCCTTTTGGCGACGGCTCGAGGCACCGTCGATAAAGGTACGGCCCGTGTAGCGGTTGCGGATCAGACCTTCCACTGACGGTATCGAAAGACGGTAGGCCATCGCGTCAGCGGCCGCCTTGCTCGTGTCAGGGACTGGCACGACGACCGTGTCGGCATCGATGGAGATCGTCTCCAGCCGGGCAAGTTCCTCGCCCAGTTGCTTCCGTGACAGATACACACTGCGGTCATCCATCGTGCTGGCAACGTTGGCGAAGTAGACCCATTCGAAGAAGCAGTGGGCCTGCTTCGGGCTCTCGGCAAACCGTTCAACCCGCACGCTCTCACCATCGACGATGAGGGCGGTCCCCGGCTCGAGCGATCGGATTGACTCGGCAGGGAAGCCGAGGTTGAGCAGGGCAACGCTCTCGCTGGCGGCGGCGACGAGGGGGCCGAGTTGCGCAAATTCCATCGGCCGAATGCCGAGCGGATCCCGGGCCACGATCATCCGACCGCAGGCGTCGAGCATCGCGATGTTCCAGGCACCGTCGAATCGCTTGGAAATTGTCGCCAGCAGTTCGATGGGATCCGGATCGGCGGCCCCCGACAACTCGTTGCCGATGGCGTGCATGATCACTTCGGTGTCGTTGTCGCGGGCGAGATGGTTCTCGTCGTTGGCAAGGATCTCCGCCCGCAGTTCCAGATAGTTGGCCAGTTGCCCGTTGAAACCGAAGGCAAACCACTTCCGCTTCTGAATGTGGGGGCGTTCGAGCGGCTGGGCGTAGCCGCGGTCCTCGGCGCCACAGGTGGCATAGCGGACGTGGCCGATGGCAGCCCGGCCAGTGTGCTGGGCCATCAGAGCCTCGTATTTGCCGCGGTGGCTGAGGCGAAATACCTCGCTCACGCTCCCCACGTCCTTGATGGTGGCGAGGAGCTGGCTACGGTCGGGATTCCAAACGGTCATCCCGGCGGAGAGCTGGCCCCGGTTTTGGATATCGAGCAGCATCCGCGGCACGAGCCGCGATACCTCCTCGGGCCCTTGAGCAGGGCAGAGGTGACTGGGATCCGCTCCGTCTCGGCAGGGAAGGTGGTAGATGGCTACCAGCCCGCACTCATGATGCAGTTCACTCAAGGGCATGCCCCGGAAGGTGCTCCGCAGTGGCCCCGCGGTGGGCTGGCCGTATTCCTTCACCGGCACTCCGGCACTATACGCCCTCGGCACCTACCGCCTCAACCGTTGGCCCCCACGGACGGTGATTTGCAGCGCGAGGCGATTTCGCAGCCGTCCGGGCCACCGGAAGCTGTCTCTGTGGCCTCACCTCCCCCAACAACGGTACGATGCGGGCTCCGAAATTTCCCTCGCCCCTCCGGGATCGGCGTCTGCTCAGGTCTTGGGCTCCCGTTTTTTCCGTCGCCCTCCCGCACTGACCGCTCCTGTGCCAGGCCACCCATACGTGCTCCATGACTGATTCGCTTCGCACCGAAATCGCCGCTTCCGCGAGGCTGATCGTCGTCAAGGTTGGCACCCGCGTGCTCACCGGTGCGGACGGTCTCTTGGACACTGCACGGATCGAATCGCTCGGTCGCCAATTCGACGCGATCCTGTCCCAAGGGCGTCAGGTCGTGCTTGTCAGTTCGGGTGCCGTGGGGGCCGGCATGGGGCGAATGGGGCTCACTCAGCGGCCCCAGGAACTGGCCCACCTGCAGGCTGTGGCGGCGATTGGCCAGAGCTGCCTGATCGAGGCCTACGAACGGGCACTCCGCGCCCAGGGCCGCCATGCCGCACAGGTGCTGCTCGTGGCGGACGATCTCAAGGATCGGGCTCGCTACCTCAACATCCGCAACACCCTTCGCGCATTGCTCGACTACGGCGCGATCCCGATCATCAACGAAAACGAC
>Ga0209085_1001596_pt1 | contig 13765 bp, 9 predicted proteins | sample C_131016_EF_Meta_FD_187310 | JGI IMG/M metagenome (GOLD analysis project Ga0209085, IMG submission 187310) | Freshwater microbial communities from Lake Croche, Canada to study carbon cycling - C_131016_EF_MetaG (SPAdes) (version 2) | ecosystem: Environmental > Aquatic > Freshwater > Lake | place...
GCAGTTTGAGGTAAGTATATAGTATTATCAGGAATATTTCCAAATACTTTAAACTTTGCTAGATTCTCAGATGTTTTTTCTTGAGTTTGTTTCTGTGCCATTATTTTGTGTCCATTTACAATTGTTTGCGTGAAATTAATAATCAATTATTTTTGAGATTTCTTTCACTTATTTAGAACAGGCGATAGCCGCTAATTAAAATTAATAATTATTAAGATTTTAAAATATATGATGTTATAAATACCATTTGTTTGATATAATAAATATAATTATTTAAGAACGTTTAATTTTTTCTTTTACCTTTTTTAAATCTCTATGTTTATTAATAGATAAATTATAGTTTTTCTAAAATAAACTACCTTCAGCCAAACAGTCTTTTTAATAATTCTTCACTTATTTGCTAGACTAGAATTTGATGGTCCTGAACATCTTTAATTAATGACTCAATCCACTCTTGAAATTCTGTTTCCACCTTCTCTATCTCCGACTGACTTCTTGTCAAGAGGCTGTTTATTTGGCAAGTTATCCCTTTCTCCACCAAATGATGAGAATCCAAGATTGCACTATCTTAGGGGTACTTTACAAATTAATGAGTTTGTTTATTTAGACGTATTTTTATACTCAAGACTCTGGCTGAAGTTATCCAAAAGTTCTAATTTCAATCCTGATAATGCTTATCTTTGGCGAGTCTTTTTTCGCACTACAAAGGAAGGAAAACTATGCCTTGTCGAACTAATTAGAAATATTCCCGTTGAGGAACATTTATCTTTAAATAATCCTCCTCCACCATCCACAGGTGTAGACCAATTCTACGTTAGAGGAGAAGTACGTTATTCTGATGAAGAAAAAGTTGTACTTCAATTAAGACGTAATCAAAAGCCCCCCAAAGGATATGAATATTCAAGGCACTGGAAACCCTTTTTAATCACTGTTTCTAGTAGTCTTCCATTCGCTCAAAAAGGTGACTTCTGGGATTTGTCTTGTGTGAGAAAGGGAGAATGTCTTGTTATCAAAGAAGCTAATCTGATTGAAAAAGCACCTAGTCCTAAGAAATCTAGTAAAAAGAAACCTAGTCCAGTTCTTGCTAATTCTACTTCTGATTCTAATGGCTCCTCTGAAGCAACTACAGAAGTGGGAATGATTGAAAAAACTCCTTATGTCAAAAAACCTGCTCCTATTCTTGTTCCTCCTGAAGCCCGTATTAAATCTGATTCTAATCACTCAGATGAACGACCAGAAATCAATGAGATGGGATTCGTTGAAAAAATACCTGCCGTTATTAATTCTTCAATAAGTCCTGTTTCTCTTCCATCTTCAACTGAAAATAATACAAATTCTTCTACTAACAATGTCATTATGATTACAGGTAAACAAGCAGAAATTACAGTTAAGTTCACTACTCGTCCTGAACTTCCAGAAGTAGGTAAGACAGTAACATTAGAAATAACTACAGAACAAGGATTTACTGTCAGAGCGAATGTTAACCGTAAGACCTTTAAAAAACAAGTAGAGAAAATGGATACTTTTGCTGATTGGATAGCTGCTTTGTCGGGCAAAATAAGCCGTATTGACCCTAATGGAGTTATTGAACTAGAGACTGCTAGTGTAGCTGTTTTTGAGAAAAAACCCAAGGAAGAAGTTATCAATGAGGTAGAGGGTGTTAATGCAAATGTTGAAGTTTAATTTTTTGACTTAACTCAACTCTGAATATGTTAAATCAAGGAACAAATTACTATTTGGTGAACCGAGGGACTGATACTAGAACGATTCAAAGCTATTTGGGTTATAGAAATATTTAGCCATTCTGTACGTTATACTGAACTTGCCTCTGGTCGTTTTCAAGGTCTTTGGGATATTTAAACTACAAAGCTGAGTACAAACTCAGCTCCCCCGAAAAAAAACGCTCTCTTCAAAGACGGGTAGACTCAGAAAACGGAAAAAAAAGTACGTTAAGCAAATTTCACCAGCTTTTAAGTCTCTTCTTGGAAACGCTGGTTTTGAGAGAGAGCGTCCAGTTTGGTGTCCACCGAGATACCTGCAAGATGGGACACAATGCAAATAAATGTTACAACAAATATCTTATTGATTTACAAACTTGCCCATAAATGGTTTGGGAACGAGCTAAATTTTAGACGGTAAAACCGAGCTTCCATCCCTTTTGGTTTCTTATACTTGCCCATAAATGGTCTTTTTTGTTTTTGGAGTTATAGTAAATATGTATTGAAGACTTAGGTAGATAACTTATGAGACTTTTTCCTGAAGGCGAGTAAATGGCTAAAGACTTTGTGGAATCTGGGTTCTGATTAAAATGTTGAGGCTTTCAAATGACTGGATTCAATATCGCTAATCTTAGGACATCCACTCAAAGCCATAGCTAAATCTAGTTCATTGGTTAGTAATTCCAAGACATGACTAGCTCCTGCCTCACCATCTACGCTCAATCCCCAGAGGATAGGACGACCAACTAATACCGCTTTTGCGCCTAGTGCCAAGGCTTTGAAAATGTCTGTCCCGCGTCTTATGCCTCCATCCATCAAGATATCTACTTTGTCTCCAACTGCTCTGACAATATCCGGAAGCGCATCTAAAGCAGCAATCGCGCCATCTAATTGCCTTCCGCCATGATTGGATACAATAATACCATTTATTCCATGCTGAACGGCGGTAATTGCATCATCAGGTCTTAAAATCCCTTTCAGGAGAATAGGAAGATTGGTAATCTGTTTTAACCAGGTAAGATCGTCCCAACTCAAGGCAGGGTCTATCTGCTGCTGAAAATAAGCAAACAGTCCCGATTCATTCTCTGTTTGAGGTATTTTTAAATTCTGCAGTCTTCTGAGATTTGCTAGTTCTAAATCTTTTGGTAGAACAAATTTATTTTTAACATCGGCTTCTCTGCGTCCTAACAAGGGAGTATCAACAGTCAAACATAAAGCACTATAGCCCGCTTTTTCGGCACGTTTCACCAATGCTTTGGTTAACTCCCTGTCTTTATGTATATACAATTGAAACCATCGCAGTGGGTCAATACTAGCTACATCTTCAATGCTCTTAGTCGATAGTGTACTTAGTATCATCCCAATTCCTGCTTTTTGGGCAGACTTGGCTGTTGCTATTTCTCCATCAGGATGAGCAAGACATTGAAACGCCATTGGTGCAATCAACACGGGTATTGATAAAGACTGTCCAAGAATTAAAGTGTTGCTATTTCGCTTCTGAACATTAATTAGTACTCTTGGAAATAGTCGATAACGTTCATAGGCTGAGCGATTGTCTTTAAGTGTTGCTTCATCTAATGAACCACTGCTGTAGTAAGCCCAAGCCATCGATGAGAGTTTCTGCTTGGCTAAAGCTTCATACTCGAACAGGTTAATTGGTTTAGTCATTTTGAGTTTTTAGTAAGACATTTCTGGTGTAAGCTGTTTTGCATTTAAACTGCGTATTTTAGTCACTGAACCTCTTGCCTTGCTGAGATAGCCTCGGAAATTTAGATGCTGAACAGCTTAGTATCTAATAAGAAATTCGTGAGATAGATTGGCTTAACCAATATTGATAATTTAGCTTGGGAGCGGAATAGATTTGTAGTGAAAGCTAAATCATGATAAAATTCGTCTAGTAAAGTTGCAGCAATGAATGGGACAATAGATGGTAATCAGTAGTCTTATCTGCACTAAAAGTAGCAGCCTAAATTACTTTATACACTACAAATATATTCCGCTTCCATACTGACTTGCTCTAACAGATGATAAATTTGATTATTCATGACGCCGCATAACAACAAAATCTACTTAATTGTGTGATTTAGATTTTTGTCTCCTCTCTCTATGGCTGGGCAGATATATGAGAAATTATGCAGGGTTGCCTGAAAAAAATTTGTTAGTTGTGCATTAAAAGATTGTGGGATAGCAAACAAAAGCGGAATATATTTGTAGTGTATAAAGTAATTTAGGCTGCTACTTTTAGTTCAGATAAGACTACTGATTGCCATCTATTGTCCCATTCATTGCTGCAGCTTTACTAGATGAATTCTATCATGATTTAGCTTTCACTACAAATCTATTCCGCTCCCAGTCCTCAACGCCTAACTGATCAGTTCTTTAAGACAGAAGGAGTAGCGCGATAGCCAAGGCAGTAAGGTAGAGCAAACAGGAACAGTGCGTAAAGCAAACTCCAACCATAAACACCCATAAAGATGAGGCAAATGAGTAAAGCGGTAATGCCAAACAGCTTTTTTATAGCAGTAGATTCTACTTTAATGTAAGTAATTATACTAAAGGTATAAAGAAGGAAGAAGTTCTGTCCCGCTATTCGCAGTAAATCAGCAAGGTTAAGCAGGTTCAACCCGTAGGCAGTAAGAACTAGGGTAAACAATATCCCAATACACAAAATGGCTCTGCGTGGTGTAGAGTAGCTCCCATCCAAACGGTCTAGTGCCCACGTGCGGGGTGCCCAACGATTTCGTCCTATATCAAATACAAGCCTAGAAGCGGCCCAAATAGCACCATTGAGATTTGTACTTATAACGGCAAGAATTAGTAAGACCATCAAAGGTATTCCAAATCCTCTGCCTAAGATTGCCTGAAGCACTACTAACAATGGAGCTTGTGTAAGCTGCGGATCAGTCAATGAGACCACAGATTGAACTGCCAATGCAGCACCAGCATAAAGACAGAGAACAAGAATATAGCTGATTGAGACAGCTAGAGGGAAATCACGCTGTGGTTCCTTAAACTCTTCGCTTAAGAAGGCGAGCATCTCCCAGCCTGTAAAAGCGAAAAATGCTAAACCCATACCTCTCCATAAACCAATGAATGTGGGGTTGCCGATGGCGAGATTGATCTGCCCCCAGGATGGAATTGATATACTAATAACTAGCACAAGGCAGACAACCAACAACGTAACAACAGTATTCTGTATAGTACTAGCTAATTTTGCCCCAAGCCAACAGGTAAAAAGAGTGAATAATATAAAGAAAAAGGCGAGTATAGTAGCGGCTTGTCGCTGTGCCTGTAAAGTGTCAAAGGCACTTACCAAGTAGCCTGCCCCTGTAATAGCAATTCCCGGAATACCCAGACTAAATGTACCAACTAGTAGATAGGAACAGCCGAGTTCTAAAGCTGGAAAAGCCTGCCCAACAAAACCAGCCACACCTCCAGCACTTGGGAATCGCGAAGCCAAGGCTGTAAAGATGAAGAGCAATGGCAACACCATTAGACCATTTAGCAACCAGGAAAAAATAGCCCAGCCGCCTACTTCCTGATAAACAATCCCTGGTAAAGAAAGCATTCCTGCGCCGATAACAATCCCCATAGCCAGTGTTATGGCACCATATAACCCTATGGTCTTTTTTAATTCAAAATTACTACTCATTTTAGTTAAAATCCTTTCTAAAGATGACTTTCTTTGCGATTCTTATCATTGACAAAGCAGTACTTATTATCCCCAAGACACAGTTTTTCGCATCTGGGTAACATCGGTACGAGAATGTAAGCTGTTCAGCATTCAAATGTCCAGGGCGATCTAAGCTAGGCAAGAAGTTCGGTGCTTGAAATACATGGTTTAAATGCACAACAGCTTACGCTGTTGCCGCCAGGGTTTTCTAGGAAAATTGACGGCAAGGGCGTCCGCATGAGTTTTTGTAGAAGAGTTCAATTGGTGAGTTGAGTTTCAAATTCTACCAAGTGTTCTCTTAGATCTCGCTCGAAACCTTCTAGAATGTATTTCCAAGAGTACCACCCTTGATAAATACGTTTCCAAGTGGCTTGTTTATCCGTCTCGATGTTTCTTTGGTAAAGTTTGATAGTTTCTTTAATCTGAAATGCATGCCCATTTCTAGGGTTATCCGCTGTTACATGAATGCTATAAAACTTTGGGTCAATGTTGTAATTTTTAAGTAGTTTTACCATTTGAAACGCTTCTAAAGAGCCTGTCCATTCCAGATAAAGGGCCATACCTAAGATTTCTGGCAGGTAACTCTGAGGAAATTGAGCGATGGCTAGTTGAAAGACTGGATCGTTGAAAGCGCTATCAATTAGTCTTTGATCTTTATGAAGGTTAGCTGGAGATAATTCGATTCCTAATTCTTTCGTTATGAGATCAAAAAACAGGTTTCCATGGTGGTTTTCTACGTTCCCGCTTCCAGCTTCGTCAAATTTAATTGCTAGTAAGGCAATTTCAATTGCGTTAGAAAGACCTATAGTACCAATTTTGCACAAAAAATTAGCATCGTTGAAATTTTGAGGCGTTTTCTGAAAAATGTATTCAGCTAATATTGCCTTGCAAGAGTTTGCTAAAAAATGTGGCTTATGGTTTTCCTCGATACTTTTTTTATAAAGTTGATTTAGCCAACGCTCAAACGCTTTCTCAGTATAAATGAAAGGCGGATTTCTCTGGGTGACTGTAAAGACATTTTGTACTATTTGTTTTGCCATTAATGAGGTATTGGAAGAGATTAACTCCAATTGAGTTAAAATCTCATAACATTCACGTATTTCGTTAGTAACAAGGTATTTTTGGCTCATTTTTGATAATTCTCCATGTTGGGGTAGCTTCCGCGCAAACGTGTCACTATTGGCATTTCTAGGCTTAAAAGCTTATGCAGTAATCTTTTGAGTTATACTTTAAACGGTCACAAGCTGAGGTTTTGATGCTGAAAGACCCCCCCGACCCCCCCTTAGCAAGGGGGGGCACCGGAGTCGGATGGTGCAAGTTATACCCGTGCAAAGTATATCGTTTGAGTGAAAACTCATCCTCTGTGTCTTGTTGCAAATTCTTAGACTAATTTGTCCCGAGTTATACTGTCAGCTTTCTACTGTATTAGGTTAATAGCTACCTCATTATTCTCAAAATAATCAATAGGATACAACTGGCTTTTTTCTTTTAAGACTCTGAGTTCAATAGTGACTTGCTCTAACAGATGATGAATTTGATTATTCATGACGCCGCATAACAACAAAATCTACTTAATTGTGTGATTTAGATTTTTGTCTCCTCTCTCTATGACTGGGCAGATATATGAGAAATTATGCAGGGTTGCCTGAAAAAAATTTGTTAGTTGTGCATTAAAAGATTGTGGGATAGCAAACTAGCTCATTCCATAGGGCAAGATTTGTCAGTTAATACAGCCCTTTATAGCAATTATCAATAAAGAATGGGGAGAAGAATGGCAAGTATTGTACTATTTGCGCTTGAAGTAGCAGCATAATATGCTAAATATACTGTTAATATATTACGCTTCTATACAAGCACGTCTACTCTGAAAGAAATCACTCTCAAGAACGTTTAGAAAGCTTTAGAAGATTTTGGAATTTGATAAAGAACGTTCCAAGCTTTGACTGTTTCTTCTCCAATATCACTGTTAATCTTTATCCCATTGTCAAGGACTAAGCGAATTGTTACTCTTTTATTGCTAAGTGCATTTGCTAATTCCATTGCCAACTCATCATTAATTTCAAATACGTTATTTTTTCCTTCTAAGATAAACAAATGATCACCAAGTTTTAGATAAAGCCTGATTATTGTTTCTTCATAGCGTAATACGAAATTAACTTTTTGACGAGTCCAAACTGAAATCACCTGGTTACTAAGCGTGGGGTTGAATTGTATATCATTTCTATCAAATATTGCCAAGTAATCACCTTCGTAAGGATCTTTAATTTGTACTATTTTTGACCAAATCTGTTTAATATCAGGATAAACCTCTGCTGAACTAACAACTGGATAGTCATTTTTTGATTGAGCAATAAGAGGACTAGCTATGCTTAAATTGAGTGATGTAATTAACAGACTTATACCTATTATTTTTTGCATTGTTTCCGCCATATAAAGTAAGGGAAGTGTTTAGGGAAGAGTAGATTTCAAGCTATTAATAAGTTCTTCCATTTCTTGAGAAAATTCAGAAATTGAGTTAAAGCTAAAAAAGAGATTCATCCTTAAGTTCACTACTAATTATGTATTTGTACAGAATTAGTAGCCAACTCAGGTGAAACTGGCGCAGGATTGATAGTTCGGATAAAGAAGTCAAGTTTGCGAGTTCCATTTAGTCAATTAACTTTTTTGAGTACTTTTGATCTCAAATTACCTTGAAAACAGTTAACTCCAAGGTCCTGTTCCGAGCCAGTTTGAAACTTAAATTGGGCAGGTTCTGAAGAAAACGGTTTGGTTATTTCGTACATATTATTTGAGCCAAATAACTCTTTTTCACCATACCATTTATCTCCTTTGGCATACCTCAGCTTATAGGAACCTGGTGGAACAGGTATTTCAACCATCTCACCTGCTCTGATAAAAGCAGTTATAATTACCTTCTCGGATTGCCAGTCAACCAATGCAATGAAATAATTCTCCTCATTGCTTGAGCAAGTCGCTGAGAGATAAGATTTCTCGCTGGATAACGGTTCTCTTAGAAAGAATCTGAGACTACTAAAGGCACGCACACCAGCTGAACCGGTTCGTTTCAATACACCAGTTGGCGGCAGAGTAATAGAGGGTCGCTTAATCGGAAGATAAATGGTTGGCGGCTCGTAAGGACTTGGATGGTACTGTTGAAGTAAACACCCAAGAGTGATAGTAATTCCAACCAGTAGCACTGACATTTTAGCGGTCCGGGCTGGCTGTCTTTTCTCATGCCGTTCTCGTCGCTGGACTTCGGCTCGAAACTGCTCCTCAAGATTTTTAGACATAAAAAGACCTTTGTAGAAACGTTATTGTCCTCCCTAAAAAGCATCTATGGGCACACCTGTTGCATAAGAGAGAAACCAGGCAGCAAGCGTATCCAGTCCAGAGTTAAAGGGAGATAGGAATACGGTACAAAACCGCCATGAATCAAAATTTGCCACATAGTTTTAATTCCTGTCTGAGCGAATTATTGATTTAGATTGAGTGGAAACAAATATCCTTGAGCGTGTGAGTTAGATTTTGTCTTATCTCTCTATAACTAGGCAGAGATCTCACAAATATGTAAAGTCTGTAGGGGTTGTTTTTAAAATTTTTCTTGGTTGTGCATTAAAAGATTGTGAGATAGCAAACTAGCTCATTCCACAGGGCAAGATTTATCAGTTAAGGAGCGCCCAATACGTACTGCTGTAGTTCCTAATCTGCTATGAACCCAAATCCAATTAAAATAGCTGACCACTAAGCGTACTGCTGCTTTAGTTTGTTCCCAGACCTAGCGCAAAGAGAGTTTTGTTTTCTATGCCATCGAAGGCGTCTGTTGTCGCAGAATTCCATTAGTTGGTTCTAAACGTTGGGTGTTCTCTTTACCCATTTGATGATACTTAGCAGGTACAGCTTCATCTCCTCCGAAAAAAACACTCTCAAAAAGAGTAGATTTGGTTATAAGTCATCGTCAAAAAAACACTCAGGATGTAGTTCTCGTAATTCCCGTAGGGTAGAGTGTTGGAGTAATAATGGAAGCAAAGCTTTAAGACTTCTTAAAGTAGCTGAACTAAAAAAGAAATGGGAAGAACCTTGGTTCTCATGGCTATTTATAGCGGTGTGCAGTCATCTGAGATACACTAATATAGACTGTAATCGATTCTACGAGGGGCTTTACCTGTATCTCACTTAAGACCATACCGCTATACTTGCCCAGCAACGAATTATTTATAGATAAATACTGAAGATTGAGCTATACTAGCTCCATTGCATTCAAAATAAAAAAAATCAAATAAATTTACCTTTAAATTTACATATATTGAAATTAGTTGTCCAGTCAATGATTATGAACAGAGCATCAATCGACCTTCGTCAATCGAATCAATATGACTAATCCTTTTAAGCCTTTTTATACTACTCTATCTAATTTTACGGATTCACGACCTTCTTTTAGAGTCGATTTGCCTCAATTAAAATTTCTGTCACAACTGTGCGCTAGCACTCATCAAGATTTTCCATCATTACCACCAAATTGGGAAAAGATGAGTTATGCCGAACAGTTAAGGCTGAGTTCAGTAAACAATGATGTGTTAAATAGAGTAAGCTCTATATTACTTAGAAATTTTTGTGAGAATTCTAGCGATTCAACAACGATTGGCAAGCTCTGGGAAAATTACTACATACAAATTTGTTACCAAGTTGTCTTGAATATTTGTAGTACAATAGAGAATGCTTTTCCATATCTAAATAGAGAAGAGCAGTTTGAGTCGATGTTCCAGATGAGTTGCGAACTTTCTAGTAGAGACGGTAGTGAACAATATGGCTGGAGTAAAAATCCTAAAAGGTTTCTACAAAATTTTAATTCTGGGATATCTACAATATATGAGCAAAAACCGCTACTTGATGCTCTCAATGCTTGGTCATACAAAACCATTAGAAATGGTCTGTGTTCACAGGTTCGAGCAAGAGTAGATCGCTATTTTCTATTATCACCACTTGGCATAGTCACTAATAGAAGGACTAGTTTTCAGGATATTCAAGACGCTTTGGAGTGGAGGGATTTCTTAGATACTATCAACTATATAGTTCAAACAGATTATCCAAATCCAGAAGAAGGAAGGCTAAGACAAAATCTAAACCAAGAAATACAAAATCATCTAGCGGGGACGAGGGAAGAACAGTTCAATAGATATAGGATTCTAGTTAGAACGTTGAAGGAATACTTAAAGGCTCATCGTCCTCTAGCTGTCAATTTATTGACAGCTAGTGATTGGGAAGAGATTAGAGATTTCTATCAAAGGCGTTTAAATGATTTCTACAGAAACAGACCAGAGCAGTCACCTCCTTCAATAACTCCAAGCGCAATCGTCATAATCATCAAATCAGTTGGTATAAGTGTACGAAATAACGTTAGGAGAATCAATAATCCAATCTCTATTAACGCTCAACTTGGTGATAGTGACATGACACTAGAAAATATTATTCTAGATCAAGATCAACCTTTGCCCTCTTCTTTGTTAGAGAGTCAAAGCTTGATTGAACAATCTCCCTTACTATATCAACTGATTGATGAATTTTGCCAATCACCTCCAACATCAATCCATAGACCCTCAAATCAACAAGTATTATTGCTACGTTACGGATTGGATCTTAAAATGACCGAGGTTTCAGGCTTCTTGCAAACTCGATTTGGGCTTAGTGGTGGACCAGGTGGTGCTTCACTACGATGCACTAAAGCACGTACAGCCCTTGTCAGAACTATTCATCAAGGAATGAACAGTACAGAAAAGGTGACGGAAGATGCGATTGAATTGGTGATCGAGGTGCTTAAAGAGTATTACTCGAATGTCATACATCAACTAATCCAAAGGATCGCTAATCAATTAGGAATTGATTCACCAGCAGTATTAATAGACCCAACTCTAAATGATAAATTTATTGATATTATTACTACTAATGTTGAGCAAATGAGTGGGCTTAACCTCAGAGATAATATTTTGAGAAGTGAAATTGAGGAAATAGTTACAAAATTTAGAACTACTGACACATAAACTGGTGAATTCTGCCCAATAAATAATTGTAAAACTCGGTAAAAAATATGGCATTAACAATAGAAACGCTAACTGAAATATATCCTAAACATATCTGGCTCGATCTATCAGAAATAAGTCAATTTAAGTCTAATCTATTCACAGAACAGCTACACAATCGAGACTATAATCTCAGTCGGATCGATATTAATCATATATGTATGGTTGCAGTCCAAAAATGGTTGAGTGAAGTTTTAGATCTCGAAGTAAAGTTGGTTTTTCCTTGTACTTTAGGTGGTAATGAAAATCTAGAATTTATTTCTCAGCTAGTCAATGGCTTTGCCCTCCAACTTGGCAAGACAAGGCTAGTATTTATTCCCAGTCAATCGAGCGATCTGACAGAAATAGAAATTCCGCAAGAATGGGTCGATTTACCAAGCTGGATGGGAGATTATTATGTACCTATTCAAGTAGATGTAGAAGGTAAATACTTACATTTGTGGACTTTCATCTCCCATTACGATTTGAAAAATAATGGTGAGTTCGAGCGAGTTTTTCGAAATTATGAAGTTGCTGATGGGAGCAAGAATCTCGATATACTATTTACAGCCTGTGAGCTTCATTTACTAGGAGAATTGATACCTAAACGAGGGAAAATTGATCCTGTACAAACATTATCTTCTGATGTAAATAAACTAATCGAGCAGCTTAAACAACATCGATCGGGATTTTCACCGCGTTTAAAGTTACCTTTTAGTCAATGGGGAGCGATTTTAAACGATCGGCAACACTTGGAAAATTATCTCAATCCTCCATCAGTTCCCAATGAGCTGGAAAGGCTGGGACGTGAATTTACAAGATATATTGATTCACTGATAAGTGATGGTTGGCAATTGCTCAATAATTATCTTTATCCACCCCAAAGAGTTCCGCATTTGGCTCTACCCACTCTACCCATTAAAGTAAAATTAGAGGCTGTTAAGGGACTGTCGTTGAAATCTTCAGAAGGAATCAAAACAGCAGTTACAAAAGTATATCAGCAGCAAAATGATATACCCCTTCCAAAAGAAATAATAGGCATTAAAAATTTAATTCCAGTACTCATAAATTGTAAGGATGATAAGGTTTGGTGGCAAGCGGCTGAATATCTATGGGCGATTGAACCAGATTTATTTCCATCAGTGGCGGTAATACGTGAGTTGGAAACGCAGTTCGCAGATAGAAAGATAGTTTTAATGATTGCGACGATAAAAACCCCTCACAATCGGTTTGCAGTTTTGGTCAGGCTCTATCCTGCCGCTGGTAATACTTATTTACCTCCTCGATTACAACTTAGTGTTCGAGACAAGAAAGGAGTAAATTTTCTGATTGATTCTCATGGAAAGCCGATCGTTGTTACTGTAAGAACAGACATTAAAGATAGCAGCATCCAGTTATATTTTGGTGCAGATTATGGCGATCGATTTAGTGCTTGTATTAGCATAGATTCAATAGAAGTAATAGAAGACTTCCCATTACCCCAATTTCATTCCATCTAACATTAGCTAAGAATGGTTCCGTAGGAATATGTCAATTATTAATTTTTGGTTTACAGGCACTGCCGATCGTCTCAGAATTACAGTTGAAGGTACAGATGATAATAATCATGCAATCGGAAAGCAATATAGTTGCTATTTGGCACCTTTCCCCGGAGAACTTACCAAAACAATTGAATCAGAACAACAGGCATATATTAACTGGCTGAATGGTGTTATTCCATTGGCATTGACTCAATCGCCAATTAATATGCAAACAAATAATTCTAGTTTCACAGAATGCGAGCAATTTGGCGAGCAGAAAACCAGACTATTTGAGCAATGGATCTCTAGTCCGCCTCCACTGAAAGATCCAAACGCCCCACTACTCCCAAACTCGAATTCACTCCAAGGGAATTTACCCAATATACTGTCTCATGCCGACTACAATAAAAATCGCAACAATCATTCTTTTATCATACATACTGATACAGAAGATCCTGAATTAAATCTAAAATTACAACGATTGCCATTTCATACATGGGGTCTTATTGCAAATTATCCTAACGCTGAAGTAGCTTTTAGTATGATTCAGCATCCTCCTGTATCGCAACCATCAAGCGATCGTCTCAGAGTCTTCGTTATTTTAGGAGATGATGCAGCGATTAATTTAGAACCTCACGAACAAGCGATTCACAACTTCCTTTCTACTTTTGCAGACGTTAGGGACTTGCGCTCAAATAAGATACCTGTCAGGGAGGGATAATAGTAACATCCCACTTAGGTAAAGTAATAGATGGCTGCCAAAAAGGTAAGAATTCTTTTAATTCATTTTGTAAAACCTTT